>Ga0160423_10001588_pt1 | contig 19061 bp, 10 predicted proteins | sample CRUFie14St8metaG_FD_108191 | JGI IMG/M metagenome (GOLD analysis project Ga0160423, IMG submission 108191) | Marine microbial communities from the Costa Rica Dome - CRUD Field 142mm St8 metaG | ecosystem: Environmental > Aquatic > Marine > Oceanic > Photic zone | place: Costa Rica: the Eastern... | reverse complement strand
TATCTGCTATATCTGAAACACGTACAGTCAAATCTACACTTGAATTAATTTGCGCAATTATGTCAATATCAGGTTGGCCAACTAAATTCACCTCGGACTCGATACCCCAAGTTGTAGACGGAATCTGCGGAGGAGATGGTGGGGTGGAGGTGTCCACCCATGTATAGTAGGGACCTCCGAATTGAGCCACAGAATCAAAGTCGGTTAGAACCTCGATATCATAGACACCTGATGGAAGTGTAGTAGGTGCTGTGATGGTAAGGTTGTAAGATCCAGTTGTGTTGTTCAAGAAGCCATTAGCAAGATCGAATACCAGACCATCGGAAGTAACAAGTTGAGCTATGATAAGAGAATCGTTCCCCAAGACTGCATTTCCTAGAACATCATCCGTGACGTCCCCGGTCAACCAAGTTGTATTTCCTAGATACGTCCAATCATCGACTACTGAAACGGTGATATCAACTGTGCCCATTATTCTTAACGTTGTAGCATTAGACGAAGCCAAGAAGAAATCATTACCTGAAAATGACATGTCGAATGCATAATCTCCAGCTGCTAGATTCGATGCTGTTGCGAAGGTTGGCGAAATAGTGCTTGATCCTGGATCTGTTGTTGTATTTACAGTAGATCCATCGAAATCAAAAGTAAAATCACCAGTTAGGTTCAATTCTAGTTCTCCACCAAGGTGGTCAGAAACCTGAACAATAATGCCGACATCAAGACCTCTTAGTTGAGAGGTTGCCTGTAAATCGAAGAATAATATACCTTGCAAGAACCATGAGGTGCCAGAGGTATTCAGAGAATCGGTTGCGTCAAGATTATCCGGATAAAATACCAATTCTAGTTCAACATCCCCAGCCCTAACAAAAGTTGTACTTGCGTCCAAAATGTGAGTTATCGCAAATGCTCCGTTTATGGATTGATTGAATAGTTCGACGAAAGTTCCCCCTCCGTTGAGTTCTCGCATTCCAAACGAAAGATTCCCAGACAATGCAGTTGGTGAGGCACCGAATGACTGAGCAGTACCGTTCAAATAAACCAATTCTCCAATCTGAAGTAATGAATTATCTACACCTGGACCCTCAATAACTGCTGTTAAGTTCGGAGCATCCCTTATGTCCATAGTAATAGCGTGAGTTGTAGATCTCAAGTGGAATGCTGGGCCTCCGACAGATTGTGATGTGTCTTGCCATCCGCTAAATCCTAATGTAGCTGAAATATTTGTCTTAGTCTCTAATTCATCTAAAGTCACGTTGATAGTCCATATGTCTCCAGGACCAACATTACCGCTTAGATTAGTCAACCCATCTACTGAGGAAGTAAATTCTAACCAAACTTCCAAGTCATCTAAATCAGCTGCACCACTAGTGTTGTTATTCTCGAATAGCAGTTGACCTGATAGGACCGTAGTAGCTCCTGCTCCAAGCACTGGCTGATCTATTTGAGCAGGCGAAGTATGTGTGAGAACTGAGTCATCGGTGATATTAATGAAAACACCTAAATCAAGCCCGTCATTTCCAACATAACCACTTCTCTTAGTCTCTAGAACTATACTCGCATATCCTGGTGCGACTGATTCCGCCATCGTACCGTTAATAGAGAAATTACCGTCTGCATCTGTGACTATTGTACCAAACAAATTGAATGGTGAGGCTGCTGAACCAGGTACATTGACAACGTCTGGAACGCTAACAACATATCCAAATAGGTCTATATCTGGTATTGCAGTGCCATTTTCTACATATTGCAAGGTGCCTGTTACTACAACTTCAGATTGACCATCTCTATCGAAGGAAGTTGGAGACCAAGTTAGGTTTACCACTTCTATTTCCTCTGGTTCTGGACAAGCATCGAACGGTATCCAACCTAAATCGTCTCCTCCACTTCCAGGACTCATCTCAAGTCTAACTTCGCCCCATTGTGCTACGTTCCCGCCATAAACTGCATACCCGTTACCAGTCCATGAGCCACCGGTGTATCCAGAAACGAATCTTGCAGGTAATCCTGCTAATCTTGCCATAGTAACGAAAACTGTTGTGAATTCAGAACATGTTCCTTCTCTTATCCTGTTCAAGAATTCAAAAGTCAAATCAGCTTCTGGTGGAGCACCACTTCCGTTGTAGTTACGTTTGAAATCTATAGTAGAATTGCCATCACGTAGGAATGTTGCAATGGCATTCGCTGTAGAATAGGCGTCTGTAGCACCTGCATCGTTGACAACATCATTCGTCATGTTGAGAACGAAGGATTCTGGTAATGAGAGATTTGAGAATACATCTGGTACAATCTTCTCATAACTTGAATTTGTTCCTGCTATAGTATTTGGAGCGAGGGTTGTCCAATCATACCAATATTCATGCTGTTCGATCCAAACAGCATCTAGTAATCCAGAGGATACGGCGTATGTATGAGTGTCATTGGTTCTAGTCATCAATAATGTTGCGTCCGAGTAGAATGTTATGTTGAACTGGTAAGCAGGCATGGGAATCATGCCTCCAGTCACAGGATTAGGGAATTCAATATTCCATGAAACTGTATCGTTAGCATAATTTGAAGATGCCAGGTGAGTGTTGTTGGTGTAAGGAATAGAAATTTCTGCTGCCTCATGAACTCCTGTTTCTAGACCGTATGCTGCTCCGGTGTAGTAATCATATGTGTTAAGCCTCCACCTGTGTAATTTGTTCAAATCAACTACACCACTGGTATTGTTAGCCCAGAAAATAATATCATTCTCTACAATGTCATCTGTGGGGTCGAATGGATCAAATGGGGAGCTTTGACAGTTAGTAAACCAGAATTGTGGCCCACATTCAACACCATCCATCATCCCACCACCGTCAGTATCCGGGTTTCTCCAATCAGTGCCTGTTTGATTTTCAACAGCATCTGGAATAAAGTCTCCATCAAAATCATCGGGGAAGATATCATCCGAAGGATTGCTCTCTGGATTTGTTGAGTCAAAATATTCTTGGATGTCATTGACACCACCAGCATCTGTATCTGTTTCATTTTCATCTGTGACCCAGATATCTTGACTTCCATTTGTGATTCCTATCCAAGAATTATCACAACCCGTGGTTCTTTCGAAGTAATTGTTTAGTCCATCTAAATCAGAATCTAAGTTATTATCACAAGGCTCGAGAGGATCTGTTCCAACTAAAACCTCTGAATAGTCGTTTACTCCATCACCGTCTGAATCGAACAAAGTTGGGTTAGAGAAATACCCGAACGTCCCCAGAGTCTCTTCCCAATCTGCAAGCCCATCACCATCTGAATCAGAATAATCATCATCACAATAAGCTGGGAAAGACCCGTTTGCGATATCGTGACACCAAGAATTATTCCAGGACTCTGCTACATTAGCTCCCGAAGGCGGTGCTACAACGACTCCTTCCAATACGTTGTTTACTTCTCTTGCGTAATTAAATGGAGTTAAACTGCCTGAATTGTTGTAGAAACCAGTACCCCCACCTGAGCTGAATCCAGATCCATCAGTAAGTGTCAACTGATCTGTGTTTGCATTGTAGGATACGACTGTCGTTACGAAGTTTGTTAGCGAGTCACATGGATCAGTTCCATGAGTTACATTCGATTCGTCTCCATCATTTACTCCTCCAAAGTCGGTGTCAGCAACGTTCCACAGCGTACAAGAAAGGTTCTCTTGCCAATTTTCAAGACCATCGTTATCAAAGTCACCGGAATCTTCTCTTCGAGTAGGATCGGTTTCGTTTGCATCGACTACTCCGTTTCCATTTGTGTCTTCATCACCATCGTCAAACGCGTCTCCGTCTGTATTGTTATTTCTAGGATCACTTGCTTGGGCAGGACTGCCATATTGACCTGATATCTCGATGCCATCTTTGATGCCATCACCGTCAGTATCAGAATTTGTTGGATCAGTCAATAGCGTCAATGCCTCATGAGAATCATTCAGACCATCGTTATCCGTGTCTGGATCTAGAGGATTAGTTGTTGTAACACCGTCAGTCTCCGCTGTAAGTGTTGCACATCCTCCTGGACCTATTCCTAAGTGAGGGGAACAAGGTGTTGTAGTTTCTGTGACTGAACCACTAGGGCCGGGCCTGTAACAGGGTTGTCCTCCACATGTAGTGGTCCATGAGGGGTTAATGTATTCGTATAGATTGATTAAACCATCACCATCAGGGTCACCATTAGCTCCGTCGGCGTTTGATGGAGATGTAGCATTCAAACCATTGGATGCTTCCCAACCATCTGGCATTCCGTCACCATCAGTATCCCAGCCGTTTGGATCCTCATCGAATTTGCCGTCGCCATCGTCGTCATTGGTTGCGCAATCCGCATCACCATCGAAATCATTGTCATTTGAATCAACCATCCCGTCTTTATCATTGTCAAATCCATCAGTGCAAATATTTCCTACGGGGTCTTCATCACAGAGAATTATGCTACCTGTTCCGTCCGAGCCTGCATCTCCACAAGCCAATTGGTTGTACTGCATTGCGTTCTCCTCGTCCCAGTTGTTGACAGGCACAGTTCCATTCCACCATACACCATTATCCAGAACTGAAGATGTGGACGACAAATCCCAATTAGATGGTTGATTGTAATTATACTCCTGTAAATTGGAGAATCCATCTCCATCAGGGTCTCCTATAGCACCGTCATTATTTGAAGCGGAAAGAGGGTCTAATCCATATTGCCATTCCCATCCATCTGGCAATTGATCGTTATCGGAATCCCAATCATTTGGTTGTGTATTAATTAGATATTCAAGGCCGTAAGTCAGACCATCTCCATCTTGGTCTGTAGAAGCAAGGGCTGCGTAAGAAACAAATTCTATTGTTGCGAGAGTTGAAAACAGCATCAATAGAGCTAAGCCCATCGATTTTATCTTCTGTTTATCAAGTTCTCTGAGTAGTTTTGGTCGCGCTGAGGATTGGATGGAGGACATACTCACGGCTAACACCATAACCACGGTTTACTCAAAGGCTATTAAGGGAAATGGAACAATGTTCATACAGAAATCGTTTCAAAACTCTCCCCTACGGGGAGAAAATACAGAAATAAATTGAATCAGAGATCTTCTAAATCATCCAATAATTCTAGGTCATCATCCTCATCGAAATCATCTTCAGAGGAAATGACATCAGGAATGTCTTTGATCTGTTCTTCCATTTCTTCAAATGAGGCGTCCTCTTGTTCTACAAAGGCCATTTCTCTAGCTGATTTTTGACCTCTGCGATAGACTGCTAGGAATATTATCAGAATTATTCCTACATACAAACCAAGAACTTGAGGGCTGTTGAAATTCAAAGCAGAGTTAATTATGCAGTCCATACCTTCACAATCGGTAGTGAATTTGAATTGTGGAGTCTGTTTTAACTCAGCAGTGCTAATCTCTTCTGAAACAGGTTCAACCGAAAGCACAACTAAAGCGTCTTCTCCAGGAACTAAATCACTTGGTGCAATCAGAATCAATGTAAATTCACTGGTTGAAAATGGATCGATTTCAAGAAGTATGGTGTTACCTTGCTGGGTGGAACCACTTGTAGTAAACCCTGCGCTCCAACCTGTAGGAAGTTCCCCCGCAGAGATAATTACATCCAAGACAACATTGTTAGAATTTTCAACCCTGAATTCATATGTTTGTTCGGAATTTGGTAGGAAAGGTGTAAGCTCAGTTACTCTTTCAACAAAGATTCTGCCGGGAAGTACTTCCTCCTTAACTTGGATTTCTAGAGGTAGGTCGAAATACCTAGGGTCACCTTCTGAAACCTCCTCTGTCACTCTCAAGAACAACGTATGGTTGCCTGCTAAAACTTGATCTCGCATTTGGATTTCTACTTCGATATCCCCTGTTTCGTCTGAAGACAGCTGTATGGCAACAACATCGGCTCCAGTATCATCAGTTATTGAGTAATCCCAAGTGCCGTATGAGGGATCGCCTGTTTCTTCATCAGTATTCTTATCCAACTTACCTGGAGATATTATTCTCCATGTATTCTCACCAACAACCTCTGTACTATCGGTTATACGAATATCAAAACTAACTTTGGAACCTGGCTCTACAGGTCCGACACTGCCTATTTCTTGTCCGTCAGAATCCGAAATTACTTGGGCAAGAATTCCAAAAGTCCTGTGGACTGTGAAAGAGACTGTTGAACTTAATTGGTCATCACCTGCGCTGTAACAGATAATGGTGAACATACCGATATCAACGTCGTCACGGTTAGTTGGTGGGTAAATCTTGAGCATTAGGGGCATGATCTCATGGGATCCAATATCGGGAGTTATTGCATAAGGGCCCTCTGTTGTTAACTCAGAACCGGTGTCATTGTCAAAGAAAGCATAAGTCCAGCTAGAGCTAGGTGCCTCATCCACTTTCAGCCTGTACATATCTGTGTCAAATCCTGCATTGAACAAGTCAATGTAAAACGGCTCTCCGGAAATTCCTGTGTCTGAATCAATGTAATGAGATAGAGTCTCATCAAATGCTTCTGGGCGATTTGAATCTGCAATTTGGATTTGGTGTTCTTCATCTTCGAAAATGCTTAGTCTCGGAGGTGCGAATACTCCTACCTCTTCGATATCGAGTATTACCTTCTCGACAACTACTTCTTCTCTTACATTATCTTCATTTTCAACGAAACCACGGGCCCAAACTTCGATTCTATCTGGTGCTGTCGAAAGATCTCCATCTGGTGTCGTCACACTCAAAGTAGCGATTTTAAAAGAACCTCCTCCCGGTAGGGAGTAGCCTGCGGGTTGATCCCAAATTGGATCAGACCATGAACTTGGAAGAGAGGTGTATAATTCGAACTCGACGTCCATTTGCACACCTGCTGACCCTGTGTGTTCAACGACAAATTCAACGCTGCTCGTTTGTCCAGGAGCAATCAACATTGTATCAGCTTGGTCGACAGGTAGTGTGAGATACATACCGTACTCCATGAAATCGATTCCAACGTGACGATATACAACTACGTGACCCTGAACATCTGTAATTTCAAGCGAGAGATTGTAGTGTCCAGCAGCAATTCCAGCATCGTATGTCCAGGTGTAATTACCAACAAGTCCATTGTTGTCAAGGCGTAAATCATCATCCATTTCCTTATCGAATTCAGTGTTGGTCCCAGAAGGAGTAGACAGCACTAAGTTTACTGAATTAATATCATCACGTCCGAATGCGTCTCTAACGTCGACAGAGAATTGAATTGTTCTAAACTCTGGCCTGTGATTCGGCGACCACTCTAATTGCTCAGCGTCTGTCCAGATACCACCCGGTGCGTGTACTTTGACACTGGAATCAGCAAGTGCATTCGCCTTCAAAGATAATCGCGAATAGGAGTTACTGGAGGTAATATCGTTGTATGCAACTAAAACATCACATTCCCCACCTTGTCCGAATCCTCCTTGTCCGCCTTGCCCTTCACAAGATGCAGAACCATCGATCTGTAGACGTAATTGAGCACCCTTGTCTATTGTAAATCCATCTTCGGGAACATCGAAGTAAACCTCATTCAATACCCAGGAACAATCGTTGTTGAATACGCTGTTACTGCATGGGTCTTCTAAGGTAATCGTCTCAGTATATGTTGCGCCACCTACTGCGTTTAAAGTAAATGTCAAATCTGCGGTAGATTGCTCTTGGCCTCTGAACTGGAGGTAAATGTACAGGTGAATTTCTGTTGCGCTGCCTTGGCCATAAACTGTCAAATCACTAATCAAATCAACAGAACGAAAATCAACTCCAGACAGAATACTCGACTCCTCTTGATTTCCTTCAGGCTCCATTGTTGTGATTGAACCATCACCGCCTGAATCGCTGGCCTCTCCGAGGAACAGATTGTAGGTTTCCAAATTTGCTGGAATTTGCTTTACAATCGGAGACTCCTCAAGGCTTTCTACCTCCATTTTGGGAACGCATGAGGAAAGCAACAACAGAATCACGACGGCAGGAACAACCCGAGAATTTAGCATGCGCATCAACATCCCGTCTGCTTTGGGGTGTTAAACCGTTTTGCATCCATTGTATCGTCAGAACATCACCCTACGGGTGAATTGACTTTCTCCGCAGAGACAAACCTGTCGCCAAACAAAGACCGATAATTATCAACGACATTGGGTCGAATGTGACATTTGGAGAGATTGGAGATATTATGGATTGTGTACCTTGGCCGCCGCCACAACCGGGTGGAGGAGGCCCGATACCTGGCCCCCAGGTTTCACCATATCCGTTGCAATCTCCACCGCCTTGACCTCCACCACCGCCTTGGCCAGCTCCTGAATCACTGGACATATCCGCTTCTCCATGGTAACAAATCAGGAAATATGGGAATCCCATATCCCCATCTCCATTTTGCATGGTGGTGTGGTAATGATAGATTCCTTGAGGAAAATCTGGAGTTGGCCCAAAGTGACCGTTGCATTGATCAAGATCACCAAGCCCCTCAGTATACTTGTAATCATCGATACCGTTGTATCCGGTTTCTCCATCTTTTAATTCGTATGAACTTTTCATTTCAACAATATTCATTTGAGCATCATATCCCCAGAACCCATAAATTGGATATCCATCAAATGCCACACCGATTACTTTGGAATGATTTCCATCATAGGTATTTTGTGCAACAGCTTGGATTGTTGACTCATCATAATCATTTTCTATAGACTCGCCTACTTCTGGGTGCCAATGCATGCAATTACCATCGGCATGGTAATGGTAAGTTCCCCCTTGAGCAGCATGGCCATGGCAAATTCCCAATTCAATTGGTTGCCTATCCTCGTTGTATGCTCCGTGCTCGGCAGCAACAGCATCACCGCCAGGACCATCCTCAGGGCCAAAAATTGGCACACCATTGATTGAAACTGCTACAGAACCCCTGTCCGGAGCACATTCTTTGTTGCCATTTGCCTCAGGACAGTTTGTACTATCATGGCCGCCACTAGTATCATTAACAGGACTTCTTGGAATAGACCAAGTATAATCTTGAGCAGAAGCACATTGGCCACCACCTGAACATGCTAAAGTGGACTCAAAATCATGATTTGGAAGACCATTTGTAGAAATTATTAGATGTGTTTCGTTTAGAGTAATTGAAACTTCACATTGATGATTTTCTGTAGTTTGAGTTGTTAGATCGTCAACGAAAGGTCTATCCTCGTTTGATTGGCATTGGAAGAAGTCCAACCAAAATTGAGCTAAATCTGTTGCATCATAGCCCACATCAATCACAGTCAACGAGACACTTGCAGTTCCAGAGCCTGCAGAATTGTTAGCATAAACGGTAAAAATAGTCTCAGCAATCACTTCTGTCGGTGTTCCAGATATCCTTCCAGATTGGTCATCAAATGACAAGCCTTCTGGCAATTCGGGATGGATTTCCATTGAGATAATATAACCACCAATGCTTGAAAATGTGATATCAGTCATTTCAATTCCGTTGGTAAGAGACTGTGAAACAGTGTAAGGCGTGATTTCCGGGACTGTGATTACTGCAGTTAGAACAAGTGTCTCTTTACAGAAATCTTCGCCATCATCAACATAAAATTCCATTGTGTAATTTCCAATCTCATCAGGAGTGAATTCAGCAGTTATGTTTGACGGATTAACTATTTCAGCTGTCGAGCCATTTGGGGCGTCGATAATTTGCCATGAAGGATTCTGAAGTGTGTCGCCATCTGAATCCGCAGAATTACTTGCATCTAGATATGTCATTTGATTTACATCCGTGGTTAAATCACCACCAACATCACAACTTGGGGCAGTATTTCCACCAGAATTGTTTGAATTTTGATCGTACTGGCAACTTCCATCGTCGTCTGTAGCTTCTGAATTGTAATTGTTTGCAGAATCATCAGTACAACCTTCAACTTCATCAGAATCTAAAATCCCATCATCATCTCGGTCGTAATCACAGCTTCCATCATCACTGTTTGCGTTTGAATTGAAATTATTTGCAGAGCTATCTGTGCAACCTTCTGTTACATCTGCTGCGATGATTATTGTGATGTTGTCAGACCAAGTATCCTCTGGAAGATTATGAGCTCTAAATGTAATCGAAATGTTTTCACTTCTATCTTCAACATCAATGTTAAATGTCCAAGAACCATTCATATCTGTTGCCAAATTATCACCGCTAGAGATACCATCAGCTGATTGCATTATCCAATTGATTCGGACTTCCATAGGATGATCATGAATCACGTTACCGGTAACGAATTGTTCCCCTTCGATTTCAACCAGAATTGCCTCTAATACTGGATCAGCATGAAGGTGTTTAGAATGGTCAATCACGTCCTCGTCCGAACTGTCAGAACAATCTTCAAAACCGTTATTCTGTAAATTCAAAGAAATCTCTTCACCATTATCACATGTAAAGAATTTTTCTTCAGAATCATCGGAATTTGAATCCAAGGCCATGTAACCTAAAACCGAAAACACAACTATGAAAGATAACACAATAGGTGCTGCCTTACTCATAAACCCCTATCGCATGCTGTAGCATATAACACTACATCCAATATGTTCACAAATATTTGCAAAATCGGATTTCTCCCGACTCATTCATTAGTTCCAAGCGATGCCCGAGGTTTGAGCGGGGGTTGCCGAGTGGTCAAAGGCGCCGGGCTTAAGATCCGGTCACGATGTGTTCGTGAGTTCAAATCTCACCCCCCGCACCAATCAACTTAGAGACCATCCACCATCAACTGGAATGATTACGCCTGTGATGTAATCTGCCTCTGATAGAAATTTGACAGTATTGGCTATGTCTTCAGGTTTACCAGCTCTACCTAGTGGAACTCGTTTCAAGACCTCATCGAAGCGTTCTTTCTCCCATGCTGCGGCTAAAATCGCTCCAGGAGCAATCCCGTTCACTCTTACTTCAGGAGCAAGTTCTCCGGCCAAGTTTAGTAATAGTTGGCGCAGGGCTGCTTTTGTAGAAGTATAATGTGCTAGTTCTTCCCATGATTGATTCATACTTGTATCTACGATTCCAATGACACAACCATTTTTTGATCTTAACTTTGGAACTAGGCCTTGAGTGATGAAAAATGGAGCGTCAAGATGAATAGAGGAAAATCTTCGTAATTCTTGAGGAGTTACTGTAGCAAAGTCCTCTTGGTTGTAGATAGAGGCATTATGAATCAACAAGTCGATTCCACCGGCTTCCTCGACCAGTTCATGATCATGTATCTCCTCAATGATTCTAAACAGATCTTCATCATTTGAAAGGTCGCCGCTGACGATACCGCCTCTGCCCCTTTTTATCAGCTGCCTGGCCTGAGTAAGTGACTGATTACAATGTACTATAACTGCCCAATCATCGTCTAGTAAAGAATTGACTATTGCAGCACCAATTCTTCTTGCCCCACCAGTTACAACCGCGACTCGCATGAATGCCCCTAGGTGATTTTGACCTTCAATGCTCGTAAACTACCATACCTACCCTTTTTCCACCTCATCCCTTCGGGATGGGTGAGGGGAGACTCTATGACCGTGCGGAAATTGAGGATGGCAAAGACCAGACCCCGGCTTCCAGATTGGTTTCGAACTCGCTTACCAACAGGCGAACTACAGCGCAAGTTTAACGAAACAAAGAACACGGTGACTGATAAAACACTTCACACCGTATGTCAAGAAGCGCGTTGTCCAAACATCCATGAATGCTGGGCTGCGAAAGATGCAACTTTCATGGTCGCCGGCCAAGAGTGCACACGCACCTGTAAATTCTGTGCGGTAGGCTCTGTAAAAATACCTCCACCACTTGATGAAAATGAACCAAATAACTTAGCAGAGGCTGTTGCTACTATGGACCTCAATCATGCAGTAATTACTGTCGTAAATCGTGACGATTTGCCAGATAGTGGTGCAGCACATTACAGAAAATGTCTAGAAGCCGTCAGGAAGAGATCCCCTGACGTAAGCCTAGAACTTCTATGCAGCGACCTCGCTGGAGATCATGATGCCCTTGCAGATTTACTCGTCGGTCTCGAACTAGATGTTTTTGCGCATAATGTGGAATGTGTGCCAAGGTTAGACCTTAGAGTCAGAGACAGAAGGGCTAGTTTCACTCAATCTATTGGAATTTTGAAAGAGGCAAAACGGCTGAGGCCAGACATTTTCACTAAATCATCAATCATGGTAGGGCTAGGGGAAACCGATGAAGAAATTACAGAAGCTTTACGAATGCTGAAACAAGCAGGCGTAGACCTCGTAACTATAGGACAATATCTAGCACCTAGTCCCAAGCATTTACCTGTTGATCGATTCCCAGAACCATCCCGTTACGACGAGTGGAGCACACAAATCGAAGAAATTGGTTTCTCGGGATGGGCATGTGGGCCATTGGTTAGGTCATCATACAAGGCAGGTGAACTGCTAGCCAGAGCATCAGCAAGGCTTAGAACCGAAAAGCAGTGAGGGTTATTATGTCGGGGAATAAGAAGGGTACATTAGACACTTATACTGTACCAGATGCACCATTTAGACCCGGTGACGAAGCTGATTTCGGAGGAACTTGGAAAGAACAACCAGGTGACCTTTCAAGACCAGATCCAGTTACATGCACTACTCCTGAAACTCATGACCATGCGCATGGCTTAATCAGAGTTCTGGGGGACGATAACTCAGCATCAGGTGAATGGGACCCTGAATTAGATGCAGGAGAACTCATTCATGGACTAGAGATGATGATGAGGTTGAGGATTTTCGACGACCGTATGATCAAAATGCAAAGAACCGGGAAACTATCATTCTACATGCGATCATTTGGAGAAGAAGCAATCGCTATTGCTCAAACTATGGCTCTTGATGATACAGACTGGATCTTCCCCTCATACCGCCAACCAGGTGCACAATTTGTTCGTGGAAGAGATATGGTAAGTATGATTTGTCACTGTATAGGAAATACAGAAGATAACATTCGTGGAAGGCAAATGCCAGTTCATTATTCATGGAAAGAAGGTTACTTCATTTCAATTTCAAGCCCTGTTGGTACTCAATTCAGCCAAGCCGTTGGAGTAGCAATGGCTTCAGCTTACAAAGGCGATGACCAAGCAACAATCACATGGCTAGGAGATGGTACGAGCGCCCAAGGTGACTTCCATTACGGTCTGAACTTTGCATCCGTATTCAAACCTCCAGTAATCCTCAATGTGGTAAACAATCAATGGGCTATTTCAACACACAAAAACCTCGCAACAGGTGGCGTTAATTTTGCTGCCAGAGGGTTGGCTTACGATATTCCTTCACTTCGTGTCGATGGAAACGACTTCCTCGCACTATACTCTGTCACAAAGTGGGCTCGTGAAAGAGCAAGAGCAGGTAAAGGTGCAACATACATCGAAGTGTACACCTATCGTGCAGGAGCACACTCTTCTTCTGATGACCCTAGTCGTTATCGACCGGGTGATGAGTTCAAATGTTGGCCCGGTGGCGATCCTGTCGAGCGGTTGAAAAATCATTTGATCAGTATTGGAGCATGGTCAGAAGAAAAGGATACTGAACTCAGAGAGAAAATTGACTCAGAAGTCATGGCTGCTTACAAAGAAGCTTGCACTTTCGGAGATTTAGCAAACGGTCCCTTCCCACCAGCATCTACAATATTCACAGAAGTATACGAAGAAGTTCCTTGGCATGTTCAAGAACAAAGAGAGGAATTGGGGAAGTGAGGTGATATTATGACAGAAATGAACATGATTGAATCACTAAACAGTGCTCTAGATAACATGCTAGAAGTCCATGATAACGTAGTAATCTTCGGAGAAGATGTAGGATATTTTGGAGGGGTATTCCGTGTCACAGACGGACTGCAAGCAAAACACGGAGCACACAGGGTGTTTGATGCCCCTCTGGCAGAAGGTGGAATTGCAGCGATTGCGTTTGGAATGGGGTTGAATGGTTTAAGACCAGTTGCAGAAATTCAATTCGCAGATTACATCTTCCCAGCATATGATCAAATTGTCAACGAAATAGCCAAAATTCGCCACCGATCTGGAGGAGAGTTCTCAACTCCTGTAACCATTAGAACACCAGCAGGTGGCGGAATAAAAGGTGGTCATCATCACTCACAGAGTCCAGAATCTCAATTTACTCACACCCCTGGATTGAAAGTTGTTTACTGCTCAAATCCAAACAATGCTAAGGGGTTACTAACAAGTTCGATTGAATGTAACGATCCTGTAATATTCTTCGAACCGAAGAGATGTTACAGAGGTCCGTTTTATGGAGATCCACATAATGTTCCAACTTGGAAGGGACACGCCAAAGCAGATGTTCCGGAAGGGCATTACTCGATTCCACTAGAGCAAGCAGATGTAGTCATGGAAGGAGACGCTTGCACCGTCATTGCTTGGGGAGCAATGGTGCACGTTGCAGAACAAGGAATCAAGAACAGTGGGATAAATGCTGAATTAATTGACCTACAAACACTTGTTCCTTGGGACAGAGATACTGTAGTAAACTCAGTAAAGAAAACCGGACGCGTTGTCATTGTTCATGAGGCGCCAAAGACTAGCGGTTTTGGCGCTGAAATGAGCGCGTCTATCCAAGAGAGATGTTTCTGGCATCTCGAAGCACCTATCATTCGAGTAACAGGCTGGGATACGCCATTCCCTCATACAACTGAGTGGGATTATCTTCCAAGCCCGGAGAGAATTGCGGAAGCTATTAAGAAAACACAGGAGGCATAAACATGGGAATATTTGCATTCAAACTGCCAGATATTGGAGAAGGAGTTGTAGAAGGAGAAGTTGTAGAATGGATGGTATCTGTTGGAGATACTGTCAAAGAAGATGATCCAATTCTTTCCGTTATGACTGACAAAGCAACTGTTGAGATTCCATCCCCAACCGATGGCGTTGTAAAATCCATAGTTGGTGAACCGGGAACTATTCTTGCAGTTGGCCAAGTTTGTATTGAATTCGAAACCGATGGAGAAGGTACCCCGGCTGAAGAAACCCCAGAGCCAGCTGAAGAAGTTGTTGAGGAAATTGTCGAAGAAACCGCACCTGAACCAGCCGCTCCAGAACCTCAGGCAGTACCTGAACCGGCTCCATCCCCTGCGCCTGCACCGACACCAGTAGTCGTTGCAGCACCCGGTGCGAGACCGCTAGCATCCCCTGCAGTTAGGCAAAGAGCACGGGAAAGCGGAATCGACCTGACTACTGTTGCAGGAAGTGGACCTGCAGGTAGAATCACTCACGCAGACCTAGATTCATGGAAAGACGCAGGTAGCCCGGTTGCTGCAGGCGGACCTTCTAGAAGCGCAAAGACTGGAACAACTGAAGTTCCTGTTATTGGACTGCGCCGTAAGATTTCCGAAAGTATGACAGCATCTTACACCACGATTCCTCACTTTTCATACTTTGAAGAAGTTGACATTACTCACTTGGATGAATTGAGAGTTCATCTGAATGCAACACGCAGCGAAGGTCAACCAAAATTGACCTACTTGCCATTCATCATGCAAGCACTTGTCAAAGCACTTGGTGAAAACCCAGTCTGCAATGCATTGTTCGATGATGACAAGGGAGTTGTAACCAGACACGAAGCGGTTCATCTTGGAATTGCAACACAAACCGATAGGGGACTGTATGTTCCAGTCGTAAAGCATGTTGAAGCGCAAGACGTTTGGCAATCTGCATCTGAAATGCAAAGAGTAAGTCAAGCAGCACGTGATGGTACAGCAGGACTTGATGAATTGACTGGATCAACATTCACAATTACCAGTCTAGGAAGAATGGGTGGATTAGGAGCTACTCCTATAATTAACAAGCCAGAAGTTGGAATTCTAGGAGTTCACAATGCTGTGGATACACCTGTTGTTCGCGCTGGTCAGATTGTAGTTCGCAAAATGTTGAGACTATCCTCTTCATGGGATCACAGAGTAGTCGATGGATGGGATGGAGCAATGCTCGTTCAGAGACTCAAGACTCTGCTTGAGAACCCAGCGACAATCTTCATGTGAGGTTGATTTAAATGAAAACTCGTAAGTGCAAAGTATTGGTTATTGGAGCAGGGCCTGGTGGCTACGTTGCTGCTATTAGATCTGCTCAATTAGGAATGGATACAGTAATTGTCGAAGGCGAAAGAGCGGGAGGTACTTGCTTAATTCGTGGTTGTATTCCATCAAAGGCGATGATTCACGCTGCTCACAAATTCCATGATTTAGCAAAGCACGCCAAGGAAGGTGGTCACATGGGAATTTCAATTCCAGGGCCTGCAGAATTAGAAATGGCTGCACTGAAGGGTTGGAAAGACGATATTGTCGATCGTTTGAACAAGGGTGTTGAACACTTGCTGAAGAGTTCCGGAGCTGAACTAATCACTGGATGGGCAGAATTCAAAGATGCTAAAACGGTAATTGTTGGAGATGTTCAGATTGAGGCTGAAAATCTAATTCTAGCCAACGGTAGTGTACCTATCGAATTGCCATTCATGAAATATGGAGATGGAGTAATCTCCAGCAGAGAGGCACTAGACATCGACGAGAAGTTGGAACACCTAGTCGTAGTAGGTGGAGGTTACATAGGTCTAGAACTTGGAATTACACACAAAATGCTCGGTGCTGAGGTCACAATAGTAGAAGCAATGGATAGTGTATTACCGATATTTGATAAGGAACTTCGAAGACCTCTAGAACTATTCCTTAAGAAAAATAAGATCAAAGTAAATACTGGAGTTTTTGCAAAGGGCGTCGAGAAACTTGACAATGGAAAGTTGAAACTTAATTTTATTGACAAGAATAATGCAGACGATGAATCAAAGATGCAGTCTGTTGAAGCAGACAGAGTACTAGTTACCGTCGGACGCAGACCACGTAGCGAAGGATTGGCACCAACAGGTGTTGCCCTAAATGAAAGAGGATTTGTCAAAGTAAATGACCAGTGTCAAACCAACATGAAAGGTGTTTACGCAATTGGGGATGTAACTGACCTAGGAGAAATGCTTGCTCACGTTGCATCTTTCCAGGGTGAAATGGTAGCTGAAATTATCGCCGGCCATAACCGTGCCTACAACCCAGTCGCTGTTCCTGCGATTGTATTCACAGAACCTGAAATCGTGTCTGTTGGAATGTCTCCTGATGAGGCTAAAGAAGCTGGACATCCGGTAATTACTGGTAAGTTCCCATTGGCGGCAAACGGAAGATCTCTAACACAAGAAGCCGAAAAGACTGGTGGGTTTGTAAGAGTCGTTGCTAGAGAAGACGACCATAGAATCCTAGGTGTACAAGCGGTCGGAACTCATGTTAGTGAACTGGTTGGAGAATGGACACTTGCTCTCGAGATGGGCGCTCTGCTAGAGGACATTGCAGGAACAATCCATGCACATCCAACTATGACTGAGATGACTCATGAAGCGGTATTAGCAACCTTAGGCCATGCGATCCACATCGCTTGAAAGCCAATTCAACTGCGATAAAATTACCATTTCTGATATGGATCAGGCTGTTGGTATTGTTGAGTTTGCTCTTCGTAAAACTGTTGTTGCTGTTGGTAATTTTGCTGCTGGTAATTTTGCTGCTGGAAATTTTGTTGTTGAGGCATGTGGTAATTGTATCTCTTTCCTCCTCTTCTCTTCTTAGCATTTAGTGCAATGATTCCAGCCACTATTGCCAAGAACCCCCCAACCAGAGTCAGTATGAAATTTACACCTAAATCCCATTCTCCTTCATTTATGTCTATATCCTCCTTTGGCAAAAGGGTCAACCAAAGAATGGCTGACGAACACATGAATAAGCCTGAGAAATTTCCAATTAAGCCAGCTGACATTCTTAATCCAGAATTACTAACAAATGCAGAAATAATGCAGAAAAGCATAGATAGAATTGCTGTTCCGAAACCAACCCAAAGCAAAACCGAACCTGTTGTCCCGGCATCTTCAGTTTGGCATAGGGCATCTGCTTCATCACGCTGGTCTTGAACATATTCAGAGTCGTCGTCTTCATATTCTTCAAGCAGTTCTTCAGCTTCTTCACAAGCAACTGAAATATCAATAGACATCACAAGTGTGTTTTTATCTTCACACTCTGCTTCTACTCCTGGTTCTTCTACATCGTCCTCAAATTCACTGTCACAAGAATCTTCCAAAAATCCGTCTCCAAATTTTCTGAAATCGTACTCCATAGTAATTGTAGTGAGACCAGTACCACCTTTCCAACCATCAATTTTCTCTTTGTCTTCATCTACACTATCGAAGGTTCTCCACGAATCCATAAATAGGCCCAATGCCGAAGTTGTGATTGATGCTGCCATTAGCACAACGGAAATCCAAATGATACCTGAGGTTCGAGTGCCTGCCATAAATTTGCTTTTGATACCCGTTACTTAACCATTGATACTACAATTATCTCCCAAAAACTATACTTTTCAACATTTGAAACAAACTTTTGATCTTTTGATATTGATTGATAATTTCTGTTATCCATACAAGAGCCAATTATGGTTGTGTTAATTTAGAATTAACTTATTTATTCTCAATCTCTTTTTCAAGATAGCGTGACTGTGCAAGACACATCATTGTAAAACCAATAGAAAGTAATGTCATAACAACTGAAATTTGTGCATTAAATCTTGATTCATTACAAGTAAATAATGGTGCCAAGGAATCGTCGTCATCACAATATTCTGCCAGAGTACGTTCCTCACCTTGCCAATTGTTCTCTTCTAAATAATAGAAATCTATCTGTTGAAAAGAAATGATCAATGTAACAAGAGATACCAGTCCGAATACCGCTCCTGCTCGGAACCAAGGCCCTGAGTATGAGTATTTACCTGACATGGAGTTTATTCATAATCGTAGATTCATTAACTTACTTGATGAATAATGTTACTTGAAGGAAGAATCTCATTACCATGAAAAATACGAACAAAACTTAGTTCACAACTCTTCGACGGATTTACGTAAGCGAATTCCTAGAACAAAACCAATAGTATTGACAACAAGATCAGAGATTTTGTTATCCCAGGTTTCTTTCACGAATTCGTATGGAAGATATAACTCCAAGATTTCCCACCCTACTGATAGAATAGCAAATAGCCACCAGTTTTTGAAAATAAATCGACCAACAAATGTC
>Ga0160423_10001587_pt1 | contig 19064 bp, 31 predicted proteins | sample CRUFie14St8metaG_FD_108191 | JGI IMG/M metagenome (GOLD analysis project Ga0160423, IMG submission 108191) | Marine microbial communities from the Costa Rica Dome - CRUD Field 142mm St8 metaG | ecosystem: Environmental > Aquatic > Marine > Oceanic > Photic zone | place: Costa Rica: the Eastern... | reverse complement strand
ATGAAGGGTTGGGTTGATTACTATAGGCCAGACATCGTTGTCTTTGACACCATCCGTACAGGGTGGAGTGGAATGTCAGAGAACTCGGCGGAGGAATGGTCAGAAATAAACAAGCTCGCTTTACGTCTGCGTAACGCTGGTATGTCAGTCATACTCCTACACCATTCAAACAAACCCGGAGACGATGGTCTTGGTAGGGAAGCTGGGTCTACCAATCAGTTGACCGTCCTAGAGACGCAGATACGTATAGCTCAGATATTCAGAGACGAAGACACGGCAAAACAAAAAGCTGGCATGTGGGACGGTAAGTACGATAGGTCTCCTATGGATGCGCTTCAGTCTAAGCTAGACGAAGACTGGTATGTAGCTATGGCGCTAGAAGTTCGGTACGGAAAGGTCAGGGAATGGACTGACGTCCATGACCCAATTCAATTTATAGGGTTTGCAACACACAGGGTTACAGGTCAGCGAGGGGTTGTGTCTTCTTACAGCACCAAACAAAGAGCTAAAGAAATGGCCCTATCTGGTAGGTTGCCAGTAGATATTGCTATGGAATTAAACCGACCGCTAGATGTTGTGAATAATTGGCTTGAACTTGGTGTTGAAATAAACTAAGTAGAGTGTCCGAGCGGAGGGCGAGGGTTTGTTGGGAGACTTACCTCGCCTTCCGTGTCGGACCAACATAGGTTACCCGAGCACCGGGAAACGTCTCTCTAGTAATCCTTGCCCAGTCACTTAACTCAGGCGCGGCCTCCTGCCATCGCTTGATAAGGTTCTCCCATTCCTCGTCACTGTATTTAAAGCGGTCTTTCAAGTCCAGCGGTGGCAGATTATCGGTCAATGGTCACATTCTCCTCGCCCCACTTGCAGATAAGCATCGCATCTGCGTGGTTATCGTCTACAACTTGCATCCAGTCTAAGTCGGTCGCGGCTTTTATCATGTCTTCTTTGGTTGCCTTACCAGACCCTGTCGCCCATTTCTTTATTGTCGGCACAGCTACGTGGTGCATAGGAATTGAAAACTCAAAGGCCGCACACCTGACTTGCCAGTGGAGGCCGAGCAGTATCATACGAGCCGCACCCATAAGTTGATTGGGAGGTAGCTCGCATACGATTGCATCTGTTCGCTGGTCTTGTAGAAGTTCTTTTAGCTCGTACTGGAATTTATATGCCATGCGACCCCAGTCTTTTTGTTTATTTCGAAGGTCGATGACGCCGCCGTATCCGAACGAATGTGCCCACCCTGTGCGGCTGGCTAAGTCTAGTCCGAGGATTTGCGTCTCTGACGACATCACTTAACCCATAAAAAAACAGACCGAGGCGGTACGCCGTAGGTCTGCTGTAAACAAGTTTAATTTTTGAATAACTCAAACGTCAGAGACGTTAGTATCATATTCGCAAACTTTTGTCAAATCTTTGACTTTTGGTGTTGTCAAAATAACCAAACAAATACATCATCTCGTGGATGTAGGTTGATGAGGAATTTGTTTTGCCGAAAGTCGTCGAAGTTACAGACGACAATATGAACTGGCTCCGAGATAACCATGAGAGTGTAACCCTGACAGAAGCCGCAGACCGCATTGGCGTCTGCGTCGATACATTAAAAAGAATTCTTGTCCGAGAAGGGCTTAGAGAATTTGAAGGCGCTAAGTACGTTGTCGCTAGAAAAGAGATGGTCCACACATGGACGCGTCCCTGTATGGACTGCGGCTCAACGGAAGAACGACCAAAGAATTTTTACTACTGCCGACCATGCCGAGCAAAAAGAGGATACGAAGACGAATAGGGACGACTGAAAACGAACCACCTGTGATAGTGAATTCGAAGGGATAAGGAATGAGAAGATTAAAAAATAACTTCGAAAGCATTGAAGACATGCTTGAAGAGCTATCAGTAGTATCAGAGGCGGGTGGTCTCGTTGAAAACGTCGTTCTTCTTGCACGCGTTATTGATGATGACGACGAGGAGCGACTATTTTTAGGATGGTCGCCAGATGTATTCGACGACCCTACAAAAACTCTCGGGCACCTTGAGCTCGTTAAGAGCCGTCTCTTTGAAGTTTTGTCTATTAGAGAGCGGGCACATTAACGCTGGGAAAGAGGGTATGTGAGTGAGGGGCTCAGATTATGCAGAGCATGTAACGAACAACGTCCACTGAGTGACTTCAGAAGACGCGGCCCAAGCTCAGGTAAGCGAGCGGGGCAAGCATACGGTCGTTGCATTAAGTGCAGACAAAAGTATGACGCAAACAGGTTTTCCACTGAGGACCCTGCCCCATACTTAATACAGCTATGCAATCACAGACAAAGATATTCCTCGGTTGACTGGTCAATAACTAAGACAGAAGTTCTTAGCTTGTGGTTCATGCAAGAGGGTAAGTGCGCGATTACAGGACGTCCCATGACTTGTGTCAGGGGTAAGGGCACAGTCACCACCAACGCATCCATCGACAGAATAGATAGCTCATTAGGGTACAACATGGATAACGTGCATCTTGTCTGTAGTATCGTAAACCTTATGAAACATCAGCTTACAATGGACGAATTGTATGACTGGTGTGAGGCAATACTGAGGCATCGGGACGACCAAGACTAGCTCCATCCTTATTCTGGTGACAGTAATGGAGATAGTTATGGCGGCGAAAAAGCGCGTATCGAGTGCCTGTAAAGGCAAGAAACTAAACAAACCTTTCCGAACCCCGGGTGGGCCAAAGAAGTCTGGCGTCTGCGTTAAGGACGGTAATTCAGTAAAGGTCGTCCGGTTTGGTGACCCGAACATGAAGATTAAGAAAAACATCCCGGCAAGACGTAAGTCTTTCAGGGCTCGGCATAACTGTGACAACCCGGGACCGAAGACGAAGGCCCGGTATTGGAGTTGTAAGGCATGGTAAACGTCAAGTCTGTGCGCCCGCTAGGGCGGCGCACCCGTTCAGGAAACATGAAACATAAGCCGTGCCCATGCACGGAGAAGCGAGGACGTAATGGCGGCAAGAAAAAAAGCTAAGAAATCGAGTAGCAAAAAAGACGCTTGTTATCACAAGGTCAAGTCGAGATATCGTGTATTTCCAAGCGCTTACGCCTCAGGCGCATTGGTTAAATGCAGACGTGTAGGAGCTAAAAATTGGGGAAACTCATCCAAAAAGCGCAAGAAAAAGTAGATTACTTTCTGGGCGAAATGAACGACCGACTGGCGTCTATCTTGATGGCTGTCGGCATTTTCTGCTCGGCTGTAGTTGCACATGAGTTGTTGATTGTAGGTAACTGGTCACTTCTCTGGTGGTACTTTGTTGGAACTCTTCTAATGATGGTTCTCGCATCAGCCTTCTATCATCGCTACGTCTGCCACAAGACGTGGGAGTGTCCTGAATGGTTGCGTATTCCCTTTACGCTCGTGTCAGGGGGACTTGGTCTAGCTCCGCTAATACAGTGGTGTGCTGTACACCGTCAGCACCACGCCCACCCTGATGTTGAGGGCGATGCTCACGGCCCACAGTTTTCCGTCTGGCACAACCTAATGGTTAGCTTCATACCTCCGCGCCTGATGTATGTGAGAGACTTACTGAAGGACGACCTCTACCGGGCACAGTATAAATATTACGTCCCCCTGTCTGTGATTACTGCCGGGGCGTGCATAGCTCTGTTCGGTTTTGCCGAATGGTGTTTCGTCTACATAACTATGGTTGGTCATCAGGTAGCCAGCGTTTATACCGGGCACTGGAAATGGTTCCCACAAAGCCACGTCCTTGCCGCCGTCTACTCGCCTGAAATATATCACAAGCAACACCACGGCGACGCGCGTAGTGCGCGTCTCGGCCTCGTTGACATTCCATACTGGCTCGTAATCCAGTGGTTTCCTCACAATGAAGGAAGCAGGAGGTAAGTGGTATGGAGCCTATCAGCACCGCATTAACTGGCATAGCACTGGTCCAGAAGTCTGTTGATTTTATCAAGAGTAACATCTCTACAGCCAATGATATAAAAGACATTGCGGGGAGTATTGATGCGTTGTTTGCTGGCGAGAAACAGGTTCAGCAGGAGCGTTTCGGTAGCAAGTCGGTTCTTGGGCAGACTAAGGACGCGGCTCACAGCGTCATTGATGCGAAGCTGGCACAAGAAAAAATGGAAGAAATATCAATACTAATTGATAACCGCTTTGGGTACGGAACATGGCGACAGATTGTAAATGAACGGGCAAAAAGATTACAGGAAGAAAAAGAACGTATACGTGAGCAGAAGCAAGCCGCCCTTAAACGGAAGAAAGAGACGCAAGAAACACTACGCATAATTGCCACGGTGGTCGGCGTCACAGGTTTTGTGTCGGCCTTGATAGTAGTCATACTCATGGCGTGGATGGAAGGGTAATGGTGGAGACGTTTGCACAGCAATGGTGGCCCCAGATAACTGCTCTGGTTATCCTAGTCGCATACCTATCACGTGTGAACGCGGCACAAGACGAGAGAATTAATCAGCTAGAAAAGAAAGTGGAAGACCTGTTCAAGAAATGGAACGAGCATATAAGCTGGTTGTTGAATAGGAAGGATAAGTAAGATGGCGGGACGACGGAAAAGCAAGAAATCAAATAGCTTGAAGACATGGTTCGCTCAGAACAATGGTAAAGGCTGGATAGATTGTAAGACGGGTAAACCTTGTGGACGTCAGAAGGGCGAGAAGCGGAGAGGTTACCCAGCTTGCAGACCTACGAAGGCACAATGTACATCAGCGGCTCGTAAAAAGAAGGGGCCAAAAAGGATTAGTTGGAAATGATTTGGAAGATGTTAATTGGTTCGGTCTCTGAGATGGCGGGAAACGTCTTGGAAACACGCAAGGCAAAGGTGTTGAGCAAGGCACGTATTGCAGAAGCCAAGGTAGAAGCAGAGATAAAACAAATTCAACAGTCAGCAGAAGCAGTAACTGACTATGATATTCAAGCCCTGCGAGAAACGCGCTATAGCTGGAAAGACGAGGTGGCATTAATTGTGGTGCTTGCGCCCTTCGTGGGTGCCTTCTTGCCGTGGACGCAGGAATACGTTAAAGAAGGATTTATCTTTCTTAGGGACCACACTCCAGACTGGTATGCCTATATCTTCTGCGGGGCTATAGCCGCAAGCATGGGTATCCGCTGGGCAGTAAGCGGGATGAAAAAAAAATGAGCAGACTAACACCAAAACAAAAGCGGATAGCGAAAGCGGCAAAGCCGAAGAACAAAATCACAGGAGCGGACTTCAAGGCGTTGAAAAGAAAGAAGCGCAAGAAGGCATGACGCTTGATGATTTAAAGTATTTCTCACGCGAAGAACTGGCATGTCAGCATTGCGGTGCAGAAGGAATGGACCCCCAGTTTATGGGTTTTGTAGAGGAACTACGGGAAGAACTGGGCTTTCCGTTTATAGTAACGTCGGCTTATAGATGTACGTCCCACCCCCTAGAATTAAAGAAAAGTGCCCCCGGAAGTCATACTACTGGATGCGCCATAGATATAAACGTCTACGGCGAACGCGCAGTTGCGCTGTCCCGGTTGGCTCTCGCAAAAGGTATACAGCGTATCGGGTTCGCCCAGAAAGGGCCAACGTCTTCTCGCTTCATACACATAGACGATGCGGAAGACGAGCGGTTTACAAAGCCTGCGATTTGGAGTTATTAGGTGAAGAATAATGGCAAAGCAAACGGTAGCCCGATACGTCCCGCCAACAAAAAGGAAAAGAAGAAAGAAGAAGCGTGGACTGCACTTGCGGAAGAAGCTAGGACCACGGCATCACCTAAGGGTGAGCCGCTCATTTTAGACATCCCGCTTCTGTCTCCCATGCAGGCATGGCAGGAAGCAAAGAAGGTACGTGCCCTTAAAGAGCACTGGATACCGAGGGGGGAGGAGACGTTCTGGACAATAGGTGCGTCTACTTACAACGACCTGATAATATCTGATGGTCACGCTACGTACTACGAGGTAGCGACAAAGGTAAACCCAATAATCAAAGACCACTTCGGAGAGTTGTTACACCTGACAAAAGCTGTCATCGGCAAGATGTACAACAGGGAATGTATAGACTTACCACTGGCTGGTCTGATGGGCTTTCACATCTTTGATAGTTCTGGGGATGGTCGTCGGGAGGAAGGTTCGAACATTCATACAGACGAGCCCTTCCAACGTCTCTTGTGGACGGAGCCGTTCTGCCGACCGTTCAGCTTTACGGTTGCGCTGGAGATGCCTGATGATGACGGTGGACTTGATTACTGGGTAGAGGGAGAGCCATACAGACGCTATCTGCCATACGAGGTAGGACACATGTACCTTCATGATGGGCGGTTCCCACACAGGATTGCCGCACCAACATGGCCTTCGGATGAAAAGCCCCGCATAACATTACAAGGCCACGGAGCCATTCTGTTAGACACTAATAGAGTAGCGGTATACTTCTAAATCAGAGAGTTCACGGCATCTTTCTTTACGTGACTGGGCGGCACCATGTAGCGCATGACCATAGTCAAGCTAGTGTGACCCAAAAGGTCTGCCACCGTTCTCGGATTGACGCCACGCTCCAGAAGAAGTGTAGCAAAGGTACGTCTTAAATCGTGCGGCCTAAAGTCTTCGATGCCTAACTCACCTGCGTAGGCAATGATTAGCTTACCTGCGGCCCTCTGGTCTGACCACTTGAAGACCGTCCCGTCCGTCTTTGATATAGGCAGAAGTAACCCCAGCAGGTACTGGTTCAGAGGTACAGTTCTTTGCGCTTCCTTGCCACCCTTGCGTTTACGTGTACGCAAAATGACGTACGGGTCTTGCCCTACATGTACGTCACTCCAGTCAAGGTTGATTGCTTCGCCAATCCTTGCACCAGTGTTCACCAGAAACTGGGTAAGCAACCAGACGTCCTCGTCTTCGCACGTGTTGTTCTTGAGCATCGCAACCTCGTCTGCGGTCAGCGCCCTCAGCCGAGGCTCTCCGTCAGCGGGACGCTCGATGTCTGGCACCTCGTCCACCCAGCCACGCTTACGAGCGTGGCGTATCACTGGCATGAAAGCGTTTACTTCTCGCCTGACTGTCGGGCCTGAGACTACGTCTAGCCTTTCGTCAAGCCAGTCCTCGAGAAACCTCTGGTCAATCTGACCCACGCCGATGTCCTTCCAGTCTTCCATGAAACGGTCTAGGTATCGTAGCGTCGTTGTTGATGTATGGTCTCGACGTTTGAGGTAGCTTTTAACCGAGTCGGCAAAACTTACATGGCACGTTGTTGATTGCTCGTTAACCAGATGGTGTTCAATCTCGATGCGCTTTTTATTAGCTTCGTTTTTGTCGGATGTTTTGGTTGTCTTGCGTATACGCTTTCCATTGACTTGCCCAATCACGTAATACGTATCGCCTCTTAACTTTAATCGTAACATAATAATATCCTTGTAGTTGTGTCACGTAACCGTGACAAGGGGGAACATAACAGGGGAGCGCCTGCTGGTCAAGCCCACCAGTCAGGCTCGACTGACCTGTCCCACTTGGCGAAGTAAGCCTTCTCGCCGATGTAGTAGGAGCGGTAGGCATCAACAGCATCGTCCTGCTTGTAGACGTCAGGCATTGCCTGAGCAAAGGGCGTAAGACCTTTTGGCATCCGCGCGCTGTGCTTCATGACTTTCATGATGACGTCACTGGATTTGTGCGTCTTGCCGAACCGCTGTTCGTATTGCTTGCCCAGCCAAAACCCCAGCACCCAAGCCCATCGGTAGTTGTCCGACGTCTCCCTGACCCACCGTGTGCAGGGGTGGTTCTCATACGCTGGCTTGTATGGGGCATCAAGACCCCAGTGATGACGCGCAGTGCAAAGCATCTGCGCGGTCTCCAAAATCATCTTCGGTACGTGTTTATCACAATGGTATTCAGCCGCCTTCATAGGCGATTTATCTAGTACAAATAAGTTCATTACATTCTCCCATAAAAGAAGGGGTGCCACTCATCCAATGGCACCCCTAGACGTTCGTGAATTCGAGCAGTTATGATTTCAAAGCCGCCTGCCCTTGCAACTAATCCTGCTCCCCAAAAAAAATAAGCTGGGGTGAGGAACGGGTAGCCATCCACGCGTTACAGCGACATTTGCACGAGGTGTCTCGCCCTCGCGAAAGGAGGTCACGGCTTTCCCCAAAACCTTTCTTCGTCTGGTAGCGCGTCATTCAACTGGCTCACCAGAGTTACGACCGTTTCGAAATCATCCGTGGTGGTCATGCCCTTAGCCGTTCGCTGTAGTAATCCGTCTACACGCTCACGCCATTCACCTCGCCACTCAAGTAAGTCCGTCACCACTGGCGATAGACCCGCTCGAGTCGCGCTTTTTTTCGCAAACTTCATTTGCCTTTCGTCACTCTTCATGAAGTAGGTGACGCTTGGCGTACCGTCCTCATGCTTGAATACGAGTTTCCATCTAGCTTGCTCAATCATCTGGCGTATCTCCAAAGGTCTGGTCGGGTATGAAAGTAATCTCCCGCTCTTCGTCCATAGGATTGCCGTGGATGTATGTACGGATACCAATCCCTCCCATGTGTTGACGTAGACGTACAGCCATACGCTCAGTGCCAATCCACACGGTTCGCCAGTTCATCGTGTACTCATTGCCCGTGATGTGCGTAAGAGGCTCAATGTCCTCGCGCACCCACGGACCCTCGTCGAACAACAGGATGTTGTCCTCTTCGTTGTCATTGCTCATCGGGTAACTCCTTCGCTAGTTCTCCCTTTATGAAATGCCTGTCAAATTCCACGACGCTGAATGTCCTACAATCTACGCCGTACCTGTCCCATACAACCCACTTGCGGTTCTTCACATGGCTTGCACCGTGGACGTGAAACTCTCCCTCGTACCTGTTGCCACGTTTGAATTCCACACCGTCCATGTTGTCCGTGGTGGCGGTACAAGTAACCCACCCATGAAACAAAACCTGATGCGAATCGAACGTCTTGTTCACGGGTATGAGTTTCTGCATACCCAAGATTGCGACTAACGCTTCCTGACATAGGTCGCGCCAGTCATACAACCATCCCCCCTGACTACTGTCGTAGGCGGTTATCTCGCCCGTTTCTACCGCCTCTTTGAGACGCGTTATAAGGTCCTCGATTTCCATTTGTTAGTCCTTTCCAACTCTTGAATGACCTTGCGTATCTTGCCGTGGTCCCTCGACCTGATACGCCTTTGCTTCACCTCATACCCTACCTCGAACCAGAACCCCCAAGGCCAACGCTTGTCGGTTAAGGCGAACCAATGTGTCAGGACCCTAGCTTTGCGTGGTTTCATGCTTAGGCTCCTTGAACTTCTTACCCAATAACATCTGACCGACCTGTTTGGCTACCTTACCAACGAGCGTGTCCATGTCATACACGGATACGTTGTTCGGGTAATAGTCACCGACGTAACTCTCCATACCAAAGCCGATGATTTCATAGTCGTCGCTAAGGTTCTTCACGACCTCTGCGAGCCTCTGCTCTTGGTAGTCACCGCATGGCTCACCGTCCGAGAACACGAACACAATCTTACGCTTCTCGGTACGAGGACGTAGATGTTCGATAACAAGCGACTGTATACAATCACCATCGGTGTTAGCTGATTGACCCACCATGCCGATATACGCCGCCACACGGTGTCGGGCTGTGCGTAGACGCTCCTCGAACGTCTTGAGCAGATACGTAGACACAGCATGGTTGCGCCCATAGGTGCGTGGGTGTTCGTTGCCATTGTAGTCTTGGTATCTATTCGCTTTGTCATGGGCGAGAGTATCGAACGACGCAACTGCAAACGGTATATCTACCTTCTCGAATATCTCGGACAGCGCAATCGCAGTCTGCACTGTCATTCTAGCGGGTGCGCCACGCATGGATGCAGACTGGTCGAGTATCATCATGACACACGTATCCAAGTCCACGGCATCATCACGCTTACGAAAGATGTCCATAGCACCCGACATGCCACGCACAAGGGCTCGAGGATTGAGCGCACCCTCTTCGTATCCACCCCTCCACGTCCTGTCTTGCGTGGACAGCAAGGCTCTATCGAGGTGCTTACGCATACGGTTCGTGTAGCCACGCATGTCATCACGTATCTTGTCGAACGTACCCTTCAACTCAGCACGACGTATTGCCGCTTTGACTTCGTCTGACACGTGGTCACGCACCCTGCTGTTCGCACCTGTGATGCCAACAGGTGTCCAGTGGGTGTCGTAAGACTGTCCTCTCGGTGAGTACGCATCACCTCCGCTGGTCTTCCGCACGATGTTTTGCATGACCTTGTCTAGGTTCGGGTCATAAGCATCGTCTGGCTTGTCAGCACTGTCCAGCCCGTAGCTTCTGGTTTTCGTAGGGTCATCACCCTCTTCGCCCTGCTCATCACTGGTATCAGCGGCCTTGGCCTGCTGTGCCTCACGCTCCGCGTCTTCCGCATCACGCTCCTCTTGCGTCATGTCTCTACGACGCTGTTCCTCTTGCTGTCGCTGTTCCTCTGCTTCTTCGCGGTCATAGTCGAGACCCCATTCGGATAGCAACTGTTGGGAGTGCTTCATGCAGTCCGTTGTGCGCCTGTGGCTTGTGAACGCTTTCTTGGCGGCTTTCTCCACCTTCTTGCGTATATCAGCGGGTAACGTATCCAAACATTCGTCAAGCGTGGGGTCATTGTACCCGAGCAACTTGCGTCCTGCCCACGTGATAGCAACCGCACCGACCTTCGCAATGTCATGTGCGACAGTCGGGTCAGCGGCGTAGTGGTTCAGGTATAGACGGTTGGCCCATGCAGACGTTTGTTCGAGGTTGGATTGTGAACCCGGATACTCCCCGGTGATTTGTTTCTCAATCCGAACGTCCTCCAACCCATTGGCTATGGGCATGAAGTGCGCGAACTTCTTGTTGAGGCCCCGCCAAGGCTGGCGTGTGATAGCGGAGAACGTGGTGTGACGTCCGTGTCCAGCCTCGTGGTCTACGAAACCACGTATGACCGCAATCTCCTCGCGTGTGAATTCCACATTGTGAGGGATTGTAGGAAGCCACACGGTCTTGCCATCTGTCTTGGCATCCTCGCCACCGACACGAACCTCGAGGTTTTGTGAGCGATAGAACGTACGAGCCGTTTTGATTACTTCGTGTGTGAGTAATTCACCTGTATTACGTTTCATGATTATTCCTCTCCTTTGCCTGCGAATACACGATTAGCTAGACCATCGAGAACCTGTCGGTCATCGCTGTCAGCCGCATTGAGTATCGTGTGTTCAAGGGCAAGTTGCTTGTAGTTACTGGATGTGCCGAAAGCATCGCCATAGGATACCCATGACATTGCCATCGCAATGGTGTCACGCGGCGAACACGCAAGCGTGACGTCGCTATTCTTGAAGGCCGTACGATGCTCGAAGGCATAGGACGCAATCTCATTCGCCTGTTGCTCGGTAAGTCGTGGCGCTTTCTCACGCAACAACTCAGCCTCTTGCTCTTGGCTCATGTAGTCCACCTCAATGTAAGGCTTGAACCGATTGATGAACGCAGTGCCGAGCGCTCGAGTACCCGAGTACAGACCAGTCTCGTCGCCACGCCCATTGGTATTAGCCGTAGCAAACATACGGAAGTACGGGTGAGGTTGTATGGTACGTCCACCATCCTCGAGACACATGAAGCCCTTGCCCTCTGTCAAACGCTGTAGCACGAAGCCCAAGTCAGGACGTGACGCATCAATCTCGTCGAGCAACAAACCGCATGGCTGTTGCATAGCCATAGGTATGATACCCTCGACAAACTCGGACACAGTGTTTCCGTCGGTGTCAGTCTTCAAGACCTCACGACCAACCAACTCGCCCCGTGTGATGTCACTGTCCAGATTGAGGCGGAACAGCGGAAGCTGTAGTCGTGCGTAGACTTGCTCAATGAGCGTCGTCTTGCCTGTCCCAGTGTGACCACGCAACCACGGGATGCTTCCCGACCTGATTGCAATCAGGATTGGTATAAGCGTCTTCACGTCGAAGATGTAGCTGTCATCCTTCTCGGGTACATGAGGATGCACACCGTCCCATGTCCCACACGGAACCTCGATGTCAAACATCTCCGCGTGGTCATCAGGCACTTCAAACAACTCACTGGCCTTCTGTGTTGACACCGTACCGCTTGGCAGTGTGTCCGTCTTGGCAACCTCTACGTCTGCATACGCAGGCTTGGCTTTCAGTTCAGCCCTGACGCGCTCGAGTTCCTCGACTGTAGCGTCCCAGTCCTTACGCATGGTGGAGATTTCTTCTTCCATGCCCTGTATGCGCCTTACATCTGGCAAGTCGTTCACCTTGAGCATGTCATCGAGTATGCCACGCATGGTGACGTTAGTGACGTTGGCCTCTTCTGGTGTAGGCTCGGGTTCGGGCTTAGGCTCCGATGTATCTTCTGGGATGTGCATACTCAGTATGTCGGACGCAAAGTGGGATGCGCGGCCTAGCCATCCACCTTTACCCATCCACGTTGCAGGACACCCGAAGACGCGCTTGTCTGCACGTCCCACGGCGCACATGTCATGCTGGTGCATAGCCTCGGTAGCGTTAAGCATGTCGTTAATGAACCGCTCGTCGTCTTGGTTTAGTCCCATCTCAATCATGTGACGACCAATGACCTGTGCAAGCAGGACTGATGGCTTACCGAAGTTAGCCGCTAGGCCCGATGCACTGTTGCGGGTAAGCGAGATATGGTCTTTCCATGTGCCGTTGTCCCAGAACTGTTGTATGGAATCGGAGTCTGCAAAGTACGCAGTATTCTCGAGTTGGAGTGACAAGGCTTTACGCAACAAGCTACGTTGTTTCGAGAACTCTTGGCTATCGTAAGCCTCAATGAGCAAGGGCTTGATGTCTTGCTCCCAAAGTGTGATATAATCAGACATATAATGTCCTCCTGATAGTTAAGTTAATCGTGATAGTGACACCCGATAGTGCCAACAAAACACGCTTTGCGGAATGTGTCAAGTTTTCGAGACACAAAAGATAGCGGCAAGGCATAGCGATATGCCCTGCCGCCACCAATCTTGTAGTTACTTAACGCGAGTAACCACGCAACACTCGGTTCGTGGTATGCGCTTGCCTTCTACATGCGCTGGGTTTATCACCCAGTCTCTTGCGGAGAGTTTGGTATCGCCATTCTTGAGACGTATAACCTCCTTGTGAATTGTGAGGTTCCTGTCGAGAAAGACTTGCTCCTCGCCCACCGCCATCATGCGTAGACGTTGACGTCGTTGCGTCTGGTTCAGCGATTTGTGAATACCTACCTCAAACGCTTCGCCGTTAACACGTATCGTTCTGCTCACGGTTGCGGCTTTGGTTTTGCGTTTGTTAGCGGCACGCTTCACTCGGCGTGTACGCTTAGGCTGTGGTTTGTTACCCACGAAGATATTCGTGATGTTTGAAATTATGTCTGTGAACATCGTAAATCCTTTCCTTCACTAGACGTTGAGGTTAGCCAGCACGTACTGACCGCTCTTAATGCGCTTGCGAGTAGCCGCAGTCGCTTCGCCCAAGAACCTGTTACGATACCGAGCCGTGGTGATGGAGTAGTTCCACTTGTCACGGTCTAGGCGTATAGGTTTCTTGGGATAGTCCACGGGACGCTTCGCAATGATTGTCCCGTAGCTTTCAAATGCCGTAGACCCGTCGTCGTATGTGACGATGTACTGGTCTTTGGCGGGTTTACCAGATGACGTGAGCATAGCTTCCTTGATGGGCTTGTGCTTCCGTTCTGGCTTATGGACGATGATGGTTGTCATGTTTTGCCTCCTTTCTCATCGTCTGGTTGAATACCGAGTGCTTCATGGACGTTAGCCATTGCTTTGCAGACTTCGTCCCATGCTCCATCGCCAAGCGAGAAGAAACTTCCAGTCCTAGCGTAGCGGAGTGCTTCCCATATCGTTTCTAGGTCTTGCTCCATCACGACCCTCCAATCGGCTTGTGATGGAAGTCGGTCAGGTCGCTCATGTCGCATTGGTTCTTGAGCACGTTGAAGACGTCCTCGGGTATCTCGTAAAAGGTGCCAGCCTGATACGTCATGCCGCCGTTCCAGAAATACCCTTGGGCTCTGTCCTCGTCCGTGTGGAACTCTTGCAGGCCATACCACTCCTCCGCTTGCCTCTCGAGCTCTCGCTCGGGGTCATCAGTTCGGAAGAGTATGTGTATTTTGCACTGGAACTCTCCGTGTTGTTCACGAATGGTTGCTAGATAGTGTTTCATCACGACCCTCCTGTGTAAACGATTTCGTCCCACGGCTCTTCGTCGAGTTCCTCGACCTGTATCTCGTCATGTCGCCAGTTGTCCCTGAGCGGTAGTTGTTCGCAAGCAATCCTGATTGCTTCCGTCGAACCACCGTCGGTCATGACGTAGATTTCGGCGTCTACTGTTACCTTGTATGTTGTGGTCATCGTGACCTCCACTTTCTCGCGTTTGGGTGACGCGTGTTGTATGAACGAAAGAACATGCGGATGCGTAGCTCGTCGTTAAGCGACTGAACGCTTTTGGGATAGCGCTTCATGCTAAACAGTGAGGCGTGCCTCATTGCCGCGATTGAACGTCCGTATGGATTGTACACACGACCACGCGTCAACACTGGCATCCAACCTCGTCGATACGAGATGGAGTGCCACATCGACCCGTACCGTGGACGTGTGTGTTTGAAGATGCGTCTAGTCATTGCCTTGCTCCTCTGGCCTAGTGCTATTCACGAGCAACCATGCGAGCTCGTGTAGCTGTTGAACATCCTCACCCTCTTCGTAGACGAAGTTGATGCGTGCGATAACGCCTGCCGTTGAGTCGGGTTCTTCCGAAGCACGACGTTCTCGCTCGTCTCGTTTTCGATTGGTGATTGCCTCGACCTTCTTCGCCGTGGCGCGGAATTGAAGCTCTAGGTTCTCGGCATGCTCAAACACGTATTCGGGAGGCCAGTCCTCGTAGTCTCCCGCTAGGTTGTCGCCAATCCAATCGAGTTGGGCTTGCTCATCCCAATCATCGAACCCCTTAGGCGGGTATTCCTTGCAGTAAACGGCTACGCACTCGCCTAGCCAATCAATGCCCATGCTGTTGATGTTGCTCATACCCAACACCCACTACTCAAGTGCCATACGTATGCGCCAATGATGCCCGCGAGGACGTGCGTTGATAACCACCATGCGATGATTATCGTTGCGTCAACGATGCGTCGTTTACGTTCGCGTGCGTGGTAGTCTGCGAAAGCGTCTTGTATCTTGCTCATGTGTCGTCTCCCATGATACGTGGTTGGTTGATAAGCACGAAAGCGAAAACGTCTTCGTGCGCGTCTAGTGGTGGGTAGTCGTTTATCGTCTCGTCATCGAGTTCGATAACGCGTTCGCGGCGTTGTTTGCGTTCGCGTAGTTGTTTGTTGTTTGCATGTGTCATGGTAAACCTCCTGTGTGACACGGGTTAAAAAAAACCCCACGCGCTTACTGCGCGTGGGGTTGTCTCGGTTAGCCGAGTTTCAGCATCGCGATAACTTGCGCGCGTTGCTCGGGCGAAGAGCCTTTCAACGCGGCCATGACGTCGCTCATGGCTGGCTCTTTCGCGGGCGCGACAGTCTCGGCCTTGGGCTTCGAAGCCTTCGGCTTCGCGTTCGAAGCCTTCGGCTTCGTGCCGTAACCGCAATCGGCCTTCGCCTGCGCGATTACCGCGAGGTGGTCAAACTCGCCGTCGGTCTGGATTGCGGCTATCGCGCGCGATGCCTTCGCGACCTTGTAGGGCGAGTCGGCCTTCTCCGCGCGTTTTTTGCGCGCGCGAAGTGCTTCAATCGCGAGTCCCGCGTTTTCGCGAGTTACAGTTGCGGACATGTCCGCGAGGGTCATTGCTGTGAATGGATTGCTCATGGGGAACCTCCTGTGTGAGCGTTACGCGCCAAACCACCGTGGCTTGACGGAGGGCAAACTGCCCCGCCGTTTAACCCCTAGTCCCCTTTGGGGACGGCAGGACGACAGCTTCTCGCGCGCACGAGTAACCTGCTGGAATGATTGGGACTATGCAGAAAAACCCCATCGTTCGCGCGCGAAAAGACTACGCGCGAAAAAAACCGCACGAGGGGGGTGTTTTTTCCCCTGTTAGGGGAGATTTTTTGGCGGATTTCTGCGGTTTTGCGGCGATTTGTGACCCTATTTGTGACCTTTTTTTCTACATGCGAGGTCGGGGGGGCATCCCGGCGACCGCCCGCGATGGGACCCACTGCCACGTCACCCCAAGGGGTCTCGAGTCGCGAGCAAATTTGAAAATGTTGGAAAGATATGAGCAAAACAAAATTTTCTAGGCAGGTAACAGTCCAAACAGCTACTGGTCAGGTGGCATTATCGCCACATCAGGTGGCTAATTTGCGAGGCCAGATAGCTAGGAACATGGAAACGCACATCACACTGGCTGATGAGGTAGTAAAAGGGCATAGAGAATGGACCCCAACTCAGGCTAGGGTGTTTTCTAATCTGCTGAACAAGGTTATACCAGACCTATCAGCGAGCTATCACCAACACGAACACAATCACAAAAACATCACTGAAATGTCCCGTGAAGAGTTGGAGCTTATTGCTTCCGGTGTAGACGGGATTATTGATGCAGAAGTAGAAGAGGATGAAACCGATGACAGACGAAACCAAGGGGCTAGTGAGCAACCCAATAGCGGAGGCAAAGCCATCGAGCATGACCCAGAAGCAACTGGGGGAAGCGATGTCTCAGCTAGACCTGAGTTCAGTACCTGAAGAAAAGCGAACAGCCGCAGTTATGGACCACTTCTTCAAGGTAATGGCTGACAATGTTCACGACAGAGACTTGGCAAATCAAATCAAGTCATCTCGTATTCTCCGTCAGGGGTTGGTTGTCCGATGAATGTAAGTCGCACCCAAGCGGCTAAACATCTCCTCAAACTCAAGGACGCCGAGAACAGCTTTCTTGGGTTTGTGAAGATTGTGGAGCCAACCTTCACACTGGCACCGTTTCAGTTAGACCTCATAGACAAGCTAGACAAGCTCGAAAAGGGGCAACTTGTTAACGATAAAGGCGAGCAGGCTAGAAACCTTTTGGTGACAATGCCACCTAGACACGCCAAGTCTACATTCTCTACAGTTTTATTCCCTGCCTATTTTATGGCGAAAAACCCCACACGTTACATTCTATCCTGTTCGTATAACGCAATGCTGGCACAAGACTTTGGGCGTCAGGTACGAGACAGGTCAAGCAGTGTAGAGGTTCAGCAAGCATTTCCTGATTTTAAAATGGCAAGCGACAGCCGAGCGGCAGACGTTTGGAGGACGGAGCTAGGCGGTGCTTACTTTGGTGTTGGTATTGGCGGCACGACTACAGGTCGTCCCGCCAATCTTCTGATAGTTGACGACCCGGTTAAATCTCGAGAGGACGCTGAGTCCGCAACTCAAAGAAACAAGATATGGGACTTTTACACAGCCGCCCTATCCACTCGATTACAGCCAGATGGTTTAGGGCAAGCACCAAGCCAGATTGTAATCCTGACACGCTGGCACCCAGATGACTTAGCGGGCAGGTTAATGAGAACCGCCGACTGGAAAGAAGGTCTATGGATGCACCTCGACTATCCGGCAATAAAAAAAGAAGGTGGGAAGAAGGTATCCAGAAGGATGTTGCCCACTGACCATCCAATGTACCTAGACTCTGGAGAGTTGTCTAAAATTGCTCCAGCAAAAAGAACTGTGAGCGAAGAAAATGAAGTAGCTTTGTGGCCTGAGCGTTTTCCGCTGGAGGAACTTAAACGGAGGGAGCGTCTTAATCCTAGAGACTTTGCGTCCCTGTATCAGCAGAAGCCATATATTGAGGGTGGCAACATCTTAAAGTCTGAGTGGTGGAAGTATTACCCGGAAGACTTAAACCCCAACACCTTTCAGACGCTAATCATAGCGGCGGATACCGCATTTAAGAAAACAGAGTCCTCAGATTACAGTGTTGCAATAGTTGCTGGTCTTACACAGGACGGGGATATTTACATTGTGGACGTCCACAGGGGACGCTGGGACTACCCAGAATTACGACAAAGGCTCATATCTATAAACAGCACGTGGCGAGGTAGAGGACTAAGAGCTCTATACGTAGAGGATAAGGCTTCTGGTCAATCCATACTGCAAGACCTGCGCCGAGAAAGTGGTATCGCTGTTGTCCCCTACAAGGTGGCGACTGATAAGGTCTCTCGCGTTAACTCAATAACACCGATGATTCAGGGCGGCAGGGTTTTCCTTCCTGAAAAAGCTCCTTGGCTTGATAGCTTTGTGGAGGAGTGTGTTGCTTTTCCGAGTGGTAAACATGACGACCAAGTGGACAGTTTGTCCATGTGTATAGACATTTTGTCCAAACAGACCATCACACCAGAAATGTTGTTTGGAAGTTTACAGGCAGAAAACTCTCTTAATCAGGAAATGTATAAGCGTAAAGACAGCCTCGGTGGTATGTTAGGCAAGTCAATTTTCCGTGGTTGGGGCGAGTAAGGGACGACCAGTTTACAAGTATGAGGCAAATTATACGTCATGGCTGAACAGGATAAAACTATATATGGTGCTGACTACGCTTTCTCTCCGACAGACGGACAGATTGTTGATTTATCACGCCTAGCAGAAAAACTCACAAACTACGAAGATATTGCGGATGACCTGACGGAAGAAGAAGAGCGTCGGATTGTTGACTACGTAAAATCTTGCGTGGATATGTCGTATCACAAAATCAGTAAAAGATACGACCACTGGAAAGAGGCTGACAGAGCTCACGACGTCTACGTCCCACCAGAGGCTACCGAGTTTCGCGAGAAGGCTGTGATTGCAGACACACGTGCAGTTGCAGATACTGTTCTTACATATCTTATGGCGGCACTAGCTGGAAGAAACCCAATGTTCCAGCTTGAGGGTTTGAACCGCTCTAGTCGTAAAGTTGCGTCTATACTTGAGCGTGTTCTTCATAGCCAAATGAGACGTACGGCAGGCGAGGCACGTCTTGCCCAACTGCTTCTGGACAGCATCCGTTATGGTTTTGCTCCGACAAAGATTATTTGGGACCCGAAAACTAACCAGAACCAGATAGTGAACTTCGACCCTCGCAGAGTGTT
>Ga0160423_10001586_pt1 | contig 19071 bp, 13 predicted proteins | sample CRUFie14St8metaG_FD_108191 | JGI IMG/M metagenome (GOLD analysis project Ga0160423, IMG submission 108191) | Marine microbial communities from the Costa Rica Dome - CRUD Field 142mm St8 metaG | ecosystem: Environmental > Aquatic > Marine > Oceanic > Photic zone | place: Costa Rica: the Eastern... | reverse complement strand
CGTGGACGAGGCTCCGCGCAACTACCTCAGGGTGCGCGTGGCCGAGGGCACGCACCGCACGCTTGGCGTCATGCAGGACCAGCGGATGACCGATGACGCCGTGTCCAACGCGCACTCGTTCGATCACGTCGCCTCGAATGGCTCGCCCGCGCTGCCTCAGCGCGATGTGAGCCCGCTGCCCTCAATCGCCAGCCTCCAGTCGTCCGCCATGGACACGATGAGCGAGGCGGCCGCCAAGGACCCCACACGCGCGCCGGCGCCGCCCAAATTGCGCCCGTCGCGCCCAAAAAAGGTGTCCTCCGAGCCGTCGGCCGGCTCCAAGCCCAAGGCGGGCAATCCTACAAGGGCCAAGCGCACGCTTCCCCCCGTGGAAAGCGACCCGCGCGAGTGCTCGTAGACCGCTGCGTATGCGCGCGTGCGCGGGCATACAATCCCCGCGCGCGCTACCATGGAGTGAAGCATACCGCTCAACCATGCCATCGCACCCTGCCTTGCACCATAATTAATTTCTTGTTTTTTGCCGCAAATTGGAAAAAGTAGTGGATGAATTACTTGAGCACTTTGGCCCTCCGAGCCAGGGAAGGCACAGGTGCTCAAGTAATTCCAATTAATTGGGTTATTAATTATTATCACCGACGCGACCGATTGGTGCGCAACCCCCCTCCCCCTACCCTTGCTCCCGGTGCTCGTGCGTGCGCATCACTGTGCGCACCGCGTGTCAGACCCTTCGTCGCCGCGCACACCGACTACCATGACCGACGCCGAGACCGAGAATGAGCTGGAGATTGTCAAGCTCAAATCGAAGCAGGAGGAGGTCTTTGAGGTGGAGGCCAAGGCCGCGTTCCGCTCCATCACGATCAAGAACATGATTGACGACACGGGGTTTCAGGTGCACGTGCCTGTACCGATGGTGGACTCGCGGACGCTGGTCAAGGTGATTGAGTTTCTCAAGTACCACCAGAAGGCCGAGGACGATGGCACGCCCGCGGAGGAGCAGACGATTTGGGACCGGGACTACGTCAAGGTGGACGACGAGACGCTCTTCAACTTGATTTTGGCGTCCAACTACTTGGACATCAAGGCGTTGCTTGACTTGACGTGCAAGACCGTTGCGGACGAGATCAAGGGCAAGACGCCCGAGGAGATCCGAACGCGCTTCAACATCAAGAACGACTTTACGCCCGAGGAGGAGGAAGAGGTCAGGCGCGAGAATGCGTGGTGCGAGGAGCGATGAGGAGGGAACGGCGTGTTGCGCAGTTTGCGCAGCTGGCGTGTCGTCGTAGTCATCGAGTGTTAGGTTGACATTTTTCTTGACAATCCACCATTGCAACTTGTGACCACCCGTTGGCTTGCGACGCTAACGCAATGGGAACGCGCCGTCGGGCGCGCAGCCCGATGGCACTTCCGATGCACCTGCGCTCGTGCGAGGCGGCTGCGTTTGACGCGGCGCTCGCATCGGCCGAAGCGCACGGAACCGAGTCCGTTCGCTCGGAGGCGACGCTCATCCGGCAGCAGCTGGCGCTGCACGCGTCCTACGTGCGCGTGTGCCAGACCATTGAGGGCTTCTCGGACAAGATGCGCGACTCTGGCGCGCATCTGGTGCCACTGCGCTTTCCGATCCGCCTGACGCCCAAGACGCGCGAGTGCGTCGAGGATGGCATGTTTCGGTCGTTTCTGCGCTTCCTGGAAGACCTGCACGCATCAGTGCTTGCGCAGCACAAGGATGGCGTGGACGACTTGATAACGGACACGGGCCCCTTTCTCACAAAGATCGCAAATGCGCTCACGCTTGAGAGCTGTCGCGTACTGGACGGCGATGCGAGCCCGTGCGAGGCGCGCACCGTCTGCATTTCCTACATTGACAAGTGCCGTCGCGCAGTCGTGCGACAGGAAAGCGCCGAGCTCCTCGAGCTGGACAGCGCGTGTGCCGTCATCATCGATTGCTTGAGGCGCTTTGACATGGCGGCCTCCAAGATTCGTAAGCGGGTAAAGGAGCGTCTGCGAGAGTTTCTTAGGGCGGCCGAACGCAGGGGCCTCAGCGAGGCCGCTGGTCGGTTGCAGCGCGCGCGTCAAATGCGTGCACTTTTGGAACGGCACAGCTGGATGCACGGAGGCGAGTTTGACGACGCACGCATCGAGCGGATCTACGAGCTGCTGCGGCAGACGCACACCGAGCTGGCGCAGGGGCTGATGTGGCAACAGCGGCGCATCGCGTGGCTGGCGTCGGCGAACGCGGCCAACCGGTGCTGGAGCGGCCTTGCGCTTGCGACGGGCGGTGTTGACGGCGAGGTGGTTCAGGCACCGGCGCATATGCGTAGCTTGGCGGGCGAGCAGCGCATGCGCATTGTGCGTGTTCCGCACGAGATGCCCCATGCGTGTTACCTGAGCACGGTGGGAGTGGCGGACCTCGTGGCCGAGTTGCTCCACGAACGCCTCCTGCCGCTCAACCGCATCAGCGCCGCGTACGCGGATCGCATCCTCACGTTTGACTTTTGCAAGTACGAGAGCGCCGCGCGCAACATCCTGGAGGAGACGGTCCGGCCGTGGCACGCGCGGCGCCGGCGACTTGCGTGTGAGTTGTCGTAGCAATGATAACACCTCGCCCGCTAAACAGTTAGTGTGTGCGCAAAGGAAAAGGGAGTGAACCGCGTGAACAGCCGGCGAAGCAGCATGTCCAGCCGCGGTGTGGCACCTTCCAACGATGCGTTCGCGGGCGGCGCCCAGCAGCGCAACCTGGCCCCGCCGGGCGTGGGCGGCGCCAATCTGTCGGCCAACACGCGCGTCAGCTCCCCCGCCGCCGGCGTCGCGCCCGGCCAGATCAAGTCGGCGCTCAACAACTCCACCTCGAACATTGGAATCCCTTATCAGCGCCTTGTGCCCCTGAACAACAGCAACAAGCTCATCGGCATGGACGAGAACGGCAAGACCGTCGCGCGCAAGGAGACGGAGGACCTGCGTGCCACGTCGCTCGCCTTCATCCTCGGCATCCGCGGCGACTCCAAGCCGCCGCGTCCGCTGCTCCAGGGCAACGAGCAGGCGCCCGGCGTGCCGGGGTACAATGTCGCCTACCAGCCGTCGATTATGCCCGCCATGGTGGGCACGGAGCGCTTCCAGCAGCTGTGCTCCATTGAGTACCTGCACGAGTACTTTAAGCAGGTGCTGGCGGGCAAGACGATCGCGCTCGACACAACGTACGCGGAGGCTACGGAGGCCATGCAGGGCATCCTCAAGACCTCAGGCCCCATCAGCGTGTACACCGCTGCAGAGTACGAGGCGCGCACCGCCGGCATTCCGGAGGGCGAGCCGGGTCGTCCCAAGATTGAGCCCGGTGATACGCTGCTCAACATGCCCGATGTGGGCCAGCAGATGGGGCTCGCGGGTTCGGATGCACACGAGGCTCCCGAGAACTACCAGGGCATCTTCGCGCGCGACTTTGGGCCCTTCCTCAAGGGCAAGGGCTCCCGCACTGAGCTGCTCAACGGCACGATGCACAACCTGCCGCAGCTCTTCAACCCGGCGCAGCCGGACATTGAGAAGAAGTACAGCGCGCAGCCCTTTTCGGTGTCGCGCAACTTTGGCGACGAGATCGCCTTCTCGCTCCTGGACGCCAAGCTGCTCGAGAATGGTATCACCGACTGGCGCCCCGACGGCATCGTGCTCTCCAAGGGCATCAACGATCCGAGCGACCAGCTCTCTAACGAGTACCTAGAGGCGCGCGACGGCCAGCTCTTCAACATCCGCATCCAGGGCCCGGCCATCGGCACCGCGTGGACGGGCGAGCGCTCGCTCGAGGTGCTGCCGCTCGACAAGGTCTTCGTCGTCATCGTGGCCGACGTGTGGTTTGACGCCAAGTCGGCCACCAAGTACGACGCGTCGGTCGAGCCGGACGCCAACGGCAAGGGTGCGCGCCAGAGCGCCGTGACCATCGCCGATCTCATGCAGCGCGGCATCGAGACCACGGACGACGTGCGCGACTACCAGGTGCTGCGCACCAAGTACATGAAGGAGGAGCTTGACGAGGAGGCCTTCAAGGCCAAGCAGCAGGCGGCCTTCAAGGGCGAGTTGAATGAGAACACGGTGCTCGCCAACTTCCGCGTCATGGTGTCGACGTCGGCGCAGATGATCAACCACTCCACCTTCAAGACGAAGGGCAACAAGACGAGCGACGTCTACGGCAAGCGGAGGAAGCTGACCGGCGGCTCCCGAATGTCGCTGACGCTCTCAAACGAGGTGGGCGAGTACATAGTGGGCGGGTGGCAAATCGGTGCCGTAATGGACACGGCCGCGTCGCGCGGCTCGATGCCGCAGGGCGCCAGCCTGGGCATAAGATCGGCGCCCAACTCGGCGGCGATGAACATCAACGTCAACATCTCGTGGTACAACGCCGACCGACTCTGCCGCTCGTTCAACAACCCCGAGGGCACCATCAAGCAACGATTCGAGTCCAAGCAGAGCTTTCCGGAGAACCCCGTGAACATGCAGTTGAGCAAGGACGGTTGGAGGGACCCCATGCGCGCCGCTGCCGCCGGCGCCGGTGGGCGCCGTGAGGGAGGCGGCTTGGGCGCCCGCGTCGCCCGCGCCGCAGGTGGCCTAGGCATCGCCGGCCTCGCCGCCAGCGGCGCTCAGGACCTCGCAGATGCGGCCGGGGCGGTTGGCGGGCTTCTGGGGTGAGTCCGCTCGAGAATGCGTGAGCCGGATGTGCACACGCCGTCTCTTCTACCCTTCTCTCTCTCTATCAGTGTGTGCGTACGCGTGTTTGGGTATCATTTGGTGGTGCATGAGAACGGTGGTGTATTAACTACTAGTATAACAACGCACATTTTCGCAACTTGCGCACCATACACTAGGGCCACAGGTTCCGGTGCTCGTGCGATGACGATGCGCGCAGACGATTTGGGCGCAACCCTTGGGTTGACATTTGCAACGACGACGAGCATCCCGGTGCAACTCGGCAAGTGGATTGCGCTGCACGAGGCCTTTGGAAAGCGCAAACCCGAGTCGTACAGCTTCCCCAAGGACCCAAAAGGTGGCGAGCCCATACTGTGCATGTGCGAACCCGCCCATCTTCAAGTCCTGCAAGGCGGGCCCTTGCGCATCGTCTTCAATGTTTGCAAGGACGTAATACCCTCGATGAAGCGGTGGATGGAGGTGGACACGCAGACCGGCGTGCTCGTCAGCACGCCGATACCGAGATTTGCCGTCATGTCCGACGGCATGGGCGGTGGGCCCCACCCGGTCCCCGACTGCGCCTGGTGCCTCGCGGAACTCCTGCTGACCGTCCTTGACAAGTTCATAACCGTTGGCGCTCGGGACCCCGGGACGCTTCAGGACCTCTTTGGGCACTACTTTGGCACGAGCGACTACCAACGACCGGGTTGGAATGACCTCCACGGGCCGCTACCCGGTTCGAGAAAGCTCAACGAGGTGCAGTTCGCGTCGATCTTGCAGCTGTCCGACCAGTACCGCGCCAAGTTTGGGTCGGACGCACCCCCCTGCAAGTTTGCCTACCACTACGGCGAGGGCAGGAACGACGCGTTGCACTGCGTGCGCTCCTTGGCGGCCCTGGCAACGGCGCTACCGCCAGCGCCAGCGCCGCCAGTGATACCTCCGCCCGTACCGAGCCTTCTCGAGGCGCGCGTGCGCGAGTTGGAGGCGCAAGAGCAGGCGCCGCAACGGCAGCCGCCATCGCCGCCACCGCAGCCGCCGCCGCCGCCGCCGCCGCCACCTCCGTCCGAGAACACGCGTGGCCAGCTTATGCAGCGCGAGGCAATCCAGCTGGTGTCTGGGAACAAGCAAGCGATTATGGGAGTTCCCCCCTTGGCCACGGAATGCATGGCCTTCACGTGCGCAACGGTCGAGGACGTGCCGGTGATGGTTGCCAAGCTCATGGCCGTGTGCTCCTCGGAAACCATCGGCCATGGGAAAGTCAGGCCATTTGAGCTCCAGCTCCTCCAGCACAAGACCGAGGTCGTGACCGCCCGCGTCGTCATGCACGTGCATCGGATGGTCGCGGACGAGGTCAGAAAGGTTCCCGACTGGGCGCGGCCGTACCCAGGCGTGGACGACCGGCCCGGGCTCATCCAGCTCCGGGCGCGGCTGCCAGACTGGGACGAGGGCGGCATCGCCGCACCGCTTGCGCACTCGGTCCACCTCGCAGAGCTGCTGCACGCCTGGTTTGAGCGGTGCCTCAAGAACACGACGAAGCGGTGCCGCAAGTTTTTGGACCTGGTGACCGGACAGCACAGCCCCGAAAACCTGATGCTCACCGAGGAGCAGCAGCACATCCTGCTCGAGCTCTCGGAAGAATACCTCGCCCTCCATCGCAACGGCTGGCGCAAGGAGCCCAAGGACCCCGTTGAGCGCCGCGATTCGCCCACCAACGTCGAGGCGACCGAGTTCCCCAAGCTCGGGGATTCGCCAAGCCAGGACGCGTCCGGTCGCACGACCTACTTCAAGAGCATGTTTGCAATCTCCAAGCCCGTCACGCGCAAGAACGACTTTGAGAAGCTCTGGACGGTGGCCTGGTTGGGCCCAAACCGCAAGGACCGGATCTGGCTGAACGGCCCCAAGGCGTACCCACAGCGCCACATTGTCTTGCCGCCCGACCACGCGCGGATTTCCTGCCAAAACAGCAGCCGACGCGCGGTTGCCAGCTGGTGATCAGCGCGCACGCGCGCGTGAGAACTGGACAGCGCTATTGGTCCATATTTTTTACACTTGTGACAAGATCAGTGTGCGCCTGCGCTCGCGCGTGTGTAGGTGGTGAGGTCCTGCATGTGGGCGTGGGTGTGTTGAATGGCATCGTCTTCGTCGTTTGCGCATGTTGCCGTTGAGAGGGAACAGTTGGAAGGGTGCGTCCGGTGCACGCCCGATGCGGTGCGCCTGCTCGCGTCGCTGCTCGAGAAGCTCGGTCCGCTCGTGAACCACCCGGGGCTGATGCAGCCACACGCCCTGTCCTCGATCGGCAAGTACCTTGACGAGCGCAACTTTGACGCGTACCGCGAGCGATTGGCGACAGCTACGGGGCTGAGCGCGACCTGCCGGGTGCGCACCTTTGACGTGATCGCGTGCGAGGCGGCGGACAAGCTTCCCACCGCCCAGCGGCGGCAGTGCACGGCCGTGCGCGGCACGAACGAGCTGGCGCGCCGGCTCGAGCCGCACGAGCGCGGCGGCGCCGAGGTGACGATCGTCTTTAGCAACGGTGGGTCGCTCTCGGTGATCCAGCACCGCGACCCGCGGCGCATGATCGTCTTCCTCACCTCGGTGCACAAGGTGAAGAAGGCGCTGGACGGCACGCTTGCCGAGGCCGACGCACCCGCGCTCGCCCACTTTTTTGAGGAGGCCGCCCGGGGCCAGCGCCAGGCGGCCCTTGGCCACAACCCGGCCACGCGCCACGTGCAGCTCGAGAATGGCGCCTACTGGATCCTGCCTGCGTGGTACGCCGAGGCGGTCGCGCTGCTTGCGCAGGACGTGTTTCGCCTGCACGCGTTTTTGTCGGCCATCTCGCTCGACGTTTCGCGCGCGCTGTACGTGGACCGCGTCACCGGGCACCGGCTGGAGCGCGGCGAGCGTCACGAGCACCGCACGCTCATCAAGGCCTCGCTGCACCGCGCAAGCGGTGGGTGCGCCTGCTGCCGGCACGGCATCACGCCGCCCACCGAGCCTTTTCACCGACTCGAGTTCCGCATCGAGTTTTGCGGGTGCGCCCTCGTCAACGGCAAGTGCCCCACGCACGACTTGGAGGAGCACACGCGGCAGTCGGAGCGCTTTCCGGGCGTCTGCATGCTAGGGCTCAAGCTGGGCCTCTGGTGCACGCACCAGGGCGCAGCCAAGGGCGGCATGCGCCTGCCGCTGGACGTGCGCGACGAGAAGATGGACCTGGCCTTTGCCAAAACGACGGTGCAGGACATTGCCAGCTGCGGCGCGCGACTCCTGCAGCCAAGCCCACCGTACGGCGAGTTGCGCCTCGACATGGACGCGACGCTCGCGCACCTGAACGACTTGCGCCTGCAGCACGCGCACGTGGGCGAGCAGATTATGCAGCGGGACGTGCTGGCCGTTGACCTGCTTCGGCGCGGGGGGGTTTTGAACCGGACGGGGCGGTTTGTGGGGCGCGTGCGTGCCGAGTGCAGCGCCATTCTCAAAACACACAAGCACCTGTTTAGAGTCCAACGTAAGTGACACGGAGGAGCGGTGAGTGAACCAGCGCGTGTGTGCGTATGTGGTTGTATTGGAATAATGAATTTAAAAAAACTCAAACGACACGCAGTCCCTACGGCTACTGCACTGACCGCGCCGGGTAAGTGCGCCCCGAGCGTAGCCTGCGTGGCGACTCGTCGTCGGACTCGTCGTGGTCCTCGTCGTCGGTAGACATGTCTTCCACGGGCACCGACTCCGCTCTCACTTGCGGCATCCGCCAATTGGATCCCTCTGGTTCGTGCTCCTTGCCCCATGCGACGACCTTTACGACCTTCTCATACCTCTTCACTCCCTGAAAGAAGATTGAGACCGTCTGGCCGCTGGGGTCCTTGAACCGGGTTTCCACCTTGTGCTCCACGCCGGGCAGGCCTTCGTAAAAGTCGACCTGGCCGCTGTACTCGTGCTCGACGTACACCTTGCGCTCCGCACCGCGCTCGGTGCCGTCAAAGATCCAGGTCTGCCCGGCCAAGCGCGAGCCGCCATCAAACACGATCTTGGTGAGGTACTCCTCGCCGCGAGCGTCGCCCGGCTTGGTGGCGTAATACCAGATCTCCGAGGGTCCCACGAAAAGCTGTTTAAACAGGCGCTCGCCGCCGCTTCCCGGGCCGGTGTAGGTTCGCACCCACTTGCCGGGATTGTGCCACGAAACGAGCTGCGACCAATTGGTGTCGGCGTTGTAGTTTTGCTTGGCGGGGTCGGGCTGGTCGTAAAACGCGTATGTCTGGACCGAACCGCGATAATGCTCGTCGTACGGCGCGTCGTACGTGATCTTCTTCAACCAGCGTCGCTGCGCGGTGTCGTTCCAGCTGAAGTGCTTCGTCATGCCGTTGGCGTTCTCCACGCGCACCAGGCGCGGCGGGGTGTGGTTGTCGTTCCAATACTCGGTCTGGTTGCCGCCATTGTGCACTACTCGCAGGTCGGCAAACTCCAAGTCCCGCACCCAGTTCGGGATCGGATAATTGGGCGCAAACTGATTGCGCAGTGCCATCCAGTCCGAGTACCGCCACGGGTTGCGCACCGGGTCGGTGCGGTTGCCCCGCCGCGCCCAGTCCCACAGGTACTCCGCCATGTAGTACTGGTAGATGGGCGTCACGCCGTCCGCCGCGTACGTGCGAATGCGAAAGGTGGCGCCGGCGTCGTTGGGCCCGCGGGCGCGCTGGAAGGGCTCGCCCATGATCGGGTCGCCACCGCCACCCTGGCCGTCGTCGTTGAGGTCACGTACCTCGTCCATGTTGAGCTCGTAAAACTCATCCGTGGGCACGATCACATTGACGCGCGGCAGCATGGCTGGCCAACTCCTTACACACACAACCACCCCTTTCTTAGACCCAACTACGCGCACACGTTATCAATCAATAGGACGCACGCATGCGCACTCTACGGCTCTTCCTCCGCCTCCGCCTCCTCCTCGGCAGCACCGCCAACCACCGTGGCCGCCGTGCGGTAAAAGAGCACGTGCAGCAGCCCACCCACCTCGTTGATCTTGTACGTGGTACCGGGCGGCTGCTTCACAAACTCCTCGTGGCAGATGTACTGCTTGCGCTTGGCCTCGGCCTCCTCCTCCTGGCTCGACCCCGGCTTGGTGCGCTTCTTGGCCTCGGGCGCCTTGAAGCACGACTTGGCCAGCTCGTCGCCCGTAGCAATCTCCCACTTCTCGATCTCGGGGTTGATCTGCGCGCGGTTGGGGCAGTCGTTCTCCTTGTTCCAGTCGAGCACGTCGAGGCGCTTCTGCTGGCGGTCGTTCATTTCCACCCCATCGGCGTTGGCCTTCTCGAGGGCCTCCTCCTTGACCTTTTCAAAGTTCTTTGCGGCCACGGTGGCGGAGATGAGGCGCAGGAAGCGCCGCTCCTCGGGCCACCCCGGCACCTGAAAGGTGGTGTACACGCACGTGCCGGTCTCGCCCTCAATGCAAGTCAGGTAGTCGGGCTTGCAGTAAGGCTTCCACTTCTCGGGCGCTTTGGTGGCCAGGAGCGCACCCAGGTCCTCGCCGGTCTTGATCTGGTCGTTGGAATACTTGGCGTACGACTTGATGGCCGTGGCGGGCACGAGGTACAGGTTCTTGCCAAAGGGCAGCAGCAGGGTCTGCTGCCCCTTGGAGTTTGGCACCGTGGCCTTGGCGTTGGGACTCGTGAGCATGGTGGCGGGGGCGCTCGGCATGCGATTCGGAATTTGGGCTTACTACACAGCACAGACTGCCACACGGGCGCGTTAGCGCGAAACGGCACGTTTGCACTTTCAGTTTTCGCGTTGGCGACGTGAGCGACTCTCAATGATGGAGGATGCGATCGCATAGGGTCGCCGATTTGGTAAGTGGCGGCTCGCCGTGTATCGCTCGGCCAGCTGGCCGAGCTCCGGAATCGGCTCGCCAAAGTTGTTGAGAAAGTCCTCGTCGTGGATGATCAGTTGTGGCGGCTTGAAACACCCGCGCGTGAGCAGATCTTCCAGCGCATTGCGCAGCATCACACCCTGCAGCCTCCGCTCGGGTGGCAAGGCGTTGAGGTGCCACTCGATGAGCAGAAACGTGCATCGGCAGAGCGCGCCCGTGATGAGCAGGCGCGGCAGCAGGTCGTACTCGGCCGCCTCGACGTCGAGCTTGAGGATGATCGGCCCGCCCTTGGCGCGCCACGCGCAGCTGCGCAGCACGTTGGCAAGGTTGACCGCCGGCACGGTGACGCGGCGCACGTGCGCGTTGACCTCCGGCCTGCTAAACGTGAGCGCAATCTGCTCCGAGAGGGACGACGCCTCCTTGAAGTTGGAGACGTAGAAGGTCAGGTTGGCGGCTCGGGTCCACGCCACCGCCGGATGGAACGTGCCGCCCCAGTCGAATGCGAGCTGCCGCAACGACGCGGCGTACTCTTTCTGTGGCTCGAACAGGATGGGCTCCACGCGCATCCGCGTTCCATGCTCGCGCACGCGCTCCAGGACGTGCCTGGCCCACTGGCCATTGTTGGCGCCCACGTCGATGACGAAGCTCGTCTGCACGGGGTATGCCGCGTGCACGAGCTTCACGAATCGGCTGATGGCGGCCTCGCCCTGCTCGCCCCCCGAGGCGTCGCAGGGCACGGGAACCGCAAACAAAACGAGCAAACGCAAGTGCATAATAAACACGCGGCACGCGCGTAGACACCCCCCACACACACAGAGACAACCCAACGCTGCCTGTACCCATTAGCGATGGTCGTTTGAGTGCGTCGTGCGTCAATCTTCGTGCTGGTGCTCCGTTGGCGCTTGCGCGCCCGCGTCGGCATGCACTCGGTGCGCCTTGAGTATTCGCTTTGTCTCGATGCGGAAGAGCAGCGCGCGCAGCGCGAGCACGGCGACGAGCAGCAGGAACAGCACAAATGGCAGTCCTCCGGGGCGCATCACGTGGCTGAACGCCTCGCTCGCCCTGTCGTTGAGGTCCTCGCGCTGCAGTGTGGCGTTGACCTCGCGCTTGAGCCGGAGTGCGCCCGCCACGGCGCCCTGCACGCGCGTCGCGACCGACGCGGCCACGCGCTCCTCGAGCGGCGCCGACACGACCACGAAGCGCGACGTCGGCATCGTTCTCGCCTAGCTGTGGGTGGAGTTTGCAACCGCGACGCCCGTGGCGTTAGCGAGCGCCAGCGGGTGCGCAATTCCGGTGCTCGTGCGTACGCGCGGGAAGTCGTGGTGGTGGTGGTCGTAGCAGGATGGACGACCTTGCTGCGCTGATCATCAAAAAGTTGCGCGAGGACGATGGGCCCACGCGCGGCATGGTCGCCCTGGCCTCGTGGTGGTACTCCGACGAGCGGCTGAACCTCATGGTGCAGCCGGTGGTCAAAAACGGCCGGCTGAGCTACAACATCCTCAAGTCAAAATGGCAAAGTGTCGATATTGGGAACGCACGGTGGCGCCCAGATGGGAACTACGGATGGGCAGCCGTGTCCGACGACCAGATCAGGGCTCTCCCTCCGATGGTACCGGTGTGCAATTTTCTAACGCTCGAGCAGACGGCAAACTTCCTCCTGGCGATGGGCAAGTCGGGCGAATGCCCTGCAAAGGGCGGCGTGGGGTCGATGGTCGTTGGCCAAAACAACAACAATCTGTTTCGGGGCAAGGGTGCCAAGTGCCACACAAAAGAGGACGTGCTCATGTGGCTGCGCCTGATGCAGGACATGCGCGCTCCCATTGTGTGAAGACGAGGAGGAGGAGGAGGAAGCGCAAGGCATCAAAATAAGTGACACTCGTGACTTGCAACTTGTAGGCGTATGTGCACGCGTGTGTGTGAGGGAAACAAGATCCTTTCATTGGTGTAATGACGACGATGCCCGCTCCCGTGCACCTGCTCGACCTGGCCGACGACGTGCTTGGGTGCATCGTCAACAGCATCGAGGCCCTGGAGCAGGACGTGGTCTTTGTGGCGCTCGTGTGCAGGCGGCTGCTGGCGGCCTTGCGTACGATCGTCCGCGAGCGCAACACTGCGCTCCGCAAGGCGCTGCACTTGCTCCCTGCGCCCGTCGTCAAGCTGTGCACGCACGTCGAAGGCCTGTTCCTCTCGGCCGCGCGCATGCAGTATTGTGCAGCGCACGCACGCAGCCTCGGGGTGACGCAAGCCATGGGCCTGGTGCGCCCGTCGTTATCGCCCGACAACCTGCCAACGGGGTCGCTCTGGCACCTGATCAAGGCGGCGCCGCACCGCACGATTATGGACTTTTACTGGTACGAGCGCGAGGGCTTTGATCGCCGCATGCGATTCGACATGGGCTTGCTGGAGAACCGTGCGCTGATCATGTTCGCGGCCGCGCACGGCCGCATGGACGTCCTGTACACGCTGGAGCGCGGCGTGCCCAACCAGCTCGACGAGGTGCTCTTTGCGCCGAGCGCGATCATGCCGATGCTCGGGATCACCTCCGTGGGCCCGCCGTGCACCAAGCGCCACTTCCACAGCCTGATGACGATGCTGGTGCGACCGGCCGTGCGGCACCAGCAGCACCAGGTCCTGGCGTGGATTGAGGAACGTGCCCTCCGCATTTTGTACTACAAGGACGTTCACGCGAAGACCGACGTCATCACGTTTGGCGGCGTGCGCGTGCACAAGGACTTTTTTAACGTGGGCTGGTCGCCCATGGCGCAGGACGTGGCGCACCAGTTTGGACAGCTGGTGGAGGACGCGGCGAGGGGCGGAAACACTGCAGTGTTTGCGCGTGCGCTTCGCGGCATCAAGCTGATGTGGGCCAAGGAGCCGGCGGGGTGGATCTCGCGCTTTTTCCTGTGGATGGTTGGCACCGTCTTTGCCGTGCGCGCGGGGAGCGGCGCCGTCGTGCGTCTACTCCTTGACTGGCGTAACGAAAACCAAGGAACCGTGTGCGCAATGGGTGGCTTCATCACCGGGCATCGGCTCGACCTGCTGGACGTGGTGCGGATGTTTGACGACGACTTTGTCGGGGCTGATTCGGTGCTCTGCGCCGGCGACCCGGACTACTATGCGTGGCTCCTGCAGGAGAGCCAGATGGTTCCGATTGGGCAGAGCTTTCTCGGCCGCTGGAGCATGGAAATGGGCATTGAGGACGACTTTTCTCCGTCGGCACCGTTGGCAACGTGCGCCAACCTCATCCGCTGCGCCGACCGGACGCGGAGTCATCAACGGGGGTATACGTCGGTGCACGAGGGCCTGCCCAAGCTGGTGGCGGAACCGGCGGGGCGATGGGGCAACCGCCTGTCCCCCGAGACGTACGCGTTCTACTCGCCCCTTGCGCAACGCGCACACGCGCTCGCGCCGACGCAGTTCGAGCTGGGCCTCGCCCGTGTGATGGAGCACTTTCTGCGCTGCATCTTTGAGAAGGGGCATGAGATGCTGGGAACGGTTTACGGCAACGAGGTCACCCTGGGCGCCATGATGGCGGGCACGGCCATGCTGCCCGTGTACGAACGCCTCGCGGACGAGTTCACGTGGTACAAACCCGCGAAGAAGGAGCTCGGCTACATGCTCGTGGCCCACATTGAGCTCGCACTCTCCTCGGCCAGGGGCCACTGCGAGGCCTTTGTGCTCTCGCTCGCCGACTTTGGCTGGCGTCGCGGGCTGCTCAAGCGCACCGACATCGTGCAGGTGTTTGGCGACATTGCGCTCAACGACCCGCACCTCCTCGCGGAAGGCAAGCCGGTTCCGCAGACGATCCGCGCTATCGGGAAGCAATTGGGGCTGCTAAAGGCCTGAGCACATTGATGCGACGCGCGAGAATGGCGGCCGAGCAGTCGCCACCACCACCGCCCGAGTGTTTTATCTGCACCGAGAGCGAGCCGCGGCCGCACCGGTCGGCGTGCCTGTGCACGGACCGGCACATGCACACAGATTGCTTCGTTAAGATGCTCAAGGCGCAAAAGGGCGAGCCTAGGTGCGGCGTGTGTGGCGCGCTCTACGAGGACGTTGGGTGGCGGACGAAGCGCGTCCCGCAGCTGGTCAGCCCCTGCGGAGCCGTGGTGCTGCTGGCGTGCACAGCGATTGCGCTCATGGGCTGCGCGATCAACACGGCCATGGTGGTTCCGCGCTTGAAGCGCAACCACACGGGTGTCATTCTTGCGGTATCCATCATTATGTTTTTGGGCATGCTCTCGTCGCTGGGGTGCATTGCGCTGCAGATTAGGGAGAATGGTTGGCGCGGCGTGTGGGCCTCGCGCTTCACGGAGGAGAAGGTGATCGTGATAGGCGCCGTGGCGCGCCTCCCCAAGCACACCACGCCCGTCGAGCTGGAACTCGGCGAACTCGCAACGGTCGACGTGCCCACGGAGGGACGGCACACGCGCTAGGGCGAGCGCACAACGAAACGCATTCGCGCCACATGCGCACGCAAGGCCGATGAACGAGGCGGAGCTTGAGTCGGCCCGGAAGCTGTTGCAGGCGGCGTGGCGCGGCGACGCAGCCGAATGCGCCGCGCTCATTGCCGAAGGCGTCTCGCCAAGCGCGTTTGTGCACGGCACCACGCCGCTGCATGAAGCCGCGCGGCGCGGCCAGCACGCCGTCACCTTGCTGCTACTTGAGCACCGCGCCAACACGCAGCTCAGAAACTACGACGGGCGCACGCCGCTTGACGTCCACAAGAAGCGGTACAATTGGTTCGGGAAGCGGTTGGTCCACCTGACGCCCGCTTCGCACGATGCCTGGGCTGCGCTGAGCGCTCGCACGCACGAGGAGCGCGACGCTGCGACGACTGCGGTTGAGGCCGCGCGCGGCGAGTGGCGCACGGCCAACCCGCAAAAGGTGGCGGCGTTTGACGCCACACTTGAGGCGCTCGAGGCGAAGATGGAGCGCGGCGAGATCGCGGAGGGAGAATTTGTGGCGCGCATGAACGCGCTGCGCGACGTGTACGTTCGGTGCTCCTCACAATAATAATTAAAAAAACAAACTGGTACAACACTGCTAGATAGCTACTAACCCCCTCCTGGGTTAATAATTTGAGTGGGCGGAGGCTGGCAAGCCGGCGCCGATGTGTAGCAGTTTGTGCACGTAGCAAAGCAGCCCCAGCTGTTAGGGTTGGACGGACCCCCTTGGAATGCGGCAAAGCACCCCGCATAGTTTTCGCCGCACGTCGGGCACTTGTCGGCACACATCTCAGCCGCCGCCTCAGGCGGCGAGGGGTTGGGCGGCGGTGGGCTGGGCGGCGGCGACTTAAAGCACTGCGCGCATGCGCCGCACGTGGTCCACCCGCACCGCTGTGCCCACGTGTGCGGTGTGCCGTCGGGTTTCTCGGAGTTAGGACACCAGTTTTTGCATTCGGCCGGCGGCGACGGCGGCGGCGGTGAGGGAAGGGGCGGCGGCGGTGAGGGAAGGGGCGGCGGCGGCGCGGGTAGGTCGGGCGGTGGTTCGGGCGGCGAGGGCGGGGCGTCGCAATTCGCGTCGAAGCACGCCTGGCACGCGGTGGCGCACGCGGCAAAGACCTGTGGGCCGTACAAGCCCGGGTTCGGACAGCCGCTGGTTAGTGGGTCGCCGCAATTGTACACCGTGCCTCCTCCTCCCGCCACCGCCGAGCATTGGACGATTGCGCACGACGGCGGCGACGGGGAAGGCGGCGGCGGCGAGGGCGGGTCTGGAGCGACCAGCGGCGGCGGCTTTGGACTCGGCGGCGGCGAGGGCGAGGGCGGCGGCGGCGAGGGCGGCGAGGGCGGCGCGAAGGCGTCCCAGCAGCCAACCGTCGAAAAGTAGCAACTCTGACAGGCGCTGTAGCACTGCTGAAACGTTTGCGTTACCGGGTTCATCGCTTTGCAGGCTTCTGGCATGCCATCGGGAGCCGGGCCAAGCGGGTTGCCGCAAGCCGGGCAGCCGAGGATGCACGGATGTGGCGGGCTCGGCGGCGGGCGCGGCGGCGTCGGTGGAGGAGCTGGGCTGGGTGGCGGCAACGGGCCGGGTGGCGGAGGCGAGGGCGAAGGCGGCGGTGGGGAAGGGTTGGGCGGCGGCCTCGGCGGCGGCGGCGATGCGTCTATGCAACCATTGGCGATGTAGCACGCCTCGCACGCCTCCTTGCAAGGGAAAAAGGCCTGCGGGCCGTACAGGGTCAGGTCCGGGCAGCGGTTGTACATGTCGCCACAGGTGTATGTGGTGCCTCCTGGTCCCGGTACCGCCATGCAGTGGATGATCATGCAGGACGGCGGCGAGGGGGGTAAGCTGGGTGGACGGGGGGGTGGCGAGGGTGAGGGCGGCGGCGGCGACGGCAGCGGCGGCGGAGACGGCGGCGAGGGATCTATGTATGGCGGGGGAGGCGGTCTGAAGGCGTCCCAGCAATCAACCGTTGCGACGTAGCAGTCAAAACAAGATTGCCTGCATTCGTTGTATTCTATCGACCCCGGCTGGATGAAGGTGCACGCTGCCGGTATGCCGTTGGGAGCGGGTCCAAGAGGGTCTCCGCAGGTCGGGCAGCCGGTGCCGCACACGCCCGGTGGAGGCGGTGAGGGCGAAGGCGGCGGCGGAGTTGGCAAAGGCGGCGGCGGCGAGGGCAAAGGTGGCGGCAATGGGATGACTGGCGGTGGCGAGGGGGTAAGGTCGATGAATTGCTCCGTGAAGCCGCCGACGTCGCCCGCTTCGCACAGCGCATCGGCGCCCAGGGCGGCCTTGAACTGCGCCATTGCGGACTGGGCCGCCGAAAATACCTGCGCGCGCTGCGCCGCGCTCAGGCCCGCCGCCGCGACAATGGCGATGCGGTAGACGAGGCGCGTCGTGGGCTCGGTGGCGCACGCGGCCACATTGCAGAGCTGCGAAGTGCACTCGTACACGTTGACAATCTCAAACGCCGTAAGTCGGCGACCGGCGCTTGCGCTCGCCTCGGTGGCCTCGAGCGACACCAGAGCGTCGGGCGCGACGGCCTGCACTGCCGTCGCGACCGCGTCACGCAGCGCGTTGTTCGGGATGCTCGCGTCGGCGGTGACGGCCGACGTAAGCACCGTGAGCGCAATCCGGGTTGCGAAGTGCGCCTCGGGCGGCGGCGGCGGCGCCGGCCACGGCACGAGCAAGCACATGTACTCGCCGCGCGGCCGCGCCAGCAGGTTGTCGTTGTGGCTCGTGAGGTCGTAGTACGAGAAGAAGCAGTCCTCGGTCACCACGCCGTAGCTGTCGCCGAAGGCATTTCCCAGCCGAGTGCACGTGGCCACCTCGTTGCTGGTGAGCTGTCGGCGTTCTCCTTGCGGCGGCGTCTCCTCGGAGAGCCGGCGGCCCATCATGATCATGCAAATGTTTGAAACGCAGTCAAACGTTGGGAAGTCGCAGCAATCGGAGAAAGTCAAGCACGGCTGGCCGGCAAATGCGCAGCTGCTGCCGCCGTCGTCGTCGTCGTCCGGCGGTGGTGGCGGCGGCGGCGGAAAGGCAACCGCGTTTGCGCAACAGTCGATACAGGTCTGGGACCCGGCGGGGCAGTTGACTCCCGCCGTGTTTCCGCAATGGCTCCACGTGTACGAGCTGCAGTCGCTGGGCACCTCGCAGTTGAGGATGGTTCCCTGCGCCTCGCCGATCCAGTGCGCCCCATTGACCGTTTGCACGGTCAAGGCTTTGAGTTTGGTCAAACTGAACCCGGAGCCGTCGTTAAACACGTTGTAGGCGCGCTGTGCGGTGGTTGCGCCGGTGTAGTAGTACGCCAAGCAGTCTTCGCCGTTGGCTTCGACCATGAGGTACTCGGCCGTGCCGGCGCCGTACGGGCCCGTGACCGTTGAAAAAAAGCTGCCGCTGTCCAAGGGGCCGAGGTTGGGCAGCACCGGGGGGTTGAACAGCCTGACCGGCTGGAAGGCTGACCCGGGGACAAAGTGGGTTTTTTGGCAGTATTTGAAGGGTCCAAAGCCGTCGGGGTAGTAGACGTAGAGCACCGGGTGGGCAGGCTCGTAGGGCAAGCCGCCGCTCAGGTAGAGCAAGTCGACGTTGGGGGTGCAGATTTGTCCGCCGCCGAGCTCCGTCTGCAGGTTTTTGAAGTCAAAGGTTCCGGCGGGCGGCGGCGCGGGCGGCGCGGGTGGCGAAGGCGGCGGCGGCGAGGGCAAAGGCGGCGGTGGCGAGGGGCCGGGCGGCGGCGGCGAGGGCGAGGGTGGCGGCGGCGAGGGCAAAGGTGGCGTCGGCGGGTTGGGAGCTACGTAGGGTGGCGAGGGCGGCGAAGGCGCGGGAGGCGGGGGCGGCGGCGGCGAGGAGGCCGCAACCGCCTCGCACTGGTACACACCCGTGGCCACGCGCGGGCCGCAGTCGGTGCAGTCGGTGCCGTGCGGGCACGTGCTGAACTCCGAGCCGTCGCCGCCGTCGTCGCAGTGCTGGTCGTCGGTGTACTCGATCGCCTTGAGGCTCGTGCCGGTGAACGCCTGCCCGCCGCACGTGTCAAGGCAGATGAAGCCCGACGGCGGGAACGGTGGGCGCGCAGGCGGCGGCACGGGCGGCGGCGGCGAAGGCGAGGGCGG
>Ga0160423_10001585_pt1 | contig 19073 bp, 17 predicted proteins | sample CRUFie14St8metaG_FD_108191 | JGI IMG/M metagenome (GOLD analysis project Ga0160423, IMG submission 108191) | Marine microbial communities from the Costa Rica Dome - CRUD Field 142mm St8 metaG | ecosystem: Environmental > Aquatic > Marine > Oceanic > Photic zone | place: Costa Rica: the Eastern... | reverse complement strand
CACTGGAGGCAGAGCTTCCAACGCCCGTGGAGGTGATGTTGCATTGAGCACTGGTTACAGTGATGCCACAAACAGTGGATCCATGAGATTGGCAACGGTTGATTCTGGATCTTCTGGTGTGAGTGGTGGGATGTCTCTATTTACAGGTTCTTCGTTGGTTGGGGAGTCTGGTGAAATTGAGATTAGTACAGGTGGAGACTCATTTTTGAGTGGAGACCTGAAGTTCAGGAGTGGTGATGTACCCCGGGGGAAGTCGGGTGACATTCTGATTGAATCTGGTGATTCCTCTGGTGGAGTCAGTGGTGATATTCATATTACTGCTGGTGAAAGCACGAAGGACAAGGGTGGGGATATAGAGATTAGTGCAGGAAGATCTACCTCAGATTCTGATGGACCTGGAGGTGATATCTCTCTTGTTTCTGGCCGTGGGCACAAGGGTGGCAAAGGTGGAGATTTGAATATTGTAGGAGGCATAAGTGGAGAATTGTATGGAAGAGGTGGAGATGTTTCTATTGATGGTGGCCACAGTGAGAGTGGTATGCATGGCCAGGTCAAAATTGGAACAGAAAGCGATGAAGTCTACATGGGCGAAGTTGACTACTCTTCAGATCTTTTCTTCTATGGGCACAGCTTTGCATATGGGGCTTTAAGTGTCGGTGAAGAAAGAGGCACTCCAGTGACGGAGCACTTCTCGTACATGACAGAGGAGGTAACAATTGGAACATTGTTACCCTCTCAGTCTGTTGCATTGGTTTTGCAGGTTGATGGAGTGAAAGTTGAAGACAATGTGAGTGTGAACTTCAGTGGTAGACTTGGGGGAAGAATTGTCATGTCTTCCTCTATCATTGCAGACGGTGAAGTTGAGATAAATATGGTACACTCAGGTTCTCCCCCAGTTCCATATGACATACCTAGTGGGACGTTCCGGGTGAATGTGTTCCAGTATCGAGGCTGAACCAAAAGACGAAGAAATTTGAGGAGCGCACCACAAAAATATTTTGCCTACGCTGTAATCTGGCAGTGAGAAGACCCTTTCCCCAGCTTTATACGAGGGTCCTTGCAGTTAGGTTGGAAGTCACATCGAGAAGGTACAGAGCGTGCTCTCTTTTCCTCCCCCTCAATTATGGAAAGGAGCAACCTTTGTGTTTTGTGACGTGCGCGGCATACACTTGTGGTGCAGATGCTCTTCAATTTTTCAAAAGAGTACAGAATTGTACTACAGAGTAACAAGAAGAAGAGGAGGAAAGAAAAATTCTTGAAAAATAAGGAGGAAAGATACCGGGTCTTGTATTATACTTTCAATTTTCCCATATTGTCCGCTGCCTACCACGTTCAGAAACATTTCTGTTACGAATTTGAAGTCAGGCAAGCAACACCTAGGATGACTCCGTGTCAAGGAAAGCGTCAAGCACATTCACTTTCAAGACCATGTCTGCAAACTTCGTCCTGGTGATGCTGCCCTTCTGAATTATTCTTCCAAGCCTTGCGCTCTCCTTCGCTGCATAGCCATCGCCCTTCTTGATGATCTTTTCCATCATCAGGTAGTAAAGCTCTCCTTCGATGTGCTTCTCGGTCTCTGGCTTAACCTTGGCGAGGAAGGCTTCCTTATCATCCGTTGCCATGAACTCCAGCGCAAGCTTGTCCAATTCCTCATGCCTCCCGACCTTCTTGTCCTGAAGAGGAATAAAAAAAAGATTTCGTGGCAAACGCAAAAGAGGGGGGAGTCAGACATGGCAGGTTCACGGAAACATGCGAGAGGAATCTTGGGTAGTGCTCACCTGCTCCACAAGGCTCTTCAGCTTTGCGAACATGTCCTCCGCCTTCCTGGGTCCAGAATAATCAAAGGCTGTCTCAGCCTCGTCGATGCCAATTCCCCGCGACAGAATCTTCAGCGTGGGAAACCCGGTAACGCTGAAGGGTTCCCCGAGCGACCTATGCTTGTCGCAGTCGGCCTTCACCACCTGGACGAAATTTGCGGTCATAGGATCGTTCTGGATCATCTCCGCGAGCTTTGTGTACTCAGGGGTCAGGCGCTTGCAGTGCCCGCACCAAGGCGCGTAGAATTCGGCAATGGTTATCTTCATGCCGTTGAGGACGTCTTTCACGTTCGATGGGTCTAACCAGAACGAGCCGGGTTGCGGGGGTGAGAGCGAGGTGGCAGGTTAGGCCAGCCGAAGCGATAATTCGTGGTGGGCTTCGAAAGGGGGGAAGGGGGGGATGTCGTGTACCAGGCCCAAGTGCTTGACCAAGTGCTCGACATCATCTCCACAGGGACAAGCGGACAACCCTCCACCTCGTGCCGGGGTGGGGGACTAACCTAGATCGATGACTCCCGGAATAGCCTGAGAGGGGTCTTGGGCGGCAACACCGGCGGGAAAGGACGCCGCCACCAGCATGACCGCGATGCTGGCCAGGGCCCATGCACCCCCAATTCTCTTCCTCCCTGAAATCATCTCCTCTCGCTCGCTCTCGCTCGCTCTCTCGCTTTCGATCTCGCTCTCCGCTTCGACGGCGTATCTGAGAACACCTGGGTGTCTGCTTCTCGAGACTTCCTCTCTCCGAGATCTCGCGAGTGGAAATATTTCCCCCTCCAGCGACATTTCTGCCATATCTCATTGAGAGGTAACCTGCGGGAGGTGCTGCGCAGTTGGGGCCAAGGCCAAGGCCAAGGCCTTCGGTGGTGGGGCGCTAGACCAACCTGTACAAGTCATGACGTTCAGGGCGTGTTCCTCCTCGGCTGCCGGACCCTCGAGAGTCGTCGCGCTCGGTGGGAGGGGGAAACGGCACGGAGCCGTACACGCCGGGCTACCTACGAGGGGAACGAAGTGGGCGCGAGGCTACGGATTGAAAAGTTGCCGCAAGGTGGTGAGTAACGGACCGTGCGGGTTTGCCGACCCCCGGCGCTGCACCTGTCTCCTTCGAAACCACCATTGACACCACCTCCCACGCCACCACAAACTGCCGCCAGGTCATCGACGGCGCGAACGTGTGCTGGACTTTCGGGCGGCATTTACGAGAGACGCGTGGTGAAGGTGGCGCGGTCGAAGGGCCTGCCGCGAGGCCGAACGTCGAGGGGCTGCGCACTGCTCTTTCCTGCCCTACCTGGCAGTCTCTTGAGCTCGAGCCGATCGTTTTCCTCCCTTCCACCTGCGAGGCGTACGACAGTTGGGAGGCACACGAGTGCTCCGTTACGAACGAGCTCCTCTTCGAGTCGCACAAGCTCGTCATCGTTGAGAATGGGGTGACAGTGGCCGCGTGCGGGCCTCGCGGAAACGTTGGCGGCAAAAGACGGCCCGGCGCTGCGGCACCTGGCGGGACCAAATTGAGGCACAAGGCCCAGAGGGCGAGGGCGGGTGGAGGAAGACTCCGCGGAGGGATGCGGCCAAAGCCAGGAAAAGTCCTGCCCAACTCTCCTGTCAGGTCAAGGTACGACATTCTGCTGTTGAGGTTTGCTCAGAAGAACAACGCTTGGGTTCTAAGCAACGACAGGTTCAGGGACCACTCGGTCTTGCAGAGGCGTGGTTGGAATGGGTGGCTGAAGGAGCGGCGTGTTGGTTTTAGGTTCTTTAGCGAGGGCGACGACTCGGTGGGTTTTGAGATTTTGCCAGGTTCAACTTCCTTTCCTGCTTCATCGCTCTGCCTGAAAGTCCAGCAGTAAGTTTTGCAGTATGAGCTTTGCCATTTTAGTTGTAGCTCAACTTTCCGTTGCCGGATCCAGGTCTACTGTCGTGCACGGCACGGCACAATCAACTCCATGTTCCTGGTGGGCGAGCCCGGGTCCGTCAAGAAGGAGGAGCGTCCTTTCCGGCCTGCTCGCTGAACGTGTTACAGGGGTCGCAGGCCCAGGCTGCGGTGGTCAGCCTCGGCTCGAGGCAAGGGTTCAGAAATGGCTTTAGAGGTTCACGAGAGACGACACCGAGCAGTTTGTCCCTTTCAGGCTCAACGATTTTCCTTGGGGGCCCTCATGCTCTGCGTCCCAAACGCCAGCCTACTGTCCTTCTTCCTCGCCATGAACCTCGGCGTGGTCCTCTCCTTCACTCCGGCCCTCGAGGTCAGATTCTCTTTCTGTTGCAGACGGACTTGGTAAAAGGCCTCGGACTGGGCTTTAATGGTCATTCTGCCAAACACTTGGTAGTCGTCCTCCTCGTTTCCATCGCTGTCTGACTCTTCCGAATCTGCAGAGACGAAGGGACCGAGGCTCGGGGAGAGGGTCAGCCTGTGTCGAGGGAAGAACTTGGCTCCTACTACTGACCTGTTTCGCTGTCCTCGGAGGCGCCCACTGCCCCCGCACTGCAGCCCCGGTGTCGAAGTTGGTACTTTTGGACTTGCGCCAGTAAGCTGCTTTGGGGGTATCCGTCCTCTTTGGGCTCGTCCGCGCCCAGACCTCTCGCCTCGGTCGTCGGCGGTGCGTGTCCTCCCTTCGCCCCCGCCCTCTCTGCGCAGCCCTCCTCGTCCAAACCATGGCTCGCCTCCTCAACCACGTCCTCGCTGCACCGGGAATAGACCGCAGCGCACTCTTGCTCCTCTCTTCTCCCTCCGCTCTCCATCCTTTTGCTTCCTGTGCCGAACCCGCTGGGCGAGAGGAACGCAGACACTCTTCTCACGAGGGACCAGGCGCGAGAGCTTTTGCGTTGTTGCTCGATAACGCAAAACGACCAGGCGAAAAAACCGAACGGTTTTATTTTTTGAATCGTACAGTGAAAAATTCCGGAAATGTTGCTGTCCACCTCCTGGGAGGCAAGCTAGTGAAGCGCCAAAACGATCAACAGCGAGGTTCGAGAGCTGCGTCAAGTCCCTCAGCAAGGACCACGACGATGGAGCGACCGACGACCGACCGCGACCGCGGCTCACGAGCCCAGGCTCTCCTCGATCAGCTCGTGTACTGGGACGGGAAGAAACTGGGAAGCAACGACGGCACTTCTCCTTCTCTCTCGGCGTCTGCCGCTCCCTCCGCCTCGGCACGCGGGAAGCGAAAGGCACCGCTCCTCACCGCCACCCCCGCCGAGGTCGACGCGAAAGTCGTCGTGTGCCGGCCTTGGAGCAGGGAGGACTTGCTTAGACGCTTGCGTACGTACTCAACCCGGACGTGGTTCTGCAAGCTCGATCAGGTGTCCGCGATCGCCTGCGCGTCGCGGGGTTGGGTGAACAGCGGGGTTGACACCCTCGAGTGCGAGTCCTGCAAGGCGAGGGCGATCTACCCGGCCTGCGCTTCGGCGTCGCCCAAAGACGTTGGCGCCGTCGCAGAAAAGTGAGTCGCTTTCTTCGCCCACCGTGTCGCCCAGCAGCTGACGATGGTCGCACCTCCTCCACCCCCCACCCCTTGTTTTGCGGTTGTCTGCTCCCTTGCCGCGCTACCACCCAAAGGTTCGCGCCCCTGTTAGATTCGCTGCACGACAAGTTCTGTCCTTGGAAAGGGCGCGAGTGCGAACCCGCGCTGCTGAGTCTTCCCCTCACGAGCCCCACGAAGCTCTTGGACCAGCTGAAGGCCAGGATGCACAACCTTTGCACTCTGAGGAGCCTTCCTCGTGTCAGCAGCAAATTTTTGGAGGATGACCAAGTCGGACGTGTTGTGGACGGGGCGGCCAAGCTCTGCTCTGGCGACAAGGCCCTTTGCGAGATGCTTCACAGCGGCAACCCCTCGAATACACACGTTGATCTGGACTCGTTCGAGGGAAGCTTGCTCCTTCTGGGTATGTGTGGATGGGATCAGGAGGTGGTGGCCAGTCCAACCGGTGCAACGCGGCAACTCGTCCTGACCTGCGCAATGTGCGGAAGTCGCGCGGGAGTCTGGAATTTCGACTCTTGGAGGAAGTGGGGGCCCAAAGGCGAGAGGGACGAGGGGGCGGCCGCAGGTGGAGATCTGTTGCCAGCCCAGGGGCTTAAGGGGGCGGTCGGGGCAACTGGTTACGCCTCAATGAACTCCCCGCTCTATGTTGCAAAACCAGCAATGACCATCGCGGGGGGAAGGTTGGACGGAGAGGACGGCGAGCGCGCTGCCAAGGCGCAGAGGCGTGCAGCAGGTACGATGCACCCACTCCACGCTCACAAGAAGTTTTGCCCATGGAGGTGCGGGTGGATCCAGACAGCTCAGCTCATCTCTGGTCCTATGTAATTTAGAGAGCTTTGTACTTTAAATAGGTCGGTCAAAAAACTCAAAAAAGGGCTCACTCCTCAGCTTAGGGCATTGATCGCCTTCGGATCAGTGTTGGATGCAAGGTTGTACTTCTCAAGGAACTTCTGGTGTCCAGTCTTTTTGCTGATCTTGGCTGAGCTTGCCACAGACATGTGAGCCATAGCCTCCTTCTTCTCTGCCCTGCTCAGTGGCTTGGGACTCGCGGGCAAACCCGCCCCTGCACCAAGTGCGAGGCCCTCTTCGTTATCCTGCGACAGACTTTCCGCTCTATCCTCTCCCACTTCGTCACCGCCCCCGTCGCCCTTCCCTGAGGACTCCAGAGCTTCATTCGCCTCCTCAGGCTGCGCGGGGTCTGGACCATCCTGATGCCCTTCTATGGTGTTTCGAATAGTGGACGTCACCGCCACATCCTGAGGCAGCTTTCCTTCCTTGTTCGCTCTCATCTCGCCCTTGTGGGACTTGAGGAGCTCCTCCACGCAGGCCTGCTTTCCGCTAGAGGCCGCCACGTGCAAGGGGGTGTCCCCGGCCTGGTTCTGAGCGTCCAAACTAGCCCCCATTCTCAGCAGAATCTGGACGCACTCCCTTCCATCAGCCCTCGCTGCAGCGTGGAGCACGGTATCCCCGCTCTTGTTAGCTTTGCCGAGAATTGCTCTTGCGGTGTCCCTGCCGAGGAGGAACTCGAGGACTGCTGGTTTATTGTTGCCAGCGGCCCAGTGGTGGGCCAGGTTGCCGTCCGTGTCCTGCTTGTCAGTGTAGGCCCCCTTGCTGACCAATATCTCAGCAACTTCCAAGTGCCCACGCAAGCTGCAGTAGTGCAGGGGCGTGGCGCGCTCCTGGGACGGGAAGACGGCAAGCGTCAGAAAGCGGACAAGGTTAGCGGTAGGGGTCAGGCGGGAGGTCAGGCCGACAATGGCGCCTTCAAGCACGACTCTCTGACGAGAAGTGGAATCGTTTTCGCTTACCTTGTCTTGTGCGTTGACATTGGCGCCAAGCTTGACAAGCGTGGCTACGGACTGCACCTTTCCCTTTTCAGCGGCCTCGTGGAGTAAGGACTGGTCCATCTGTAGAGACGACAGGAGAGAGAAACAGAATCGCGCGGCATCAGTTTCCCGGTACTTTTCGTTCCCCAACTCGGTTCTGCGAGCCAGTGAGGGGTAGTGCATATCAAGCTTACCATTCCCATTTTTGCGTTCAAGCTACCAGGCTTCGCCTTGAGCTCTCTCGCAAGAGCTTCTGTGCTCTCCTGCACCACCAGGTCCCTCAACATCTCTTGCGCCATTTCCTTCTCTCTCCCGGGTCAACCCTGCCGCCGAGTTCGTCCCTCTCGTCCTTTGAAGACCACTCACCCCCTTCTCTATCGGGAGGCTCGAACGCGTCGGGCCACAACCGCTTCCAGTTCCCTCCCCAGGGTCAAGGTCGCCTGTTTCCGTGGCCTCCCCACGTGCCGTTTGACTCGATTTCCTCTCTCGTTCCCCTCTGCAAAAGATAGAAAAAACGATCTCGATTTTCCAGGGATTTTGACAGGTGGCGAAGGTGACCGTTAGAGAAATCGGTTTGGGCTGTTTGGTTTTTCGGGGGGGGAGATAAGCGCTTGGGCACGACGGCCTGCTTCATACGATCCGACGCAACGGACGGGAGAGGACGAAGGAGCCCCCGTTGCGACCTTCCAGTCGACGTACGTTTTGGAACGCACGGACGCGGCGGCCCCGAGAAAGGGAGAGGGAGAGGGAGAGGGAGAGGGAGGGGTAGAGACGTACAGAGTGCGAGCACCGGCGATGGAGCAGAACAAAATGTACGGCTCGCGCATCCCTCGGGCTCCGAAGAGAGCTCTGAAGACCCTGTCGCAGAACGAAGTGAACGCGAAGGGTGCTGACGGCGCGGAGACGAAGCTGAAGAAGCCTCGCCTGGCGCCCGACAACGGAAGCGCTGGCAAGAACGGCACGGCCGAGGCCAAGGATGCTTCGGGGCTCGACAACGAGTGGCTCGAGATGGCGGAAAAGAACAACCTGAGCGTGGACACTCTGCTGGCCCTAAAAATGACCGGCAAAGGGAAGTGGGACCACAAGGGGCGTTGCGAGCAGATGATGCCGTACATCAGGCAGCTCCGTGCCTGTACGAGGTACCTCCGCTCCTGCGTGGACAAGGCCGACGGTCTGAAGGAGTCATTGGTGGAAGCCCACGAGAAGGACCTCGCGGCCAGGGAAGCGGATCTGGAGAAGCTCAGCGAGAAGCTTAGCATCCTCGGGGAGCAGTTCGCCGAGTCCAAAGAGAGTGTGTCCTCGATGAAGGAGAAGAACGCCCAGCTGAAGAAGGAGTTGGAAGAAAAGAACCTTATGGATATGGACCAGAAGGTGAGTCCTACTCAAGTCAGAGACCTGCTGCCCCAAGGGATGTTCTCGCTTCGGACGGGTCGTTCAGAACTAACTGCGCCAACCTCAACCTGCCCCTTTTTCTTCTCCCGGCCTCCTTGCTCCTCTCTCAGGTGGAGATTGCTACTCTGACGAACGACCTTGCCCACAACAAGAAGGTTTCGGCCGAGAAGGCCGAGGAGATCGCAAAGCTGCAGGACAACTATGTCAAGTCCCAAGAGTACGCCCAGAACCTGCAGGACTTTGTGAAGAAGCTCAAGGAAGACACTCAGAGGATGAACGAGAGCTTGCTGAAGATACAGGAGGAAAAGTCCGAGCTTGTGAGCAGCTTAAACGTGTCCAAGGGAAATGAGGAGCAGCTCAACGAGAAGCTTCGCGGTTCCAAAGAGCTCGTCTCAGAGCTCAAGAGTCAGCAAGAGAGCCTCGGTGAGACCCTTGAGGCCATGAAGGTCGACCACGCAAAGGCCCTCGAGAACATGGCCAGCGCGTTCAAGGACAAGGAAGCTGAGGCAAAGGAGAGGTTTGACTGCCTCGCGGAGGAGAAGAGGCTGAAGGAGCGCGAGCTCAGGGAGGTTGAGACAAAGCACAAGAAGGTTTGCTTGACGCTTGAGAAGTGCGAGAACAACCTCGAGTCCAACCGGGAGTCCCTGAGGCAGTTGGAGATCAAGTGCGACAGTCTGCAGAGCAAGATGGCGGAGGAGGAAGCAAAGCACGAGCAAGAGATCAAGAAAAGAATCGACCAGGCCGAGGCAGAAAAGGAAAGCTTTGAAAGGACCAGGCAGGCGCTTGAATCCTCCATGGAGCAGAAGACCTTGGATCTCCAGAAGGCCAGGGAGGAGCTGAACAAGTATCATGAGATCACTGGCCAGAGCGCGGAGAACATGGAGAAATTGATGGTGAAGAGTAGGGCCCTGGAGGACCAGAACTCAACGCAGAACGAGGTGCTGGAGGCCATCAAATCCCAGTACGAGATGGTGAAGCAGAAGCTGTCCCTTTACGAGGTTCAGAACGGCAGCATCAACGAACAGCACCAGATCGCTATGAAAGAGCTGGAGGCCAAGGACAGACTTCTGAGGGAGGCCGAGGAGCAGATCCACGAGGGCGAGATGCTCAGGAAGAAGCTTCACAACCAGATTCTCGAGCTCAAGGGCAACATCAGGGTTTTCTGCAGGACGAGGCCACTGACCGATGAGGAGGCATCGGCAGAAATGCCCAACGGCGCTCCAACCATCTCATACACCTCCCAGGGCGAGAAGTCTGGGAAGGGCCTGCAGCTTCATGTTGCTACCAACAAGCAAGCCAAGAAGAGGTCGAGCAGCGGCGAGTCCTGTTACAACTTTGACTTCGACAGGGCCTTCCAGCAGGACGCCTCACAGGAGGAGGTCTTTGAGGAGATCTCCCAGCTCGTGCAGAGCGCTTTGGACGGCTACAAGGTCTGCATCTTTGCGTATGGTCAGACTGGGAGCGGCAAGACCCATACAATGATCGGAAATTCGGACCAGCCAGGGATGATCCCAAGGTCACTGGAGCAAATCTTCCAGAGTGGAGAGAAGATGAAGGAGCAAGGGTGGGACTACACGATCTCAGTCTCCATGATGGAGATCTACAACGAGGAGTACAAGGACCTACTGTCCAAGAAGAAGCTCCCCGCTGGAAAGCAGCACACGGTGAAGCACGACCAAAAGGGAAAGACGACAATGACTTACATGACAGATGTCAAGGTCACTTCCATGGAGAAAGTGGAGTCGTTGCTGGCAAAGGCCATGTCCCTGAGGAGCGTTGCGGCCACCCAGTGCAACGAGCACTCTAGCAGAAGCCACTTTGTTTTCAGGCTCAACATTGACGGTGCGAACCAGTCTCTGGGCCAAAACGTGAATGGGGTGCTGAATCTTGTGGACTTGGCAGGCAGCGAGAGGCTGTCCAAGTCCCAGGCGACCGGGGACCGCCTGAAGGAGACCCAGAGCATCAACAAGAGCCTGAGTGCGCTGGGCGACGTCATCATGGCCATTAACAACGGGGATTCCCACGTCCCTTACAGGAACAGCAAGCTTACTTGGCTGCTCCAGCCTTGCCTGGGAAACCAGTCAAAGGCACTCATGTTCGTGAACGTGGCCCCATCACAAGAATCCGCCCAAGAGACTCTGTGCTCCCTGAGGTTTGCCTCGAAGGTGAACGCGTGCGAGATTGGAACGGCCAAGAGATTTGTGTCCTAGCTCACTCACCTTGTCACGGTCACCAGAGACCCAGCCTGAGGGAAAGAAGAAATCATTGTACAGACTTTTCTATGTGAATCAAAAAGTTTTTTCTTGCTTTACGTAATCAGACCCTGAAGCTTTCCTGGATCGTCTTCAGCTTCTTGCTGTTCTGCGCCCACTGCTTGTCCGTCGCGGACACGGCAAGGACAAACACGGCATTTTCCTTCGCCGCGATTGAGGCCACCTGGTGCTGACCGGTCTTCGCGTATGGAGTATCCAACGTGTACCAGTAATACGTCACGCCGTCGATCTGTTTCGCCTCTGCCTTGATCACCTCCTCCTCCTCAATGGTGTTCCCGGTGATGTTGGGGCCAAGGGCATTGATGATCCCGTCCAGGGTTCCCACAGCATCGATGGACTCGCCCTCGCTAAGAGACCGCCTGCTCAGCTTGTTCAGTGGGGAGACGATGACCTGCAGGGATCCCTCCTTTGGGCCCTGGAACAGGACCTCCGTCCAGGGCTCGTCGCACCGGGGCTGGCAGTAGTTGCCGCTCAAGATGTTTGCCACCGTTCTCCTGATCCAGGTTCCCGGCATGGCGAAACGGTACTTCCCGATGGTGCCCGCCCGGATCGCGGGAGTCTCCCTGTCGTTCGGCACGAACTCGTAGAAGCCCTCGACCCCCTTGGCGGCTTCGAGGTAGTTCGCCACCTCCACTGGCTTCTCCGCGATTGCCAGCGCCCGTCTTGGAACCGTCAGCGTCGCTGTCGCGGCCAACAGCAGGGCACCGCGCCTAGCGACCGACGCCCCGCCCCCGTCGCAGACGCCGTCACCCCGAGCGGACGAGGACGTCGCCGTTGCCACCACGACCCGCCTCCTTCGAGAAGAAGAAGGTGCGACCCTGGGGGACATGCCCATGGGCTTCGCTGCCACCGCCATGCTATCTCTCGCTCTCTCGCTCTCTCGCTCTCTTTGAAAGAAAACGTCCGCTAGCGTCCCGCAGAGTCCGTCGCGCTCCTGGCCTTCCTCACCAATCCATAAGATAGCGGATATCCTCAAACCTGCTGTGCTGGCCCAGTCCAGACCCGGAAATTTCAGGGGATTTTTCTTCGGCTCCCTGAAACGGAAACGGGTGTCAGTTTCAAAGTCTCAAGCATCACCAACAACGGGTTGTGCGTGCGGCGAAGAACGAGACAACAGGCAGCAAGGAGAAGACGATGACGACCATTATCGACATTAGCGGGGTGAACAACGGTAGGCCCTCTGCGCCCCTTTTCTCTCTTCCAAGCCCCTCTCCCGCACGCGCGTTCCTTGACCGCCGGCTAAACCTCCTTTTTGTTGTTGTTGTTTTTCTGTCTTTTCTCATCGCCGCTCGCTCCAGTCTGCCAGAACATGTTGACCCACGGTGAGTGTTTTGCAAAGGACGAGTCGCGCGCGACCTCTTCAGGAAATTAACTGACCTCTCGTTTTGGACGCCTCCCCCCTTTCTCAGACCTTCACGGTGGTGAAAGGGTCAGCGCGCTGCAGACGGACTACCAAGACCAGGACAGAGAGAGCTACAAGGCCAAAGCGAGCAACATTGCGCCGAGATCGAAGGCTTGGAAGCCGTCAAAGTCGAACACACAAATGCCGCCCGTGAAAGGAAAGGTAAGGGGGCGCGAGCAAGCGCACGAAAAACGTGAAAACAAAAAGTGCTCACTGCTCTTCTGTCTCGCAGCACAGAACTGACGCCACGAGCACGACACTCGAACGATGCCGTGCTGGACCTTTCGACGCAGGGTTCGGACGAGCAGCCGGAGGTGAAGGCGAGAAGGGGACCAAAATACTACGGCAAGCTGAGCAAACTTTTGTGATTGTGCTTGGCAACTTTTGCCTGCTGTTCAGAATTGAACGAAAGAGGGAGCCCTACAGTGGGAATCGTGAACGACAAACTTTATTTGAAACATAGGCCTCTCGCTAAGGTGCACTCTCCCCCTTGGCTCCTCTAGCTTGAGAGACAGAGTCCATTTGTCTCAGATCGCTCGAACTCAGTTTCTTCGCGTCTCCCTCCTGACTGGTGGCTCCCACGAGGTTCACTGGGATAACCACCAGGGCCTTGTAGTTCGCCTTCTCCCTCTCATCGTTGATGGACTTGGCTCCCGCGACCGTCTCCCTTGAGACAACGATCCCATCCATGCTCGCGCTGGTGACTGCCCCTGGATCATGCAAGCCAAGCTCCCCGCTGGCAACCTTCACTCATGTGAAGAGATGGAGAACGAGAGATCGTGTCAGTCGCCTGAAGAGAGCATTCAGGCACGAGGGGGTTGCTTGCGGGTCCGGCTGGAGGGGGAGACACACTCTTCGCTAGATAAATTCGAAAAATCAATGAGACCTGGATGAAGAATTCTTTCGGCATGGGAGCGCGAGACACGTCGTCCAGAACGCCAACAGCTACCTGAAAAAAAGAAGCCAAGGTGGCAGTAGGGGAAAGGGGGGCGGTGAGAAGGGCGAGTGAGCGCTTTCAGCCTTGCCTACCCCGAAGCTCTCAGGGAAGGGTGCCTATGCTTACCTTCAAGTTCGGGTTCATCGCCCGGATGAAGTCCTCCACGCACCCCTTCCTGACCTCATACGGCTCTAGAAGCTCCCGGTTTTTCTTTTTCGCCAGCAGTACGTAAGCTGTGATGCCAACAAAGCTGAAGGGAGAACCCAATGCGTGGCGACGTCAGATTGACTGTGAGGCAAAGGAAGGTAAAGCAGAACTCACATGGTCTTGTCACAGACCGCGACGGTCGCGGAGAGAAGCAAACGGTGGCCGGCGTGGAGCCTGTCGAAGGTGCCCCCGACACAAACTTCATCCATTGGGCTATAGGAAGTGCTGCACCCTTCCACCTCCGGCTCGACCGTGCACAAAGAAAGCAGGCGACTCTTCCACTCCGGGCTCAGCTCCCGCTGGTCGCACTCGGGGCGCACCTCTTCGAAGCTATCGACGTTGAAGCGCTCCACGATCGTTTGCCTGCTCCAGCCGCAGAACTCGAAGAGCGGGACGACCTCCCACCTCGGATCGACGGCCGCGACCGCTTCGTACAACGCCGTGAGCACCCTCAGTGCCTCGTCCCTCATAGCGGAAACCCTCTGACCTCGGAAAAAAACGAGGAGGGGAAGCCGGGCGCGCCCGTCTCGAGACGCGACGTGGCTCGTCCAGCTGCTTTTCTCCCCCAAGTCCACAGTCAAGAGTGCCCAAACCTTCGTGCCCATCGTCGTCCGTCCTCTCTCCGCCGTCCTTTTGAGACAGACTTGCCGCGGCTTGCCGCAAACGACAGCTGGGCCTGCCCCTCGCCCTACTTGGTTCTCTTGTTGCTTGGGCCAGCTCATCTCACCTGGAAAAAAATTCTCCTTTTCGATTTTCGCCTTTTTGTTGCCTTTTTCAGGAGGGGTGCGAAGGGTCCCAGCGCAAAGGGGTCCAGAGTCCCCTGGGTCAAGAGCAAGGCTTTGCCTTGTTACTGTCACCTCGATCTATCGCGACGGAGCAACATGCAATTAGCTTAAGGAGGGCGGCGTCGAGCTGCGAAAATCACAGTCCGGGGGGGAAGGGGGGCTGCAAGAAAATAGAGAGGCCCGCGAGGATGGAGGACGTGGAGCTGGGCAACAGCTTGGAGGAGGACAGGGTGGCGCTCGAGTCCAGGCAGGAGAATTCAGACGCCGTGGTGCTCGACGCCGCCTACGACGTGCCTTGGAGTAAGATCAGGGACCTGGTCTTCCTTGACAGAGCGGAAGATGGCGTCTACAACGCCTTTCTCAGGGAGATGTCGTACTTCGATATCAAAGTGGGAGACTTTGGCCAGGAGGGCCAGAGGGAGAGAGTCGTTTCCTTCAAGATCTCGTCTCCGATGGGATCAGTCGGGCCAAAGGAGGTGGACGCCGAGGACACCCAGATTATTGTGCTGGAGAATGCGTGTGGCCTCATCATGGAGTCCTCGTGCAAGACGAGCAAGGTCATGTACAGTAACTCCTTCAGGGTCTGCGTCCAGCACAAGGTCATGCAGGCCGCGGACTCCCCGCAGCGATGCAGGTTGCGCTGCACGCTGCACGTGAACTTCATCAAGTCTGTGATGGGGATGATTAAGAAGCAGATTCGAACAGAAACGGTGAAGCAGATGCATAGGAAGTACTCAATGTTGAGCGACTGCATCAATCGGGCTCTTGCGCCAGGCTCAAATCCTCCGGCAGCGGAAGTGAACGGCAACCTTTCAACCACCCCCAGCCTCGATGCCGACGGCCCTGGGCCCACTCCAGCTGGGGAACCTGCGGGAACTTCTCTTGGGCACAGAAGGAACGTGTCTAGCACCAATTTACAAAGAGACACCTCGAAGAGCGAGTCGAAGGTGACGGGTTGGCTTCTGAAGCGATCGAACACCCTGAGGAAGTGGAACACCCGGTATTGCGAGTTTGACTTTGCTTCTGGAAGGTTTGAGTGGCGGAAGAGGCCCGATGATATGGAGCCAAACGGCTTCATGATGATAAACAGGTTCACTGAAATTCAGAACAAGGGCCTCCAACGCGGGGTCCAGCCACACGGGATGGAGGAGTGCGGGTTTATTATCCTCTACGAGAACAAGAAGTACCACTTCAGTGCGGACACTGAACGAGCTTCGACAATGTGGTGCACAGCAATGAAGGAATACGTCCAAAAGTGCACGAGCGTTTTAGTAAACAAAAGAACGAGCTTCGATGACTCGCCAACGATGATGGTGCAATTCTCATTGGGGGAGGCCGTGGACTTGCACCACCTGCAGGTGAACCTAGACGACGAGAAGAAGAGCGAGAGACGAGCCTATTTCCGCATGAGTGTCGGGCACCACATTAAGAGGAGCAAGACCGTGAGAACTGGCAAGTCGACCTGCGGAGCGTGGAACCAGACCTTTTGCTTCCCAATCGTGATAGATGAGAACCCCGAGTTGCACATTAAGGGCGAAGAATGTTTTGGAGACGGGCCTTATGAGATGGGTAAGGCGATCGGCATGTGCTCTTTGCCTCTCTGGGCGTTCCCGCCGGACCAGCCCGTCAAGTTCTGGGCATGCCTTCGCTCCAGCGGACACATCAGTTCCCCGATCTCGGGAAAAGTACAGGTGCATCTGCTGATCACAGAAACGGTCCACGATTGGGAGGATAGGGATAGTGGGGATCTCATTCACGAGCCGGTGAGCCTGAATTCTACCTCCGTGAAGGAGGGAACAGATGGAATGAGGGAAAACTCACGGAAAGAGAATCACTCACTGCTGAGCCTGCTCTGTTGCGGCCTCCGGAAAGGCAGGAAGCCTGCAGAACAGAAGTACCAGCTTCTGGAAGATCTTGACGACCTTTAGGACCTTGTACCTGCGGCCGGGCAGGGGACTGAAAGGAGGGTGAGAGCTGAGCGACGGTCCCGCCGACAGAGCGACTTTTAGGAGCACCTCGGAATGATTTGGTCCCTTCTAAATTTTACAGAATGGGTCAAAACGCTTACTTTGTGCCGTCCTTCGCTCCCTCTTTCGATCCAGGTTTGCTGACCTTCGCCTTGCTCCCGATGTTCAGGTGTTCGATCAGCGGGGACCTTGATATGGCCGCGCACTGCACCGAATTCGACTTCACCTTCGTGTAAATGCTTGCCAGAGTCCTGGAGTTCAACATGGGGTCTCCCTCGTTCTTCAGCGCATACAACTCCCTCACGGAGTAATTCGTTGGGTCCCTCTTCAGCTCGTTCCTTCTCGCAGCCATGTTGAAGTATTTCGTCCTAAAGATCCTTCCCAGCTCGATCTCAATAACGTTCGTCTTCTTCTGGCCGACGAAGACCTCCTGAAGGACCTGGTCGCTCGCGTCGTACAGAGTCTCCCAGAACATCCTGTCTTGCTGGATGTGGGTCACCTCTCCAGACTGGGTGAGGATGATTTGAGCGTAGATACTGCTGAGCCGGAAGAACTTGTCGTCCACATCTTTCTTGCAGTTATCAATCAGGGTCTGTCCGTCGTCCCCAAGCGAGTCCCGCTTGAGTTGCAAGTTCTGAAGCTTGAAGTAGGTCACAAAGTAGTGGATGAGCGCGTGCAAGAACTTGTCGTACTTGGAACTCTGTGGACAGGTTCAATTGGCAACTTGCGAGGGCGAGAACCGTCAGTTGCGGGAGGGTAGATAAAGAGTGCAAGAGCGCGGCGGTGAAAGGCGAGGGGGAGGCCTCACCTTGAAGAAAGTGCGAAACTTGGAGGGCGTAGTCTCCTCGAAGGTCCTGAACACTCTGTTTTTCACCTCGTCGAGGTTCGAGAGAAGGTCCTCGGCCGTGGATCCGAGGTTGTTCTTCCGACCGGAGAAACTGTAGCTGGAGGCCTTCTGCGAGCTGCCTTTGTCGTCGGACATTGCGGCGCTGCCCCACTGCACGCGCCTATCGAGTTGCTAGAGCTCTGCCGGGCACCCTTCTGAACTTGCTGTGGCACGATTTGACCAAACGAGACTTTTCCAGGAAAATCGGCAGAAAAGCTCGAGCGCTCCTCGAGGAGGTCCTGGATGGATCCCGGGTGAGGGGAACCTTGATCCGAACAGTGTAGGCCACCACCATAACAATGCGACCTCCTCCCTCTCGCCCCCAGAGAGCGGGGAAGAGTGCCTCCCGGGCGACCGCACCACCAGGGCCAGGCGCCACGGCAGGGTCAGGTGCTGGACAGGAGAGGAGCACGAGAGTGCAGCGAAGGCACGGCCTTCTTGCCCTCCTTTTTGCTGCTCCACCGGCTAAAGCCGTGGAAGAGAGCCCTTACAGTGGGCGGTTGGAGCTCGGGCTGTCAGAGAGGGGCAGGATCAGGCCGTGCCCCTCAAACTACAACTGCGTGAGCACGTCCTCCCTCGACGAAAGCCACGCGAGCTCCTGGACGGCGCCATCAAACGAATCGACGACTGAAGTGTGCGAGCTGATCAAAGACTACGTGCTGAAAGAGGGGCGCGACCGAAAGCAGGCGGGACCAGTACTGGTGGTGGACCGACTCGTGAGCGACTCAGAACCGGAGCGAGGAAGGTTCTTGTCTTTTGACGTCCCGGGCACCTTTAAAGGCGAACCGGATCACCTCGAGTTCCTCATCAAACGAACGGATCCTGTCGAGTGGGAAGGGGAGACTGACGGACTTAGCGTGTTTTTCCGCTCAAGTGCCGGCGGGGTGCAGTGGGTCTATCCTTTTCAGACGCCCGTCAGCGATTTTGGCAAGCAAAGAAAAAGAATGGAGGAACTAAGACAAGAACTGGGATTCGTTCTGCGGGGCTGTGAACTACTCGAGTGTTATCAGTGAGCCCGACCCTCTTCAAGCCGACGCTGAGGCGATACTAAGCTTTGCTTTCGTTTCCTTTTTTGTTACAAGAAGCCCTAAGCACGACTTTTCTTCTTCCCCCTGAGGTTGTCCGGAACCGCTGCTGGGAAATCCGAGTTTGCGTGGAGCTGAAAGGAGTGCAAGATGTGCAAGAGCTCCTCCCGGTCCTTTTCGTAGTCATCCTTGCTGCACTGAAGTCTGAGCTCGCACAGCCTGTCCCCCTGGATCCCGATCGTGGTGAGAAAGTACCGATCCCACTCCTTGGACTGAACCCTCTCGCTGCTGGTGATCCCGTACTGGTTCCTCGCCGCGTAAGAGTCTATGTTGATGAGGAAGTCGTAAAACTGCCTGTCACCGTCGCTCGCGCTCGTTCTCTGAGCCGCGGCGACGACTCTCCCGTTCCTCTGAATGCCGAGCCTAGTCGATGTGAACTCGCCCATGTACTTCTGGAGGTAAGCTTCGGCACACTGCTGCGGGGTGCCAAAGTCCTCGGGAAGGCTCTTGAACTTGGAGAAGGACTTGCTGGACAGGGCCACAAACATGTTCTGCTCGACGTTCAGCGTGTTCCTGTAGAACATGTCCGCACCAGAGGTGGTGACTACATTCCACTCCGGTGGGATGAGCACGAAGTAGTCGTCGTAGATGTCCTCGAAGCCGTACCAGTCGTCAGGCTCCGCGGTCCTTGTCACGAAGTCCTCCGCCGGCGGTTGATCCGCTCCTTCCGCGACCTGCTGTGCCACCAAGGCCTCGTTCGGCACGGCATCCTCGAGGGTAATCCCACCTTCAGCCCTGGACCAGCCCGCGCCCTCTGCCAAGTCCAGCAGCGCGGCGCCCAGCGTCGTCGCGATGCCAGTCCTCGCGACCCTGCCCAGGGCCTCCCTTCTTCCCAACCCCCAACGTTCATCCGCCGCGTCGCTCGCGCAGGGAGCGGCGTCGGAAGAGTTGCGCGCCCTGACGGACCAGACCCTCCTCGACGAGGCCGCCGCGGGGCAACGCGTGATGGAGGAGCTCAGCAGCACGACTGGCGCCATCTTTCTAGTTTTGGCCAAGATCTCCATCATGATCAGTGAAGCCGGCGTT
>Ga0160423_10001584_pt1 | contig 19085 bp, 19 predicted proteins | sample CRUFie14St8metaG_FD_108191 | JGI IMG/M metagenome (GOLD analysis project Ga0160423, IMG submission 108191) | Marine microbial communities from the Costa Rica Dome - CRUD Field 142mm St8 metaG | ecosystem: Environmental > Aquatic > Marine > Oceanic > Photic zone | place: Costa Rica: the Eastern... | reverse complement strand
CTCTTTCAATAAATTCTTTATAGTTTTTGTCAAAAAGCTTTTTGTTATTTTAGTAGTCATTGTTTTATTTTCTCCGATGGTTTGGTTTTGAACAATTGATATTGGTGATGGTTGGCCTTGGGCACCTTGAGCATCAGGACCTTCCCTAAAGACCTGAACATTTGGAACATTACTAGCCATTATTCTGCGAAGTGTATTTCTTCCAATTACACCATCTGCATTTCTACCTAGACCAAGATCCGCTTGTAATTTCTTGACAGCATTTTGAGTAGTTTGTCCAAAGTCTCCATCAACAAAAGGTCGACCATTTGGTAATGAACCATCTTTGGTTGCCCCCGCAGCCTCAGAATATCTTGAGTCTACTAGTCTTTGCTGCAAGTCTTTTATGTTGTCTATTCCAATTCCTCTTAAATCCCCGCGGCGAACAATTCTATTTTGTTGTCCTTTTTTCTTACGTACTTCATTAGCATCTCCACTACCAGCTGCAGCTGCAGGTGTAGAAGCTACTTGAGGGTTCCCTCCTCCAACTGGGCCAAGGGTTGGTTCGCTTGAAGCAATAGCACCGTCTATATCTGGAGTAGCTGGCGTCTCAGGCGCAGGCGGTCCAACGGGTGCAGGTGGTGCTCCCTTTAGCTTTACTTCCACAGCTTTCATAATTTTGTCTCCAGACCTTGTAAAAGTAGAAACTGCTGCTGATATACCTGCAGCCTTTTGTGCGTTTAGAATTGCACCATTATTTTCGGCGTTTGTAGTATCAAGGCCTTTCACTAAATCCCCGGTTACCCCATTTTTTATAGCGACATCAAGCAATTGGGCAGCGTCTGATTCAAGCTGCTGTATGCTTCTTTTACTCGGATATCCATGCAGCTGCCTATAAGCCAAGTTCGCTTGTTTATTGACTTGCGGATCTGCAGAAAAAGCAAATTCATTGGAAAAATCGTCCATTGTAGTTTTTATAATTGTTAGTGCGTCATTGAAAGCTTGAAGATCAGCCTTACGACGCGGATCTTTCAACAGAGTTGCAACATAGTTTTCTAAGCTTGTACCTTTTTGATCCTCTGGGGCGGCATTTCGCATAGCCTCGTAAGCCTCTATAGTCTGTTGCGCAGCCTTGAATTGTTTACTTCCCTTCCCCGGTTGCGGCTTTGGTCCTTCCATAAGTCTGCTTTTTACTACTTGTCTTATTATTTCTGTTAACTTCTTTGCATTCACTTTTTTGTTCTCCTCTGTAAATATTGATTCAGTTATCTTGTAAAGTTTTTTGTCCTTATGAGATAAACCATCTTCCCAATCTCTTAGACACATATTACCCTTTAAATAGGCTTCTTTTTCCATATTTCGCATATGATCGTTTTCTTGGGCGTATTTATCTCCCATGTCTCCACATTTATCTGGAGATAAGTCACCCCTAAGATTCTGAGTATGGTGTACTAACTCGTGAGCAAAAGATCTTAGAATATCTTTTGGGTGCCTACCATGAACAAATAAAGTTATCGATTTGTCGTTAGGATTATAATACGCGGTTTTTCCAAGAGGTTTTTGCGAATTTATTGAATCATTTTTTAAAAACAACTTAGGTGGGTTTGAAAAACCGAGTCTTTTTTGAGAAAAACTACAAAGTTTGCCAATCAATGGCTTGAGTTGATCAATCATATTATATAAAACCTCTAATGATAATTAGTTTTACACTTTCTGTTTGCCGAGAAAAGTTCTGTAGTAGGAAGTTGTAGATTGTAGCCTTAGGTTATACAGCCCTAAAGAATGCATCCTGAAAGGCGAGAATTTTAGATTATTTACATCAGTTTCCGCTTCGATTGATCCGGAAAGGTTTAAAACATAATCTTCTGTTATATCATCATTTTGTATAGCCATGTAATAAATAGCTATATTCTTTCTTTATTACCAGAAAACATAACTTCAATATCTTCATCAACCTCAAGTTCTAACTTTCCTGATAACCAAGTCTCTATATCTGTTTTTTCTTCAAATTGATATAAGTTTGGGCCGTCATATAAACACCAAGAGTTCAAGCCTTCTAAAACATCCATTTTATTAAATACTACTTTAGTACAGCCATTGATTCTAGTGGCCATTTTTAGCATATCAAAATCTAGCCAATTTATTTGTCTAGGTCTACCAGTTGTAGCTCCGTACTCTTGACCAATTTCTCTAATTGTATCAAATATTTCATCTGGGCCCTCAAAATTTTTAGCCCCAACATATGTTTCATAAATTTTTGCAACACCCCATACATCTCTGATCGCTTTGGGTGGCACTCCATTTAGTAGTGCAGAGCCAACGGTACAATGCGAAGAAGTAACATAAGGATAATCACCCCAATCGACATCGAGACCAAACCCTTGGGCCCCTTCAAATAATATTTCAATTTCATTATATTCTTCATTTTCATATAATTCATGATACATGCTAATAATATATGGCTGTAACCTAGGGTCGTCTTTTGCTCGAACACCTCTCCTTGCATATTTGTCCCTATACGCAGGGCCATTACCTTTTTTAGTCGTACCTATTTTTTCGTCTTTACCATCTTCGGCTTTGTGAAAGTCAGTAATGAGGTGGGCATTCGTGGCAATATGTACTAGTTTTTTAGCAGGAATTCCTGCTTTTTCTAATTCTTCTAATTCTTTTAAAAACGTGTCAGTGTGTACTACACAACCGGGACCAATAATAGATTTGATTCCAAAAAATACACCACAAGGAATATGGTGTGTTACGAACTTCTTACCTTCGTGATAAATTGTATGACCAGCATTGCAGCCGCCATTGTATCTAATAACATGTGTATAACTATTTTCTCTGCACAATGCATGCGCAATTTTTCCCTTTCCGCAGTCCCCATACTGCAGATCAACAACAATATCAGCAATCATTTTGTTCCTTTCAGTGATTACTATGTAAGGGTATCAAACTATTGTCTTTCTTTTAACAATCTTTTGGCAGCTTGTGGATTTTTCATTGTAATTTTCAGATCAGATTCTAATTGTTCTAATTTTGATTGTACTTTTCTTATTTTCCAAATTGTAGCTACGGCGAAAACTAAAAAAGCTATGTCTATAATCATATTCATGTTCATCCAGTGAAAAAAATTCATTACCTCTCCTCTATGTCTATATCTAAATCTTCATCATCCTCATCATTGGTAAGATGATCCCATGGCGCAGGCTTATTGGGGTCCATTAGTGACTTTATATCAGATAAAGGATGATCATCAAATGCTAGATAATCTTCATCTTGTTGGTTACGAAAATAATCTTTTATTTCGTCTATTAGTTCTTCAGAAATATCCTCTTTTTTCAGTGGGCCTTTGCACATTTCTTCTGCTTCTTTTTTTGTAAGAGATTTTTTACCTTTAAAATTTTTTCTTGATTTACCCATTTGAGCACATGCAAATCTTCTTTGTTTTTCACTATAAGGCATTCAGTTATCCCCCTGATCTAAATAGTTTCTCCATGTCTTGTTCTCATCTATTGATTTAGTTTTAAGACTAATAGACATCATTCTGTCGTATGCTTCTATCTTGAGAGCAGAAAGTTTTTCTAGATATCCAGCATTCCGGAGCATTTTGAACGCAAGGTTTTCAGGAGAAAATATACCTTGATCAGATAAACCCATTTGTCTCATCCTTGCTATTTTTACTTTAATCTTATCTGCATATTCATATGCTTCCTTAAAGTTGTCTTTTTCAAATAAATCAAAAAGATGTTCAATTTGACGAGCAATTGCTTCAGCTTTTTTCTCTGTAGTAATTATATCAATTTCAGGGTCAAGCCTTACCGGATTAGCCAACCATCTTCCTATTTCAAGCGACCAAATACCGTTGGCCTCATGTGGTTCGGTGTAGTGTTGAAAATACAACTCTACTTCTTTGCCATCAATTAAGATATTGTGTTTTTTATTCCAGTTTATTCTTGTTTGGTCTAGCATTCTTTTAACAAGATCAAAATTATCATCGATCTTATCAAAATCTAGCATTATGTGAAGATCTATATCTGATAGGTCATGCCAGTTGTATGATGCAATAGATCCAGTTATTACAACATCCTCAACATGTTCTTCTAGGTCTAAAGATTTTATGACGTCATCAGCAATTTGCATCAACTTACGCGCTACGATTGAATTTAGTTTATTATTTTTCCAAAATTTAGGATAGAGAGTTTCTTTCGGCTTCAATAGTCCACTATTGAAATCAAAATCTTTACTTTTTATAGAAAGTTTAATCATTTTTTCATCTCCAAAGCTTTTAAAGCAGCTTTTTCAAACTTTTTATTAACATCTAAATCTTGTTTTGAAAAAAAGCGAAAACTAGTGTGCTCATGGCTAAGCTTTATGGGCTTTTCCGGATAATCACAAAAGTAAAAACTTAAATTTTCAATTTTAGTTACAAAAGTTAGATTTTCAACAGATAGATTTGTTTCTTCCTCTACTTCCCTTTTCATACCCACTTCAAAGTCTTCTCCAATTTTTATGTGCCCACCGGGTAGATCCCATTCACCTGCAAATTTACTAACATAATTTGATCTTTTCAACATCAATACTCTATCTAGATTGTCTATTATAACTACCTTCGCTACTTGTCTAGAATCATTTGCTACGATGTTCAATTTGATCATTTTCATCCCCGAAACAATAATAAATAGTTTTTATGGTTCTATATTATCTAAAATCATTTTTCCATTATCATAAACGTACATAATAGGGCTTATGCCAGCAGATTTTATAACATCCATTGTTTCTAAAGCGGCATCCACTCCTGACAGTACTATAGTAAGAATTTTGTTATTGTAAGCATTTAGTTGTGAGCACAATATTCCACAATCTTGTAATGTTCTAAAATGATTGCCAACATCAAACACTACAAGCACCGTTCCGTATGGGTGAAAGCTTTCAATCCATATATCAACAAGATCATCGTTAGATACTGAGTATACTTCCTGATGAAAATTGTTTATATTTTCTAAATTTCCTCTTGACTTCATTTTGAATGTTTATCCGCTATTGTTTGTGATGCCCAGGCATCTGGTTTTAGTCTATAATCTACGCCAAATCCCTGAACATATCCTTTTAGCATATCTGAGTATCTTGAAGTTCCGTTATTAGCAGAAAAAGGCGACACATCGAGATGTAGTTCTAATTTTTGTGGGTCAATACCATATTCATTCATAAATAAGCATGCTATTTCGACTGATCTTCTTGTTTCTTCTGTTATTCTTGATACAAGCTGTATAAATTGGTTTTTTGGTAGGTTTTCTTTGTAAAAAAAGTATCTACCACCTTGTGAGCTACCATGGAGACAGACAGCTGATGCGAAACATACTTTGTTCTTTGAGATAAAAGAATCAGTTCCAATAAAAATTTTAGAACCTTGAATTATATATTCTCTGGTAAGTTTTAGTAGATCATAAAAATCAATTGGATTGTTGTTTCCAGTTATCCAAGTTTTTTTGACTATATGTTCCATTTATTTACCTTATCATACATCCAATTCTTTATCAAGACCTATTTTATCTTTTGCTTTTTTGATTTTTTGAAGTATTTCTACTCCTAGTGACTTATTTGACCCAATCATTTCTAAAACTTCTCTAAAAATTTCTGTATCCTTTACAAATATTTTTGCCACCTCTACAGCCATGTCTTCTTGAGTTTTTGGGTCGCCATCATAGTTTTTCTTAGTGTGACCACAAACTTCATCAACTAAAGAGTTCCACTCTATCATATAATCTTCATCTGGCTCTTCTTCAGAAGGTTCATTTAGGTGATATGGGTATTTTCCATATCCTTGACCGGTGTTTTCATTTAAAACTTCACTGACCAATCTCATTAGATCATTTTTCTTCATTATTTTCACCTCATTTGTTGTTTTGTCTATTTTAAATTCTTCTTCAAAAACTTTTACAAATTTTTGCTTAATAGTATCATCATCCCTCTCAATTTCACTTTCTGCATTGAAAAATTCTTTTATTTTTTGAGTTTTTTTGATTTTATCAATAAAAATCTTAATAATTTCTAAGGATTCTCTTTGACTAGGACCAGCCTTACCAAATGATTTTTCTAATGTTTGATAATATGTGTCAAAAAGCTTTTCTGTATCTAGTTCTTGATTCCCAACTCTTCCTGTTGTAAAATTTGATAATGTAATATATTTTTCTGCAAACTGCCTTGCAGAACTAATTGCTATTTTTTCCGAAATTTGTTTTTGTGAGTCTTGTAGGAAACCCACAGCCTCATAACTAACATACCCCAATACCCCAACCTTTCCAAGTAGGAATGTTTTTCTTAGGACACCTTGGAGGCTTGATGAGCGCAGAACTTCACTAAATGTAGGAAGCATAATTTTGATTTCTTCTTGAAATTTGCCTAACCCAGTGGCGTCAGTAGTTTGTAAGAACTGTTTTCTAAGTACACCTTTTTTACTGCCTTCCTTGGTGCCATCACCAAAGGCTTTTACAAAAGCAGATTCTTCATCCATAACTCTTTGAACCTGAGCCAGTCGAGTACTAAGGTCTTTTTCTTTAGTTGCGAAATCTTGAAGTTTTGAGAAATACTGAATTGCTTTTTCTTTTTGCCTACCTGAAACTGTACCATCGGCAACTAAATCTGTTACAAAATCCCCAGCACTTCTACCTGATTTGACAAAAGAATCGGTAATATCATCTGATAAATTCACTGCAGACTTCAATTTTTTTAGATCCAAAGAATCCTTGTACAAAGACCTTATATTTGGCCCCTGCTTTCTTATTAGATCATCGAACAGGCCACCAGTTTCCTTAAAAAATTGTCTTTGCAAAGCTCTAGGAGTGAGACTTTGTCCTCTTCCAAGTATTTTGAACAAACGTTGCGCATCTTTACCCGGACCAGACTTTACGGCTTGAGAGGCTTCTTTTTGATATCTGTTGGCTACGTCTGCAACAGTATCATCTGATATGTCTGCTAATTGACGCTGTAACTCTAATGAATTTAGTGTAACTTTTCCATTTTTTGCTTGTTTTTTAAATACCTTCTGAACATCTGCAGGTAAATCAGATAATTTGACTACTACATCTGTAAATGCCTTGTTTGTTTTGAGAATTGGTTTACCATCAACAACTTTTGTTGCAAATTTTATAGATTGATCGAGTTTTCCAGCCTTTTTCAAAGCAATAAACAAAGATACTTGATCTGTTTTTGTAGTAAATTTTTTCAAAATATTAGACATGGAGTAAGCAAAACGATTAGTAAGCGATGTACCCAATACTAAATTTCTTACGCCAGCAAGGCCTCTCATAGCTGGTGCCGCACCTTTCCTGACCATATAGACAGTAGCAGCAGAGCCTGCTATAGCTGCCAAGCCACAAGAGATGTTTCCCTTGTGCACATCCACCCAGTTATCAACTTGTTTGAATCTGTCGTCTATGGCCTGTACAAGGTCTGGAAAAAAGTATGCTCCAAGCTCCTGGTCACCAGTAATTCCAGGAACTTTGAACCCTAATGTTATGGTTTTCCTAACAGAAGATAGTGCAGTATTCTTTTCATCACTGAAGTAAAAATATAAAGCGCCCGCTGATATAGCTGACATAAGTAACGGCGCCGTTTTGAAAGCTCCAAATGTTGCTTTGGCGGTACCCTTTAGTGCGAATTTTGAACCTTTGAAAGCTGTTCTAACAATACCATTGTAAGAAGCAGCAAACCCTCCAGCCGAGCCAAGTAAAATCCCTCCGATTGTAGCTACAGGGTGTTTTTCTGCGCAGTTTATCCACTCTTCTGGATTTAGAAGAATATTGGATACATCTAAGAACATTTCTTCAAGGCCGTCGAGACTGAAATCATATCCCTCCTTATCCACGACATCATCTCGATCATAAGGAACAAATTTATCTGATTTTGCGGCTTTTGGCTTTTCTGGTCCTTGATAATCTGTTATATCTACACATTTTTTTGTAACAGGATTATAACCATATATTTTACCCTCTACTTCTGGGCAGCCATACATAGACTCATTTAAAATCATAGTTTCTAAAACTATATCATTTAGTTCTCTTTTAGAAACATTATTATTTTTATCGGTCAATTTAGTAATCCTCTTATTATAATTATCTATAAGTAAGCTTTTGTAAGGCTCTATTCAGTATATTTGTTGCATACGATCTTCTCAAAGCAGATTCTTGAGAACTGTCAATAATTGGAATGGTTTTATCCATAACTTTTTTCAATCCAGTTAAGAATTCGTAATACACAGATATATCTTTTTTGTTTTCTGGCTCAGTCTTACTAAAGCTTTCTAGTTTTCTCAATAAAGACCCCAGGGATTCTCTTATAACATTCATTTTAGTAGTAAACTTCTTAAGTTCTGTATTGTTTTCATGATCTTGTTTGTAAAATTTTTCGCTTCCTTCGAAACTAACAGAAGCTTTTTTACTACCAGGCTCAAATGCAAAAGTTATTGCAGTTCCTTGTATATTCGACAATGCTTTGATATCAACCTCAGAATAAAATATAGGTCTATGAAAGTAAGCTATCTTTTTATTTGCAAGTTCTCTTTTTTCTTTATCATCACCAGCGGCCTCTAATTCATTATAAAACTGTCTTGTTAGTGATGGAAGGTTTTTTTTGTGTACCAATTTCATGTAATTGTCCACGTCTTTCTTATATTTTGATAAATTAGTTTCATCTACCATTTTGGCAAATTGATTTAGATCACTTCCTTTTCCTATCATATTCTGCCCTTGAATATTCAACATATCATAGACAACACCAACAACTCCTTCAAAAGATTGTATCTTTTCTATGTCTTGCTTATATGTAACTTCTTTTTCTTGATCGGCCGTTGGTGCTGCCGTCTGTGCTTGAGTTTGAGTCGTTACACCGGTATCGCTGGAGGCATCAGAAACTTCAAAACTTCCTCCATATCGATTAGCATAGTCTAAAATTTTTGTTACATAATCGTATTTAAACCTTTTGATATACCAAGCTTTCATATAACTTAGAAATTCTTCAGGATCATCAAAAGCAACCAAACCTCTATGCATTCTTTGTCCTCTATATGATACGCCTGTGACAACCCCTCTAACACCTTGTTGAAACCCGTAAAGGCCAAATTTTATTTTTTGTTCTTCACTTAAATCATTCCATTGAATTTTTGTTTTATATTTTTTCATGTCGCCTTGGAAATAGCGCGGCACATTTTTAGATATATAAGTCAATGCGCCTCGAACATTAGTTTCAGGATCTGCTCTATCATCTACGGAAACACCTACATCTTTGGCGGTTACTTTCATTAGCTGCATCAAACCAACTGCTCCTGCAGAGGAAACTAAATTTGGTCGGAAATTAGACTCAGCATATGCAACACCCATCGCGACTGGAACAGGGTATCCTAATTTTTCAGCCTCCTTTTTGATCACCGGGTAATACTTTTTTGCACCGCCGCTGAGATTTGCAGATGTTGGTTTTACTGTCGGCTTGGGCTCTGACGATCCTGCCACTGTGACACCTGATAGTGCATCATTATATATTTTAAGATTGTTTACAAAATGGTACCCGTCGCTCTTTTTTCCAAATCGACCATTGTTTGGTATAAGTTTTGCGCCTTGGAGTTCATTCTTTAGTCTATCTGATAGTGCCGACATCCATTCTGCAACATCTGCATTTTTTTTGTGTTTTGGATCGCCTTTTGGGAGAACTACTCTAATATCTGAAACTCCCTTAGAAGATAGAAAGTCAACGGTTTTTTGTATATTTGAAAAACCTTCTGTTGGCGCCTGATCTCTATCATTATAACCCATGTGTATAATAGCTAAACTAGGCCTATAATTCTCGCCCTTGTCTTTGTACCACATCTTTACACGACTTAGTATATATCCGGTTCTGGCGGCTCCTATTGCGGGCTCTAGAGGTTCCTTAGTTTTAGAATCTACGTATATCTTAGTTCCGCCCGTCGCGTACTTAGGGTGTTTAACATAATCTTCTGGCCATTTGGTTCTACCTTTGTGTTTTCCCCAATAAGCTAATGCGGCGGCATTACTATCACCAACTATAATTATATCATCTTTAGCAACTTGCGCGGCATCCACCTTCTTATCGTTAGGCTTTTCGCCCGGGCGCGCCTTTACAGTGGAAACATTTTTATTTTTTATGTGAGTGTTTATAGTTTTTGAAAAATCATCAAACTTTTCACCCTCGGCTTTCGTTGGAAAGGATTTCTCTTTAGCAACAGGAGTTATTGAAGCAATCATACCCTTACTCTGTATTAGGTCGACTATTTTGTTAATATTGGTTATAGTTTTTTCAGGACTAAAATCCTTGTTACCTTTTGAATATTCTAGTGCGTCCTTGTAACCAACATTCACACGTATAACATTTTCTTGATTAGACTCCGCTAACTGACCACCCAAGCTTGATTCGAGATCTTTCAATATTTCGTCACTTGTTTTCTCATTGGACCCAAAAGATTTTGGAATATCAGCTGTCATCACTGGTTTTTGAGTTGTTTCTGGATCTACAGATTGTGAACCTGGGGTTGGTTCAGGTGTTTTTGCTACGGCTGCTGTTTTTGAGGAAAACGATCTTGAAAGTATGATTTCTCCGCCAGCGACTTTCATATTTCCGGCTTTTATCTGATCTGCTTCTCCAGCGCTAGATAACATTTTATTAGCATGCGCATCTACTTCTTTGCCCTTTTTGGCTAAATCAGTAGCCATATCATTTAACAAATCTCGATAGCCCTGCATATCGTACAACAAATTGTAATGTGCTTTAAGATTTGGAGGATTTTGTTTAAAAGAATCTAGCAGCATTTGTTTTCGTGTCTTTTTCTCTGCAACTACTGCAGAGAAATTTGCACCACATTTTTTGCGAAGCCCACCGAAATCACTATAAGCAGCTTTTTCCATTTCATCATATATTTCAATAAGCTGTTCTTCTAATTTTGCTTTTAGTTCTTGTAATTTTTCTGGTGGTATTTTATCTCCAGTCGGCTTCTCTTCTTTTGGTTCTTTTTGTTGCCCTTCTTCATCTGACGATAAAGCAGACTGGGCTGCAGCAGCAGCTATAGAACCGAATTCTGAAAAATATTCAGCTGTATCACCTAGATCACTTGGCATTTTGCTGCTATCAAACTGATTGTTTTCGATTACATTTTGATATTGTTGGAGAACTTTCGCATATTTTCTTGTTTGGAAATCTAAAGTTTTTGTAACATTTGACATAGTAATCGAAGTTTCAACAAACATCGCCGGCATTGACTTTGTTATGTTTACGCCCAATTTTGCGGCACCAGTAGTGATCTTTGATGCACTTCGAATAAACATATTTTGAAAACGACTTAGTATTATTTGGTTAGTTTTCTCAAGGCCTGCAATCAATGCTTTTGATGGCCAATTTAGAGCTTTGTATGTTGTTGCAGCAGCTCTACCTATTGAAACGGCAGCTTTGGCTGCTTTAGAGCCCTTGTCAGCTGCTTGAACAACCTTTGCAGCGGCACCAGCAACCCTAGTACCTTGAACCCCACCTTGAACAGCGGCGCCACCACCAAGAGTTGCAACTGTGAAAAGAGTCATCGATATAGAAATGGCAATGTCTGCATATGCCCAAAAAACAGGGGAATCTTTTAGTTTTTTTTGATATGCGGCCGCATTAATCATATCAAGCATTTTTCCACCTTTATTTTTGTTACGAAAATAATCGTAAATATCTCGAAATGATTCTATACCATTCTGAATATATAAAGGCCCAATATTTCTTACGATATCTGTTTCTAGCCTCTGTTCTATTTTTTTCTTATCTCTTGTGGAAGATAAAAACTTGGTATAATTTTTTATAGCTTGCTTTTTATAGCCTTCTGTAGCTTTAGTATACCTAGCCATATCAACAGATGGCATATTTATACCTGGCATACCCGGTGGACCTACTTTCTTCAACCAAGCGTACCCTGACGGCTCTGGATCATTTAGTCCATGCTTTTCTTTTACATCTTCAACAGCGTCGATAAAATCTCTAAAAATATCTTCTACACTATCTTCTCCAAAAAACCCAAGTGTTTTTCCTTTTGATTTTACGCTTACTTTTTGAAATCGTGGAGTGTATTCATCAATAATATTGTAAAAATCATCAAATATTTGCGCTCTTATGGTTGCGGTTGCATTCATTGCAGCATCTAGTTCTGGTTTTAGAAACCTAAATAAGTAAACGTCTGCACCTTTAAGTCGATTTATATAAGCGGCTTTTCGAAATTGCGCTCCAGTAGATGAACCCCAATCAATTCTCATGGTCATATCATCACCGACGGCATCCCACGACTCGGGCATGCCAAATAACATACCAAGCAACATTTCTTTTGTGAATAATTGACTAAAAAAACCACCTTCCCCAGACTGAGGAGGAGGTTTGCAGTCACTTGGTATAAATCCGGAAGCTTCTTTTTCTTCCTGAAGTACTTTCTTTACTTGCTCTTCCAAGAATTTACGATTGACTTTTTTCATGAAATAAACCCACTGTGAACATTATACAGTATAAGTAGTTTGTTTTGTAGCAGATTTCCTAGAAGTTATTTCCATAGTTTTGACCACTTATTAAATTCTAGGTCATATTTTTTATTTTCTTGTAATTCAAAGTTACTCCTGCCTGTAACATCTTTTGCAAAAAGCGATGGTCCACCCTTATCTTTGGTAAGTGCGTCAACATCAATAGTTGAACCTTCATCATCGTCTTGCTTTTGATTACCAGGTAGGGCAAGACCCATTTTGATAATTTGCATAAGTTTTTCGGGAGTCATTTTCAAAACTTCTGCAGCGTTGTTTTTTTCATTTACTAAAGCTTGTAAAAAGCCCATCAATACAGGACCTAGATTTGGAGAATCTGTAGAGTATCCTGTGTTTTTTACAACATAACCTCCTTGGGTTGTTTGAATCCTAGGCATTACCTCAAATGTCTGTATAGAGCTAGTTTCTCTTCGTAATTGATTTTGTATATATGTATACACTCTAACTGCTCTTGCTGGATTATCTTTTAAATCAAATATTTGCTTATCTAAACCTGATTTCTGTGCAGTATCTTCGCCTTTACCGCCACCTTTAGCCCCTTTAGCCTTGGCTTTATCTGAACTTAGTACTTTCCACGTATTAGGACCAATCATACCATCAACTTTTAAGCCATTTTGACGTTGAAAGTCTCTAACGGCGCGAACTGTGGCTCCACCATAATCACCATCAACCCCAAATTTTCCTAGATCATATCCCAAAGTTTGAAGTCTTGATTGAATATTTATAACAGCATCTTTGGGGCCCTTTCCAATAGTTTTAGCTGCCAAAGCAACTCTTCTTTGTTTGTGAGTTCTAGCTACATTCTTGATAGTATTAGCTGCTTTGTTTTTATCTTTTGGCTTGACTTTTACTTGTGGGTCATCGAGAGCTTTTAATGCAGCTTTTGGGTTTTCCGCAACACCGGCTTGAATCTCAGGCGTTGGAGAGTCACCAGATGCAGCTGCGGCCGCAAGACCCGCAACTGTAAGGGTAGCCGTCGCCTTTTTCTCTAAATCTGTAGCGTTTGCAATTCTTTGAGAGATCTTTTGTACCAGGTTCGGTTGGACAACATCATCTGCACCTTGTTTTAGAACTCGTTCACCAGCACTTTCATAACCTTTTCTCACATTTTTTATAACTTCAGGGGTTAGAAACATTTCTTCTAGGTTTTTTGCGAATATTTGTGCTGCATTACCACCCGTAGCTGCATCATTGGCAGCTCTTTGAGATAGGCGCCTATACAATGCCGGAGCTTGTTCTTGTAATAATTTATCAAATTGTTTTAGAAGTAATTCTTTCGCCTTCGGATTATTAGAAACATCACCTAACATTCTTCCAATATCAGTAACGTCTGTACTTTTACCTAAGTTTTTGATAGCTTGCTTGAAAGTTGCATCTTCATCTAAGGCTCTAATTATAAAATCTCGAAACTCTGGTCCACTTAGGAATCCTTTGACATCTGCGACGGTCGTAAGTTTACCAAATCTACCACCAGCTTTTGCAAGAGCACTTTTGAACACATTGAGTATTTTAGTGTTTTCTTTTAAAAGCGATTTATTAGATTCTTTTATTATTTTTATAGTGTATTTGTTTGTCATTGTTTGGTCTCCGGTGATAAAATACCAATATAACTAGTTTTTTTATCTTAAAGAAGTATCTCTTTTTGTCTCACGGAGTCTTGAGATGAAATTTTTCTTAATTTTAAACAATCTTTCGAATCTTACCTTTGCCTGTGTGTCATTATACATAATCTGTGGCTTTTTATACTCTCCATTGATCAAAAGATCCTCAAAATCATAAAATTTTGTCTTTGGAGAATTTGCTTCGGCTAAAAAAGGCAAAAATATTGCAAAAATTATAATTTTTTTCATTTATTCGTCTTGTAAAGTCAATTCAATCGTGTCTTCTTCTTTTAATAACGTAATAAATTGATTTTTATTCTCAATTTCTTGAATTTTTTCTTCAACTTCTAAAAAGTGGTCTAAATCTATATCAAAGGCCATCTCTGCCAAGCTTCTTTGGGCTTCAAGGGGTGTAATTTTGTTTTTTTCGAGTTCGATGCATATAATACACATGGTTTCTAGTAATTTCCTCCCTCTCCTGGCATGTATCCCGGGGGATCATCTTTGTCGGAGGGCATAATACCGTCTTGTTCGTCATCTTCTAGCACATCAAGAGCATCAAACATCATCAACATGTCCTCTTCCGAGGCTTCAACGCCGGGCTTGCCTGTAAGTTTGGCGTAAGCATCACCAAATGCTCTATTGCACATGATTTTAAGCTCGCCAATATCCAAATCAGTGCTTTCATCATCAACTATATCTTGAATATTAGAATACTGATTGTCGTACATGTCTAACACTTCCCTTTCAACAGCCTTTATGGCGGTCATCATTGATGTTGAGGTGTCCTTTTTTGCTTGCCGATGCTTTGCAAGCTGCATTTGGACGAAAGCTTCTGAGTCTTCCTTACTTCCTCCCCAATTCCATGCTTCATTTCGCATGTTTTTTTTAAAATTTTCCATTATTAGCTTCATATTTTTCATTTTTTTGTCTCCAAATATTCAAAAAGTTGTTTTCCTATCTCTCCAGAGCCAACATACACCTGAGAAATTGTTTTTCCACCATCTTTATCTATAATCATAGCAGGCACAGCGTTGATTCCTATGTGTTGTGCAATAAAATTTACCCATTCTTCATGAAAGTTTAGCACAATTACCTTGTTTCGCCAACCTAAATTATCTAAGATGTGTTTTAAGTCAGTGCAAGCACCACAATATGGGGAAGAAAAGATAATAAAATCAGGATGCTTGTCATCGTTGAGCGCATTTCTAAGTTCTAATTCTGTATTATAGTCTGGATGATGGTGAGCTTCTACAACTCCATCATACGTAACGACAACTTCCGCTTGATTTTTGTGATGTGGTCCACATCCTAAGATAAAAAGTAAGAAAAATAAGTATTTCATGACTCTGTTGCCGGCCCGGTGCCTTCCTCATTTGTCACTTCGAACTCAATACCAGCAGCTTCCAACTCTTCTTGTGTGAAATATGCCAGCAGTTCTAATTTTTCTGCATCTGTAACTGGCTTGTCTGGATCCATTTGCAGCCGCTGCGTAATGGCATCCTTAAGTTGTGCCGCGTTAACCTGTAATTCAACTAATTTTTTGATTTCTTCTTCTATTTGACCACGAACTTTTGTAACAACTTGTTTTGCGAGAGGGGAAAAAAGATCTTTTAGCTCATCTTCGTTCAATATTTCACTAGCAATCTGCACTTCTGGAAGATTATTCAAAGTCTCATTTACTTCATCTGCGATAATTTCGATAATTGATATATCTTCTGGTTGTTGTGGGGTGTTTTGCATAATATATTCTTTCAAAATTTTATTTTCACTAATTCCTTCGTTTACACCAGGTGGCGTACCCGATGCCGTCCTTACCGCTTTCGCTCCTCGAATTTTTGCCTTAGGGTTAGCAGCTTTCAACCTTTTTAGCAGGTCATCAGGGTCCGTACCTTTCCAAACGGGGCCCTGGGCAGCTCTCGCGTCCATACTCATAGAATATTGTTCTCCTGTTTCAATGTTACCAATAATGCCTTCCACTCTTCCATCCCACTCAAATTCTAAAACTAAGTTACCATCTGAATCGAAATCCATATCGTCTAGAACGTAGCACCCATAAAGTGTAAAGAGTCTATTAAGAATTTCTTTTTCATATTTCTTAAATACTACATCTGGATTACCCCGGTCAGGGCTGAATGCTGTCTTTAATTGATTTGTTGCTCTTCTTCGAGAAAACTCTGATTCTATGTCCTCTCTAGAGAGTCCTTGTCTAGCTAAAAACAAAGCAGTAAAACCTTTATCTGTTTCATTTTCATATCTCATTGTTCGAAAAAAATCAAACCAGGCACCGTCGGGCCCTTTCATTTTTGATGCTAGCCAATTTTTAACTCTAGTTTTTTGTTTTTTGTTTTGTTCAGTGTTTCGAAATGGTGCTTGAAGTGCGTATTCACTTACAATGTTTTTTGTATTTTGCATTATATAATTCTCCATGATATGCTCTGAGACAGGTACAGGTCTCTGATCTATGGCATTAGGGTCTTCCTCTGGCTCGGCGAATTCATTTATTAGTTTGGTCATATTGCATCCTCAAAGCGCGCAAATTTTTTTCGCGGTATTTTTGTTCCAATCACTATAACTAGTCTCAAAATGTATAGCTCTTACGTATTATAACATATAATAGACAAAATTTAGATATCTTTACCTTCATTAGAACCAGGCATAGGCTTTTCTATTCGAAGAGAATAAAGGTCAGTATTAGGAACAATTAGCTTTCTATCAGTATCAATCATGTGAAACACAGTTTTGGTAGGGGTTTGTCTTATTATTCTTGCGCGTTGGGTACCTTTTATATAAACAATATCATCAACATCAAAGTCGTGACCAAACATAAACAACAAACCATCCAAAATATTTGTTACAACGTTCTTAAAAAGGAGTATGGCGAATGCCGTAATAAACATCCAACCATAGTGTCCTATCATATCAGTAATGATTGTTTCCGTGGTTTCTATAATTTGTTGAGGATTGTCCATGTTATAAGTAGTTACCTCAACCCCGGAAATTTTTTTGGCGGGTTATTCTTCGCTTGAAAAAGCTCGGGGTCTTGGTATGCGTTGAAAAGTTTTACCATCCGGACTATTCACATTGTCATAAGTGGATGGCGTCGGTTCATAGTTCGGACCTCCGGTGAAACCGCGTTGTACTAGTTCCATGTCTGTTAGTGTCTTTATGAATTCAACTTCTTTTTCAAACCGAGGAAACATATCATTCATGACCGCACGGGGGTCACCACCGCCTTCCGGATTAACAAATTTATAAAAATACTCCAAGGCCTTTTCTACTCCTTGCTCCTCGTTGCCTGGTGTGCCATCGTTATTGCCGCTTCTTAGTATTCTGTACATAACACTACCGTGAAACCCAATATCATCAAAGCGCAGAACACCACTCTTTCGTATATCTTTTATATACCTATCAATAAGATTAGCTAAATGTAGGTCGCTGCTGGGGTCACCGGGATTTTTCGCGTAAGACCGCTTAATGCCAGCAGTTCTGGACTTGGCACCAGCAAGTGCGTTGGCTTCCAACTCATCGGCCATTCTTCGAAGCGCTTCGGGGCTAAGTTGCCCATCCTTATTAGCGTCAAGGTTATAACCTTCGTTTAGAAAGTTACGAAAATTTTTCATAATAGAGTTCATGCTTTTCTTTTGTTCCTCTGATAATGTTTCCAAATCATTATCGATTCCTTCATTTAGAAAGTATCTAGGGTTATTCTTTTTTTGGTTTTTTCTATAAAATTTTGGCATATTATTATATGACTCCTTTAGTTTATATTATAAATAGCTTTGAAATCTTTATTTGTACTTAAGTACTTCTGATTCAAAAGTTTTCAAAGCTTGTTCTAATGCTTCAATTTGACTAACATCACCTTGTAATATCTCTGACGACATTTGGAGCGGGTTTGCAGGCTTGCCATCTGCACCCATCTTAAACACCTGCATCGCAACCGGGAGCAGTTTTTGATAAGCCAAATATAAAGGGTGCTTCTGGTCAACACGGGGTTGCTTGAAACCCGGTATGCGAACTTTTGGAATCATTCCCGAATCAATTAGATCATCACGAAGGTTGTAAGTCATATTTAACGGACCATAAGGCTTCATCGATAACTTTTCCATTTCACGCTGCATTTGTCGCTCACTCTGTTTACCACTCTGCGTAATTTTTTTGATTTTTTGAAGAATAGTTAGTGTTTGTTTGATTCCTTGCTTGGCTTTTACATTTTTAGGGCCTTTCTTACTACGATAGATAGGCATGTTTTCAATTTCCTTTGCTGCCGCAGCCTTAAGTGGGTTTTCTCCTCTCGTAAGTGCTTTGAAACCTGCCTTGTACTTATCAAGCGGCCCTTCACTTAGAACGTTTTGTATTTCTTCTCTTATAATATTCTCTAATTTTTTTTTGGTAATTTTCATAGGGCACTCCTTTTACTATATCTAAATAGCCTGTAAGAAACCGAAATCTGGAAAATTTCTGTGTGTGTAGCGCGTGTATCTGCCCGCGCACATTACCCTACACGTCGTATAAGACTTACATTCGGCTACGTGGAGGGGGGGAGGGGGGGTAGTAGCACCTCTACCTACATCTAAAATAAAATGAAAAAAAAGTAAAAAAAAGTAAAAAAAGATGAAAAAAAGCTTGCCTACATGTCGGTATAGGTGTGGATAGGTGTACGCTGTGGCTACCTTTCCCCTCCTGTAGGTAGCGTAAGTACTTGAAATCATTGAAGTCTTTACGGGCAAAAAGTGATCACGGAGTCGAGGCAATAAAGCTCAATGATTCCGCATGCTTACGAGGCGGATTTGAGATTGTCCCGTGAAAATGTTATAATAAGACATAAGCAAGAGGGACAGAGGATTTGCCCAACCTCTGGACCTAATATGAAACGGGCATAAATTGAAGGAGTGTCTATCATGGCATTGAAGCGAAATAAATCAAACATTGTAAATCTTGGTCTTGT
>Ga0160423_10001583_pt1 | contig 19087 bp, 40 predicted proteins | sample CRUFie14St8metaG_FD_108191 | JGI IMG/M metagenome (GOLD analysis project Ga0160423, IMG submission 108191) | Marine microbial communities from the Costa Rica Dome - CRUD Field 142mm St8 metaG | ecosystem: Environmental > Aquatic > Marine > Oceanic > Photic zone | place: Costa Rica: the Eastern... | reverse complement strand
GCTAACACAGGTAACCAGTACAGAGTTAAAATTACTACATCTAAGGGTGCTGCAGAAGTTACATCTTCCGCTGCAACTCTAACGTTCGTCTCCTGATAAATTGTGATCTTATAATATGAAGTTTAATGAGTTGAATGAGGATAACTTTCTGTTATTCGCTATAAAACATTATGACAATCCCCAATGTGCAACAAAAGACGACTTCTATGAAGATCTGAAACGTTTTAAGTACATCAAAAGACTATTCAAAAGATACGTCAAAACTGGTGTGCTTAAAACACATCTTTTGTTAAATCACATTATTGTTATATACAACATCTTTGGTGATGCTGGTACACCCCTCTTGTTTTTTAAACTGGAGTCTGAGTATTGGTCTCCACTAAAGTCTTTTATGCTGTACTTAAATAGAGTTGATGAATCATCTATGATTCAACTTAAACATGATGAAAACTGCTTAGAGGAATTGAAGAAGATATGACAATCGCAAATTCTGCTGGTACTGGTGGGTTTTCGGGTTCGGCAAATGCTGCTGGACCCACTGCTGGTTATGACCCTATCATAGATTTTAGGGGTAAAGTGCCAAGGAGATTGCCAAAACCATATCGTGACGCAATGCGGGCAGACCAAAAGAAAACTAAAAAATTAAGAGAGATGGTTAGAAACCATCAGATGAAACAACTGAACGAAAGTGGTGGTAAAGTAATTGACCAACTGAAAAAGATCGTTCATGGTGGTGGATCTGGAGATATTACATTTGACTCAGGTGAAAAAATGCAGATGAATCCTGCAGCTGCAAACAAGTTAGTAGATTTATATAGAAATTTGAATGCCAGTAATAGAGTTAAGATGATCAAAACTATTAATAGTTCATCATCTGGTCTTGTTAAAATACAACAATTCGCTGATTCAAGAGGTTAAAATAATGGCGTTTGGTCTTGGAAAGGTTCAAGTCCTAGAATCTAAAATTAGTATCTACGAAGAACTGTCCAAGGATATGTTGGATAAGTTAGAACGTGCTGTAGATAAAATATCCGAGAATAGCAACAGAGTTGCATTAGTTCTAGAGAGACATGAAGCAAGACTAGATGAAGGTGAACGGACTAACGAGGCAATCATAAAGCTCGTAGAAAAGATTGAAGAGAAGATTGATAAAGTAGAAGATCGAGTAAATCAATTATCCAGGTTCAGGTGGATCACTATTGGTATCGGTACTGCAGCAGTAGTCATCCTGAAATCATCTGAGTTATTTGGGAGTATCCTAAGTTTACCACAGAGGGAATTGACACCAGGAGCAATCCGTGGTAGCATACCTTCAGTCGGTAAAATTGTGGCATGAGTTTCATTGACGAGAAGTACATTAACCTGTACTCTCCGAGACTGGAAAAGTTTGCAAAAAAGAAGAGAGGTTTGTATAACTTCAGGTGCCCCTATTGTGGTGATTCCAAACGTAACAGGAATCGAGCAAGAGGGTTTTTCTATCTGAAGAATGCTGACTATGTTTACAAGTGTCACAATTGTGGTGTTGGTAGGACCCTTGCAAACTTCCTAAAAGATCACGATGTTATGCTTCATGACCAGTATGTCATGGAGAGATTCAAGAATGGAATTACGGGAAAGGGGACCAACACACCCACACCGAAATTGCAGTTTGAGAAACCAAAGTTCAAGAAAAACATTCTGTCCAGTTTGGACAAAATGGAAGAACTAAATAGTTCTCACCCGGCTGTTGAATATTTAAATTCCAGACGAATCCCGCTAAAGGGATTGTACTACACAGACAAATTTAAACAGTGGACAAACACCCACAAACATACCTTCGATAGTGTAGATACAGACGAACCAAGAATTATCATACCGCTAATTGCTGATGGTGAAGTGTTCGGGTTTCAAGGCAGATCTTTGAATCCAAGAACAAAACTAAGATACATCACAGTGATGTTGGATGACTCCAAACCTAAAGTGTTTGGTCTAAATCGTATTGACACTAATGAGGTTGTTTATGTCACAGAAGGACCCTTTGACTCCTATTTCCTTGGGAACGCTATTGCTATGTGTGGTAGCGATGTTGACCTCGGCTCTTTTGATTATAGATTTACATTCATCTATGACAACGAACCGAGAAACAGAGAAATCGTTAATAGAATTGAAACAACTATTAGACGAGGCGATCGAGTTGTAATATTTCCAAAGAATGTAGGAGAGAAAGATCTCAACGATATGGCACTCGCAGGACGAGACGTACAAACTATGGTAGAATCAAATACCTATAGTGGACTAGAAGCAACTATTAAACTGACTGAATGGAAACGAGTATGAGCAACGGGATCAAAGTACAAAAACGAACTGGTGAATTCGAGCCCTTAAATCTCGACAAGATGCATACTATGGTAGAGTTTGCATGTGAAGGACTTGCTGGCGTTTCTGCATCCCAAGTAGAAATGCAATCAGGAATCCAATTTTTTGATGGTATTACTACAGAACAAATTCAACAGATTCTGATTCGTTCTGCCAGTGACTTGATTACACTAGAGAATCCAAACTATCAATACGTCGCTGCTAGACTTCTCTTGTTTAGTATGCGTAAATTTGTATTTGGTGCATCTTGGGCTATCAGTCATACTCATCTTTCTATCCATATTGAGAAATGTGTTAAGAAAGGTGTCTACGATGCCTCCATCATTAATAAGTATAAAGCAGAAGAATGGGATATAATCGATAGTTTTATCGATCATGGTCGTGACTTCTTGTTTACCTATGCTGGGTTGCGACAAGTTGCAGACAAATATCTTGTTCAAGATCGAAGTAGTAATGAGGTGTATGAAACACCACAATACATGTACATCATGATTGCTGCTACTTTATTCCAAAATTACCCCAAGGAAACAAGACTTGAATACGTCGAAAAATACTACAACGCAATCAGCAAACACCGAATCAACATCCCGACGCCAGTCATGGCAGGAGTCAGGACACCACTTCGACAGTTTGCTAGCTGTGTGCTTGTTGATATTGATGACACCCTCAATTCTATCTTTAGCTCTGATATGGCGATTGGCCAATATGTTGCACAACGTGCGGGTATCGGTATCAACTCAGGTAGAATCAGGGGTATCAACAGCAAAATCCGAGGCGGAGAGGTTCAACACACAGGTGTGGTCCCCTTCCTCAAAAAGTTTGAGTCAACTGTCAGATGTTGCACTCAAAACGGTATCAGAGGTGGGTCAGCGACTGTCCACTTTCCAATCTGGCATCAGGAAATAGAAGATATTATCGTTCTAAAAAACAATAAAGGAACCGAGGATAACCGTGTTAGAAAACTCGATTATAGTATCCAGATTACTAAAATCTTCTACGAAAGATTTATCAAAAACGAAGACATCAGCCTATTCTCACCTCACGATGTTCCAGGTCTTTACGATGCTTTTGGCACTGACAACTTTGATGATCTCTATCAACGTTATGAATCTGATGGATCGATTCCAAGAAAGACTATCAGTGCTCAAAAACTATTTCTCGATCTCCTGAAGGAACGTGCAGAGACTGGTCGCATCTATCTGATGAATATCGACCACTGTAACACTCACTCCTCCTTCAAGGACAAGGTGAACATGTCTAACCTCTGTCAAGAGATTACACTTCCTACAGATCCTATCAGTCACATTGATGATACTGCAGGTGAGATTGCACTTTGTATTCTCTCTGCTATCAACGTAGGTAAACTGAAGAACCTAGATGAACTAGAAGAACTCTGTGATCTTGCTGTACGTGGTCTTGAGGAACTGATTGACTATCAACAGTATCCAGTTGCTGCTGCAGAACGATCAACTAAGTATCGTCGTTCACTTGGTATTGGTTATATTGGTCTTGCACATTACATTGCACGACATGGTTTCTATTACAATGAACCACAAGCACATCAACTGGTCCATGACCTGACAGAGGCATTCCAATACTATCTTCTCAAGGCATCTAACGAAATTGCAAGGGAGAAAGGTCCATGTGAAGGTTTCTCACGAACCAAATATTCTGATGGAATTCTTCCGATTGATACATATAAGAGTGATGTCGATGATATTGTACCGAATGAGTTGAAATATGATTGGAAGCGTCTTAGGGGAGAAATTCTGGAGTTCGGGCTCAGACACAGCACTCTGTCCGCACAAATGCCTTCGGAGAGCAGTTCCGTTGTGTCAAATGAAACCAATGGAATCGAACCACCTAGAGACTACCTGTCCGTTAAAAAATCAAAGAAGGGACCTCTTAAGCAGATTGTTCCGCAGTACAATACATTAAAGAATAATTATACACTTCTTTGGGATATGTCCAGTAATGAAGGTTATATCAAAGTCGTTGCAGTAATGCAGAAGTTCTTTGATCAAGCCATCAGTGGTAACTGGTCCTACAATCCAGAGAACTATCCTGACAATGAAGTGCCAGTCTCCGTTATGGCACAAGACTTCTTGACCACATACAAATACGGTTGGAAGACTTCATATTATCAGAACACCTACGATGCCAAGACAGATGCCGATGAAGACTTGACAAAGAAAAAAGATCAATTAGAATCACTACTATCGGAAGTGCAAAATCTAGAAGAAGATGACTGCGACTCTTGTAAAATTTGAGGACTTATGGATTTAAGAAGAACACCAGTAAACCAAAACGCTGTTGACGGTATGACCGTCTTCAACAAAAATAAAGTTAACACTAAAAAACAACCAATGTTTTTCGGTGCTCCTCTGGGAATCCAGAGGTATGATTCATACAAGTATCCTATCTTTGACAAACTCACACAGAATCAACTTGGATACTTTTGGAGACCCGAAGAAGTCTCTCTCCAGAAAGATAGATCTGATTATCAGACTCTCACACCAGAACAGAAACACATCTTCACCAGCAATCTTAAATATCAGGTCATGCTGGATTCTGTACAAGGGAGGGGTCCTGGGATGGCTTTTATGCCTTACTGTTCACTACCTGAACTAGAAGCTGCTATGACCATCTGGGAGACCATGGAGATGATCCATAGTCGCTCATACACATACATCATGAAGAACGTCTATCCAGACCCTTCTGAAGTCTTTGACACCATTCTGGATGATGAACGCATCCTGGGTAGGGCAAAGAGCGTTACAGCTGCGTATGATGACCTTATCAATGCTGCTCACCAATATGATAATGGTAATCTATGGAGACAAGATTGGAAAGATTCTCCATCTGCTGAGTGGGAACTCAAAGATCTGAAACGTAAACTATACCGTGCTATGGTTAATGTGAATATCCTTGAGGGTATTCGTTTCTATGTTTCCTTTGCTTGTACATTCGCCTTCGGTGAACTAAAACTGATGGAAGGAAGTGCAAAGATTATCTCATTGATTGCTCGTGATGAGTCACAACACCTTGTACTCACACAAAATGTTCTTAAGAACTGGGCAAACGGTGATGATCCTGTCATGCAAGAAATCATGCAGGAAGAGGAAGAGAATGTCATCAGTATGTTTAGGAATGCAGTTGATGAAGAGAAGAGTTGGGCAGAGTATCTGTTCAAAGATGGATCTATGATCGGTCTAAACGCTAAACTTCTAAGTCAGTATGTTGAATGGGTTGCTAACCGTCGTATGAAAGCGATTGGTCTTGATCCAGTCTATGATATTGCTGCTAGAAACAATCCTCTGCCATGGACTCAGTACTGGTTGAACTCCAAGGGACAACAAAATGCCCCACAAGAGACTGAGATTGAATCTTACATCGTTGGAGGTATCAAACAAGATGTCAAGAAAGACACCTTCGCAGGATTTCAACTTTAAGTTTGAGCACCACTGGGGTGGTGAACAAACTACAATACAAAAGATTAAAAGGTGGATTTCTAAAAGGAACCCACCTTTTGATACTATCCTAATGCACCTATTTTCCTATGTGGAATTGTGGTATTGGGAAGGAAAACTAAAACAAACTATGTCTGGCGTAGATAGCCAGATAGAAGAATTACACGAACTATGGGACAATGAACACTCCATCACCGTCAGAGTGGAGGAAACACCTTCTGGAATCGAAGGTCTTCCCACTCTCTCAATCAGATCTCCGTTTGTTGATAAAAGGTCCAACGAGTCTGAGTTCGGCGTGGAGACTTCAAGCCCTGAAGTTAAAGTTCCTGACCCATGGAACGAAACCGTATAAATAGTATCATAATATTATGATTACTATGAAACCTCAATCTGCAAAAGCCAAAGGTAGGAATTTGCAAAAGTGGTTCAGAAATATTCTTATCGAAAAACTTAATATTCACCCCGAAGATATCGAATCCCGATCTATGGGAGCCGGTGGTGAAGATTTAATTATGGCACGAGCGGCTAGACAAAAGTTTCCATTCTCTGTAGAATGTAAGAATGTCGAAAAACTAAATGTCTGGGACGCTTACGAACAAGCCAAAGAGAATTCAAAAAACTACGAACCTATAGTGGTCATGAAGAAAAACCATAAGAAACCATTGGTTGTGGTAGATGCTGAATTCTTTGTTGGATTACTAGAACTCAAAAATGGCACCATTAACGAGGAAGGATCTAATTAAAATCATCGTAGCACATGAGATGATTGACAAACAGAATCCTGAAGAGTACAACAGACATTTAAAAGAGACATACAAAATCTGGGAACACAAATCTAGTGAAGAACTAGTGTCTAAATACAACCAGATCAGACACGAACATCTTACTGTCGATCTGCTAGCCACAAACGCTTGACACCCTGACTCAGAACCATTATAATATGGATGTGACAAGGGGGATTAACTCAGCGGTAGAGTGGTTCCCTTACAAGGAATAAGTCACTGGTTCGATCCCAGTATCCCCCACTTGTTCATTTTATACTTATGATTCTCGAAACGATTTTGGCACTCAGTGCCGTTGACTACGATCACCTTGCCCGTGCAGTGCAAGTTGAAGCAGCACCAAACACAATGGATGAATACTGTGTTGCAGTTTCTATCCTAAACAGGGTCAGATCTCCAAAGTACCCTAACAATGTTGCTGATGTGGTTTACGCTCCTGGGCAGTATGAAGGTTTCTTCTATCGCCGTCCTGCTGCTAAACAACATATCATTTCAAAACTGAAGAATACTGATAAACTAGTCGAAGCGTATAACATTATTGGTGACAGAACTGACTTTAAGGGACAAACAATGCTTCCTTATCGTGTAGCATCTGAGGATCCTATGTGCGATCCAAGAGGTAACTTTTATCATTATCATTGGCAATCATGATCATTAGAAAACTCAAAGAAGTCAAGGAATTACTCGCCAAAAAAAGTAAAGAAACAACAGAATCTCCCATCATCGAAGAAGATACCACTGAGTATGAAGATGATGGTTTGGATTATGAAGACCAGTATTATACAGGAGTTCCTGCTCCTCCATATCTAAGTGGTGATGAATGGTTTAATTCTGATCCTGTGTACAGTGAAAAACAGCTGGACTACATGGAACAGGAAACACAAATCAAACGACAGGAGAGGGAGGAGTCCTTCTCTGTGGAACCAGAAGACATCCATCAAACGATGTACGACATTGCCACTCAAAACACTTCTACAACCATCTACATAGACCCTCCAGGGGGGTCTGAGAACTTTCAAGAAAACGGATGGAGTTCCGGCTCGGGATTGACTTATCAATGATTCAAGACAATGATTGGCGCTACACAGAACAGAAGATGAAACTTCGTGAAGAAGTTTACAAAATTCTATTGTACCGATTTGGGACACAGATTGACAAAAACGGTGAACCCATATATAATATGAAGTCCATTCAAGAGTGCGCTCATGACTGGGTTTCACAAGGAAATATGAGATCTGATGGTATTGTAAAGTACTATCTCGCCTACTACTCGTAGGGTCTGTTTTGACTCAGTAGCTCAGTGGATAGAGCAACTGCCTTCTAAGCAGTCGGTCGTTGGTTCGACCCCAACCTGAGTCGTTAGACAGGGAATAAGCTCGCCTGCGGCGGTGTTAACCACACTGTGATCTTGAGAGTTGGTTACTCTCTTTGCTTCTTTGGAAACTGTTGGTATGTTAGGGTTGAAAAAATGCCCCATAGGAAGCATAACAATAAGTCCATCGTATAATCCTCTATAGCTCAGTTGGTAGAGCAGGTGACTGTTAATCACCCTGTCCCTGGTTCGAGTCCAGGTGGAGGAGTAGCCAAGTTAAACTCTTGGCGTACTTAATTAAATAACATGATTGATTTCGACAGTTTAATTAACCGTTGGTATATTCTATATCAAGGTAGAATTGTTTGGTTTGATTGTTATGATCATGCCGAAGATTGGATTCAACTCAACCATCTAGAGGATTATTTTAATGGACTGGAACAGCACCACGAAACGAGAGAAACGTAAAGATGCATTCTACATTTTTTATGAAAGTGTATTAAAACCAGACCACGAATTACGTCAAGATGCACATGATCAAATGTGTTATCATGAACTTCTAGAATGGCGTGGAGAGATTATTGAATACTTAGACCGTCGTAGGAATGAAGAATTTTAATTAAGGATATCGGGGTGTAGCGCAGTTTGGTAGCGCGCCTGCTTTGGGAGCAGGATGTCGCAGGTTCAAATCCTGTCACCCCGATTCCCCAATTATCAAGTGAGGAATTATTAATGCCAGAAATCATTAAAGTCAAAGACATGGAAGCAAACTTCGATCACTATATGGATCGATGTGAAGGCGGTGAAACCTTCTTTATTGAACATGAAGATGGTAGACTGGTTGCAATGGTTCCCGCAAAGGAATTTGAGGATGCAGAAAAAAGTCTAACGGACTTTGCCTGTTACAATGACCACAACGATGCATGCTAAAATGACATTTGAAGAACTTTTCCAAGGCACTTTTGAAAATGAGAAACAGGCTATGTCTGGTGCTCAATGGCCGTGGATTGTAATTAAGAACGAAAAGATTGATACAGATACATTCATGTGTACTCAAGCTTATAAGTTTGAAGAAGACAGTCCATACAAAAAATACATCGCTAAGTTTACTTACGATGCTAACAAAGTTTATTCCAGAATGTACACGACTGATCAAGAGTATCGTCAGGGATGTGATTTAGTTTTTGAATTGCAAGCTGATGGTTCATGGTATGGACACAATACCTGTCAAGATTGTTGGGTAGAAGTTGGTAACATCAAAGCGTATCAATTATGTGACATCCGTTTGAGTGAAGGTAAGTATAATATTATTGATGTAGGTGTAGATCCAGTTAAGAGAGATATTGTTTGGGGTTCAAAGCACGGATACCTTAAGTTTGTGCCAAACTAGCTCAGCTGGTAGAGCAGGGCTTTTGTAAAGCTCAGGTCGCAGGTTCAAGTCCTGTGTTTGGCTCTAGTCTCGGGACGACTTTAAAAGCGCCCTGGTCGGGATGGGTTTAACGACCCCTCGGGTTTCTTGTTTTTCCATAAGAACAAGTGGCGTGCATGACTCTGGGGAGTGACCCTCCCCAATTGTCGGTATGGCGGAATTGGTAGACGCGCTAGGTTTAGGTTCTAGTGGCATTATGCTGTGGAGGTTCGAGTCCTCTTACCGACATTTACAAAGGTTGACAAAACTTCAACTTTCCTATATAATACTGTAACAGTTCTTTACACAACTAACATGACTGTAATCACTGAAGACGGCGGACGAACTAATATGTTCGCGAAAGAACCCCGCATGTGGGTTGACACAACTGAAGCAGAACGCTACGGTTATGAGACCCATGCAGAACGTGCAGAAAAACAAAATGGACGTTGGGCAATGATGGGTTTTGTTGCAGGAATTATTTCTTATGCGACAACTGGTAGTCTCTTCTTCTTTGGTGCCTTCGGCATCTAATAATAAACATAACTCTATTAAAGGAAAAAAACCATGAACGACACAGCAGAAAAACTTAACGGACGTGCAGCAATGATCGGTTTCATCGCCGCTGTTGGTGCTTATGTTACTACTGGACAAATCATTCCAGGTATTTTTTGAACTACGACTGGACACTACTACAAACGTTGGTGTTTATTATCACCCCTTACTTTTTGATGCTTGCTTTAGCAAGTAAAGACGAGGATGATGACGGATCAGATGGCGGTCTAATGATGCCCGCTTACAATCCATCTTAGATCAGATTTTACAAGTCAATATTGACAAAAGTCTATATAGATAGTAAAATTTGATTGAGTTCAATTTCCTAATATGACTTACAATGTTACTCTCATCTCTCCCGACAGCACCGAAACTGTCATTCAATGTGAAGAAGATCAGTACATTCTTGACGCGGCTGATGAAGCGGGTATGGATTTACCCTATTCATGCCGTGCAGGAGCTTGCTCGACTTGCGCTGGTAAAATTATCTCCGGCACAGTAAATCAAGAGGATCAGTCTTTCCTAGATGATGATCAAATGGAGTCAGGATTTGCACTTCTTTGCGTGACATATCCTAAGTCCGATGTTACAATTAAAACTGAAACTGAAGAAGAACTTTATTAATGATTGGAAACCTTGAACCAGATGAACGTGTCTTGGAAGGATCAAAAACTCCAGGTGAAGTTTTCGATGAACTTGCCAGGGCAATAAATAAACTACAGTGGTCTATTGAAGATGACATCACCATAGAGATTGGCGGTACGTCGGTCTCTGGTATTGAACAACCTGAAGGATACAATAAGAAGTGGTCATCTCAAAAGGGTGACCGCAAGTATAACAAGGATGCATTCATTGTCATCAAGAATCAGTCTCGTAGAGACTTGAGTAAATCACAACCTAACCCTGATCTGAAAGGACATCATGCCAAATCCTAATGCTCTGTACGAGGATATGCAAAAACTGGATGACCTATATGAGGAACTGTTATGGCATCCTGATGACGAGTTACAATTCACGCATGATGGTGAAAAGATCATAATCACCAACAAATCGCTAGATAGTAGTACTTCTAAGTATAAATAACTATCCCTCTCGCAAATTAAATAATGTTACTTGCTGCTTCCGCTCTTTTACTCCTTACATTTTCTTGTGGGGCATTCCTCACTCAGTCAGGAGAAGAATCCGTTTAAGTAATAATACGGAAATATAAATTTAATCTAAAATATAAACAAAACTGGTTAGAACTCTTATAAAATAGGGGGGTTCTACACCAGTTTTCTGATCTAAGACTTATGAAAAATTTGCACCAGACATACGGCCATTACCTTCACACTGACAAACTGCTTGATGACCATGACATTAACGAGCGAGTTTTGTCGTATGGGTGGACCGACGATGGTGAAAATTTAACAGGATACTACGTGTTGACAGAACACCACCATCTGTACTATAATCTAGACGACCGCCTGGTTGAGAAGGTATCTGCCTCTTCAGAACAACCAGTTGGTCGCGCCGCTTGACAGATCTGAAAAAATCTGTTAGTATAAATACTTAACCTTCTGTCATATTTGTTACAGAGGTTATACTTAACGGGGAGATGTCGAAATCCCCTTCCATCCGTAGGTTAAACTCTACGAGAAAATAATTACGAGGTAAAATTAATGATCAAAACCGCATTCGCAGCTGCCGCTGCTCTCGCTCTTGCCCCTGTTGCTGCATTCGCAGGTCCATATGTAAACGTTGAAACAAACGCTGGTTGGACTGGTGCTGACTACAACGGTGCCGTTACAGATTTCCATGTTGGCTACGAAGGTGACCTTGGAGACGCCGCTTCATATTACGTCCAAGGTGGTGCTAGTCTGGTAAGTCCTGACGGTGGTGAGTCCGATACTGTTCCTTCTGCTAAGGCAGGTCTTGGGTTCGGTGTTACCGAGTCTCTGGGTGCTTATGGTGAAGTTTCCTTCATCGGTTCTGGTGACGACGACATCGACCGTGGATACGGTGCTAAACTGGGTCTGAAGTACAACTTCTGATCCCTTGACAGTGTGATATAATATAGGGGTCTACGGACCCCTTTTTTTATGCTGAAAGTACTAATTCATCCAGTCACATCTTTCAACCTACTACTAGTCGGTTGTTTGGGATTGATTGAGATTGTTCATACTAGAGCACATCATACTTTAAGTACTGATGTACATGGACATGTGCATAGGGCACTAAAAGCAAATCCAGAACTGGCACGATCTGCCTGCTACGAACTTGACTGATGAAGAAAAAAGAAATGATCAAAGTACTACGCGATTGCGTAGTGGCATTATGCAAACGCCTTGAGCAGGTAGAAGCAGACAACCTAGTTCTTCTCACACGGGTTGCAAAACTTGAAACAAAATTTGATAACCATGATCACGGGGAGGGTTGACAACCTTCTCCTTTTTTTGTATAATGTAGAAAACGATTTTTGTTATGGACTATAAACCATACTCACCTGAGTGGACTCGTAAGAGATACCTGAAGGAAGCATTAGATAAATATCTAGACGAGTATGTTGAGAATGATGTCATTCTCGATGACATTCTTGATATCTTGCACTCTCGATCAGAGTCTGCATATAATGAATTTACTCGTATTAATGAATTAGAAGACAAACTAAAAGATTGATCTATGCTTTCAACTCAGTACCGACTCCGACTGGAGTTCATCTGCAAAAAGATTGCTAACAAAGAAGAAGTCAAGTTGGATGACATGGTATGGGCACAAAAACTTGCCAAATCACATACCACCGCTAGAGATTGGTTAGACAAAGCTCGGCGTCAAGCTGCCCAAGATATTGAAGAGGGTAGTATGGATGATTTTATGAATAGGATGGGACTAGGTGACCCCGACCCATCCAATCATAGAACGGGGTTCGGCGGTGCTGATGAAATTGTAGATTGGTTTCAACGTGACAAACCTGATGATTGGAGGCAACGTGACTAATGATTTCCTAGACAACCTGGCTGCTAATCAGTACCAGAAGATGCACCAACCAAAGAAGATTAAGATCACACCTCAAACATACATTGATATGAACAAAGAGTTTGAGGAAGAAGGCACTGCAGTTAGGATTGAAGTTCCTACACAAGAAGCAATCGACAAGTGGTTGGATCATAAAGAAGATATTCACACAAGGAATGTAAAACCTAGGGATATGGTACAAGATATGTGGGATGCTATTGGAGGTAGACCTAATGACTGAACGAAAAACAGCAGTTCTTTATTCAAAGGAAAATTGTCAGTGGTGTGATAGGGCAAGAATGCTACTAGACAACGTTGATATTGATTATCTTGAATACAAGTATGAAAAAGATTTCACCAAACAACAGTTCCAAATGGAATTTGGTGATGATGCTACGTTTCCTCAAGTAAACATCAACAACCAATACATCGGTGGCTTCAAAGACACCTTACATTACTTACAAGAAAATAAAATTATTTGACATAACCCAGAACCCGTAGTATAATGACAGGGAAATCAATCGCAGTCTTCTGCGTTTACTCTTGTCTCTAAATAAGCATAGAACTATAGGGGGACATCTCGCTTTCTTATATTATTTGGACATTAACAGGGAGTAAACCAATGACGATAGCTGTTTATGTGTTCGTTGTACTAGGAGCATTTATCCTGGGAACACTAACATCATGGGTCGCCAAGGATCACATCGATGCTTTCATCGATAACGCTGCATATGCCAAAGCAGTGACACATCCCGAAATGCTGAACCCCGACGGCACTGTCGATCAGTCTGAACTATTAACACTTAGTTTCTTATCAGAAGACGACGAAGATTACGAAGACCTATGAACTAATATCATGATTCTCGTTGACATGAATCAATGCATGATCAGCAATTTGATGATGCAAATTAAAGTCGGTGACAAACTAGATGAAAAACTAGTCCGGCATATGGTGTTGAATTCCCTGAGATCTTACAATAGAAAGTTCAGGGAAGAATACGGGGAGATGGTTCTTTGCTATGATAGTAAACACTATTGGCGTAAAGACTATTTCCCTTTTTATAAACAGAATAGGAAAAAGGATCGAGAAAAATCTAATCACGATTGGAACGCAATCTTTGAGGTTCTGAATAAGATTCGTGATGAGATCCGAGATAACTTTCCTTACATTGTTATGGAAGTATCTGGTGCAGAAGCAGATGACATCATCAGTGCTTTATGTAAATACTCTTCAGACACATCAGATGAAAAGATTCTAATTCTTTCTGGAGATAAAGATTTTATTCAACTCAAAAAGTTTTCTGTTGTCAGTCAGTACAACCCTCTTCAAAAACATTTTGTAAAAGACATCAATCCAATTGAATACATCGCTGAACACATCATCAAAGGTGATCGTAGTGATGGTATTCCAAACTTCTTATCTTCAGACGATACCTTTGTTACTAACAAGCGACAGAGACCCATCAGTAAAAAGAATCTAGAGAAGTGGATTTATGCCAGTCCTTCTGTCTTCTGCAACACACAGGAGAAGATGGATAACTACGAGAGAAACAAGACTCTCATTGATCTCGACTGTATGCCGTTAACACTTCGGATGGAAATTGTCGATAAATTTAAAGTGTTAAATAGTAATGATAAAACAAAGTTATCGATTGACTATTTTGTCAAGAACGAATTGACTTCACTCATGAACAACTTGGAGGATTTTTAAACCATGGCTGAATTAGATAAGAATCAAATGCTTCTGTCAGAAGTTTTACAGAAAGTATCTAATGCTAAAACTAAAGCACAAAAGATCAAACTTCTAAAAGAACTTCGTACTGATGCACTAGTTTCTATTTTGATCTGGAATTACGATACAAGTGTATTGTCTATGCTTCCAGAAGGTGATGTACCTTATAACAAAAATGATGCACCAGTTGGTACTGAACATACTCGTCTTATTCAAGAGTATCGTAAACTATTCCACTTTGTAAAAGGTGGTAATGATTCTCTGCAAAGGGCTACTCGCGAGAGAATGTTCATTCAAATGCTGGAAGGATTGTGTGCTGACGAAGCAAATCTTATTTGTCTAGTTAAAGACAAAAATCTTCAGAAGAAATACAAGATTACCAAAGCTTGTGTTGATGAAGCGTATCCTGATATTGAATGGGGGAATCGGAGTTGAAAAAAGGAGTTACAGTTCTCCACAAGAAATGTGATCCAGAACTAGCAAAGGATAAGAAACTTCCTTACACTGCATATCTGGTTCAATACATTGAAGATGGTGAATTAAGTTATGACATCTGTACCTGTACTAAACAGGTAGAATTATTTGATCTTTATTATGATACATATGGTAAAGATTTTCAACGATTCGATCAAACTGATGGTAGAGTCAATCCAAAATTTTGGAATCCAAAAAAAGAGGATAAAAAATGAAATCCCTAGACAGAGCTTTGGTAATGTTTCTTCGTCGAATGGAAATTATCATTTCTCTGGAAATGGGTGGTAAGTTAGATCCTGAAACTGCTTACCAAAATATTAAAGAAGAAATGAAAAGACTGAAAAAAATAAGAAAGAAAAACAAAGCCTCCTAACGGGGGTTTTTTCTTGACATAACAAGCTCTTAATGTTAGAATTATATCATGTTCGGAGAAAACTATGACGGTTAAACTTGTCTCCATCACACCTGATGCTGAGAAACACATGGGATATGTTGCTAGGGTATCAAACCCAAACAACCAACCCAATCCAAATTATGCTGGTCTTCTAAAGTACTGCATCAAACATCAACACTGGTCTGTGTTTGAACAAGCATTCTTGACACTTGAGATTGAGACTACTCGCGGTATTGCAGCTCAAATTTTGCGTCACCGTAGTTTTACATATCAGGAATTTTCACAAAGGTATGCAGATGTAAGTCTGATTACTGATGAGATTCCGATCCCTGAACTTCGCCGTCAAGATACTAAAAATCGTCAGAACTCAACTGATGATCTTCCTCCTGGTCTCGTTAAAGATTACCAAGAGAAGATTAAAAAACATTTTGAAGATGCATCTGCTCTCTATCAAAATCTCTTGGACGTTGGCGTCGCCAAGGAGTGTGCTCGCTTCGTGCTGCCTCTCGCTTGTCCGACCCGTATCTACATGACTGGCAGTGTTAGGTCGTGGATCCATTACATCGATCTCAGGTCCGCCCACGGTACTCAGAAGGAACACATGGACATTGCTCTTGCGTGTCGCGACATCTTTACCGAAGTTTTACCTACTGTTTCTGAAGCACTCGAATGGAATACATGATCTATGATGATTTCCTTCCCCAAGAACTGTTCACACAGCTCAGGGATGTAATCATCAATTCCAATTTTCCAATGTACTATCAGACCACTACGGTTACTGATCAGGAAAGATCGGATGAGATTAGTTTTGCTCATACTCTTTACAGAGACTATGGACCAACTAGTAATAACTTCGATATTTTAAAACTGTTAATTAGTCACGACGATATCATTGATTGTAAAGCCATTCTGAGATCAAAGATTAATTGTTATCCCAGAACCAAGGAACTTGTAAAACATGATCTACATACAGATTATGATTTCACACATAAGGGTTTCTTATACTACTTGAATACCTGTGACGGTTATACTATACTGAATAATGGAGAGGATATTGTAGACAGCGTTGAAAATCGACTTTTGATTTTTGATCCTTCTATCCCACATGCATCTACATCATGCACTGATGCAAAGTGTAGGTGGAACATTATTATGAATTACCTATGAACATTTTTGTTACTAGTCAAAGTCCATCTAAATCTGCACAAATTCTTCCAGACAAACACATTGTCAAAATGCCTCTTGAGTGTTGTCAGATGCTTTCGATTATATACTCATCATGGTATTTCGATTGGGGTCCTATTCATAGAATAAATGGTGAACCCTATGCTACTAAGAAAGGTGCATTCCGTAATCACCCTTGTACTAAGTGGGCCGCAGAGAATATATACAATACTGCATGGTTGATTGCCCACGGTACTGCATTGTGTATGGAATATACACATAGATATAACAAGGTACATTCATGTAGTCATGCTTTGTTTGAAGCAAAGAAAACGTTTCATCGCAAAGCAGACAAACCAATCATATATCACACCCAAGCACAAAATTTCGCAAGAGCAATGCCCGATGAGTTTAAACTTGACACAAGCATTGATACTTTTACTGCTTACAAAATGTACATTAGCAGTAAACCTTGGGTTGCATCTAATTATCTACGTGACCCATCCAGAAAACCAGATTGGGTATAACCAATGAGACACATTCTATTTACTTTAAAAAACTGTAATGTAGATCTCATGGAAGACAAAGAGTTTATGCGGATGATGTTGTATCGTGCAGCAGAAAAATCCAAGTCAACTCTTCTTGATCTGACTGTGCATAAGTTTGATCCCCAAGGACTTACTGGTATTGCTATGCTTGCAGATTCTCACATCAGCATTCATACATGGCCAGAAAAAGGTATGGCAGTATGTGATGCTTTTACTTGTGGTGATCACACTGACCCAGAAGCTGCGGTAGAATATATGAAGGATAAACTTGAATCCACTGATATGGTATCTAAAATGTTTATCAGACCTTTAGACTAAATAAAACTACACCATTTGAAACTATGCCTACTTACCCTGTTGTCAACAAAGTGACTGGAAAGAAACAAACTCTCCGCATGACTATGAAAGAATACTGTGACTGGAAGGATGAGAATCCTGACTGGGACAAAGATTGGTCCGCAGGATGTGCAGGTGTCGCCGAAGTTGGTGAATGGAAAACTAAAGTTGATGGTGGATTCAAAGATGTTCTTACGAATATCAAAAATCATCACCCTGGCGCAACCTTTGAAGTCTAACTAAAATTATGCCTAGAAAGAAAAAATCTCTTGCTGATACTAGCGCAAAAGTAATGCGTCGTAAGAAGCCAATCAATAGTGATCAACTCCTTGATATCACACCACTGACTCCTACTCAGGATAAAGTGTTTGAAGAATGGACAAAGGATAAGAACCTTTGTCTGTATGGTTGTGCTGGTACGGGTAAAACTTTTGTTGCATTATATCTCGCACTAAAGTCTGTACTAGATGAGAACACTCCGTATGAGAAGATTTACATTGTAAGATCTCTTGTAGCAACGAGAGAGATTGGTTTCCTTCCTGGGGACCATGATGATAAGTCTGCTCTGTATCAGATTCCTTACAAGAACATGGTTCAATACATGTTTGAGATGCCATCTGATTCGGACTTCGATATTCTGTATGATAAACTAAAGGAACAAGAAACCATCTCGTTCTGGTCTACTAGTTTCATCCGTGGTACTACGCTTGATAACGCTATTGTTATCGTAGATGAAATGCAGAACTTGAATTTTCATGAACTTGATAGTATAATTACAAGGTGTGGTCAAGATACTAAGGTCATCTTCTCTGGTGATGCCGTACAATCCGACTTAGTAAAAACTAACGAACGTAATGGTATTCTAAACTTTATGAGTATCATTCAAAACATGGAAGAATTCAGTTGTATTGAATTTGAAATCCAAGACATTGTTCGTTCTGGTTTAGTCCGAAGTTACTTGGTTGCAAAAATTGAAGCAGGATTTTAATGTTTGAACATGTAACCATCGATTTACCTGATAAACTCAAACGTGAGGAGATCGATGGTAAAAGATATTATCGACTACCAAATGATGATGTCACTAAACTAGTTTCCATCACAACAGTCACTGGGTTTCAATCCAGAAAATCTATTGCAAAGTGGCGCCGCAAGGTTGGTGATGCAGAAGCAAACAAAATTTCTAGTCGTGCAGCAAGTCGTGGGACTGATATGCACACACTGGTTGAACATTACCTAAAGAATGAACAACTACCAGAGAAACAACCACTATCAGAGTTTATGTTCAAGTTTGCAAAACCTGAACTAAACAAATTGAATAGAATCCATGCTCTAGAAAGATCCCTATATAGTAAACAACTAGGTGTAGCAGGAACCGTTGACTGCATTGCAGAGTACAATGGTGAACTCGCCATAGTTGACTTCAAAACTTCCAAGGAACCTAAACCTAGAGAATGGATTGATAGTTATTTCGTACAAGCAGCTGGTTATGCTTGTATGTTATACGAACTGACTGGCATCGCCGTCAAAAAACTTGTAATCATTATGTCCTGTGAAAATGGAGAG
>Ga0160423_10001582_pt1 | contig 19087 bp, 18 predicted proteins | sample CRUFie14St8metaG_FD_108191 | JGI IMG/M metagenome (GOLD analysis project Ga0160423, IMG submission 108191) | Marine microbial communities from the Costa Rica Dome - CRUD Field 142mm St8 metaG | ecosystem: Environmental > Aquatic > Marine > Oceanic > Photic zone | place: Costa Rica: the Eastern... | reverse complement strand
TTGGCATTGACCACTTCAGCGAGTTGTTGCCAGAAGTCTAATGCTTTGTCTATCATGGTATGCGTACACATATCTACATTATACACTATTCCGCCCTCACTTGTAAAGAGGCAGTCTTACCAATCTGTGCTTCACTCTGGTGTGTTTGGTCCGTTTGATATGACTCATTCCACGGCAGTATTTGGTTTGATTCTGTGTTGATAGGTTGATCCGCCATGCCCAATAGATTTTTGGCAAGGAATATTTGAACAGAAGCATTCATATTGTGGGCATTCTGGAGCATTGAGCGTCTCAATGTAATTTTAAGATTTGCTTTGCCTTTTGTAATATTTTCGCTAAAGTGGTATCTTAGAGTCTGTTCCTTGACACCAAAAAAGTCTGCCATTTCTGTGATAGTCACACCAAGAGCACTTAATTTCTCCACTTCATCAGGGTCTATGTGTGTTTTGTCCCTGCCAACTGGGATACCAAACTTTTCGTATGATTCCAGTTGCTTGGGTTTTGGACCTGTCTTGTTTGCCATTATTCTCCTTGGACGGTTAATGTTACCTCGCCTGACTCAGTGATGCTACGCATCAAGGACTCAATCAGTTTTACGCAATTATTTATATGATGCTTCTAATCTTCTGCCAGATTGTGCGTTTTTTATACAATTTGCGTCGCTTTTCGTTTGCTTTGTGATCGCTCTTGCCTTTTCTGTTTGAAAGTGATGGTGGTGTATTCACAGCGTCCTCATAACTCCAACCTCGCTTCAATCTGTTCCAAAATCTCACTCTTGTTTTTGCAGTGTATCCCCATTTGTCACACATCTTGATTAATGCTTGTCCTCTCTCTGTGTATTTGTGCCATCTGGTGTTTCTGTTCTGCACTGTGGGTGTGACCCATCTACAATTATGTGCGTCATATGGACCTTTGGGATCTATCCTGTCCAGTGTGAGTTGTTCATCAAAATCATCTCCCATGTCATTCACAAAGTTCACAAAACCTTGTTCACCTGAGATATCACGGTTCCAATCATCACACACCTTGACGTCCGTATAATATATTTCGTTGTTGTTGCATCGCTGATTCATGCGATACCATCTTTGCCACAAATTTCTGTGGGCCTTACGCATTGTGGTATATTGACTTGCCATCTGTCTTCTCCTTTGTTAGACAGATATTTAGTTGTTATGTATGGTTTACCTTTTCTTTTTGGTGTTTCCAATAACGAACCATTGTTTCCCATTCATTTGCTTTGCGTGTGCTGATTACACCATCGTTGTACCAACGGTGAATCTGATTAATCTGGTTCACAATGTCGTCCATTTTGTGTAGCACGGTAATCATTTTAAATAGTTCTTTCTTCATTACGCCTCCTCTTTAATTATTTGGTCCAATTAAACCTTGAGCTGATGCTATATCGTCTCTCAAGTCTTGAACGCCTTGTGCTATTTTGTGTAGATCATCACCGCTTGATGAAAAATCTTCAAATTTGCTTAATTCATCTGCCAAGTTTTGTATCTTGTAAGTGATGTCTGATATTTGGTTATATTCTTTCTTGTTCATATTATGCCTCCTCCTGTACAAATTCAGTAATCATCGCACCTGGTTTCCAATCCAATTTTACTCTAACACCTAAATTCAACAATGCTTCAGTGACACACTCAACAAATCGTGGTGTGTAAAATCTGGTAGTTGGGTCTGCTTCTGGCGGACACAAATCCCCAAATGAAGTTTTAGTCATTTTAGATTGTTGCCAGGCATACGCCACTGCCAAACTAAAATTGGTGAATTCGTGTTTTTCAGCATTCAATTTGATACCTAAGGGTTGAAATGTTGTGCCCTGGATAACTGCTTCACAATGTGCTTCGCTCAACTCTATCTTTTGATTGGTTGTGGCATAATATTTGGACATAAACATATCTTTCATTTCAATCCAGTGTTTGCCTAAATCAGCATCTTTTTTGGTTTCTATAATTGAAGCGCCAAAGTCTTGCGAATTGCCCCAGAATATTGTCCCAAATGCTCCTGTTCGTATTAAGTGCTGTATATCTTCAGTTTTTTTCAACGAACCTATACAAGCATTGGCAAACATTCTTTGTTTGTCTGTTAAACCTGTTTTATCATAAGTGATTTTTAGTAAATCGTCTATGTGTAATCTCACAATAAAACTGGGCATATTGGTTTCTTCAGTTTTTTGCTGTGCCTGTTTCACTCTTTCTTCGTAAGTGCCTCTGTTCTTTGCCTGTCCCATTATATCTCCTATTGTTAAATGGTTAATATAGTGATCATTATAGCATCTTTTGGCATTATTTGTCAATACCAAAAAAGTCAATAAAATAGCGGGTCATTTGAGGTGAGATGTGGAAAATAAGTGATTTTGAGTGATTTCTTACAGAGACTGAACAAGTTCAGTCTAAAAGTGACTGGCGTCACTTTTGTTTGCTTGAATCTGATTGATTGAATAGACGGAACCTGTTTTTTGGTTCCATCTATTGTTCTTGAATCGTGTTGAACGAATGAGAACTGGAAGCAGGTGTTTTTGATTGTGTATTGTCGCAGGACTCTGTGCTTTTCCCTACCTGCCACGACCCTTGTTGCCAAGTCTATCACTGCGTTACCGTGTATGTGATAGTGTTTGCGACACACTCACCAATCTAAGACCTTAGGGCCATCAATCAGTGTTTTTTGGCACCATGAACTAATGTTTTTAGGATTTGCAACCTTTGTTCGTTTTTACCTGGGTGCTATGTTTTTTTTTTGGAAATTGCCTTTGCTGTTGCCTAATACATTTTTATTTAGCAACACACAAAAATTTAAGGTTTATTTTTGAAAGGGATCACAACAATTTGATGATGTATTAGGATATAAAAGCATAAATGGCGCTGTGATCCCCTGTATGAGCACAAAGATGTCAGTTATACGGAGTATAAAGGAGATAGTGAAGATTTGACAGTCCTACAATCTGCTAACATCTAATGCAATAGTATTTATTGTTTTTCTGTTTTTTGTCCGCAATAATGACGTAGAAGTGTGTGCCAATTGATGTTGAATTTTTTTGTTTTAGGGTCTTGGTAATTTCTACACACACTGCACATCTTTGCATAGAAACTGCCTCTGGCTCTGTTCCAAGGATTGGGATGATTCAATTTGATTGCCACCCTGCGTCTTGTCTTACAGGTGCGTGGACAATCTTCACATTTTTTTGGTGTGTACTTGAGGCGTTGTCTTAGGATAACATCATCATTCTCAACTGATCTCTCAATATCAATGTATTTTTCTAAACGCTTCCTTAGACTCTTCATACCAATATTTAAAATGGTATTACATTTTGATGATGAGAAATGAAATGATTCCTACCAGTTGAGCAAACACAATGCTGACTGCCCAATTGAATTTTTTGTTAATGCTTTTTACATCGTCTTCCAGATGTCTTAGATGGTTGTCTTTCATGATGAGAAGATTTTGCTCCATCAATGCCATTCTCTTGTCAATTTTGGAATAGTCTCTCAAAATTTCAAGATATCGTTCTTGTAAATCTTTTTGGTCCATTACGCACTTCTTGTTTTGACATTCAATCTAAAATTTCTTCTGTCCACAGCACCATCATTGGTTGTGATTTTTGCTGACACAATGTATGTCTTGTCAGTTTGTCCACCACTCAACTGTACAAATGATTTGTTGCCCTGTGTGCCAGATGTTTCTATCACTACTGGTGTTGGATCATTTCGTCTTGCCGCAACAGAATACACTGCTGAAGCAAGTGAATCACCTGTTGACAACCAACTGGACCAATCAAAAGTGTAAGTCAATTTCGCTTCAACATCCTTGTCTATCTCTAGACCAAGTGCTGTCTGTGTGAAACCGTCTCTGTTTATTGTCGTCATTGTTTTCTCCTTAAATTAGTCGCAACACCTTGTGTTCTCTGTCTTCTGCATCTATGGTGATGTCGCGTGTTTCAGTTTTGATGCTGAATTCTCTTGTTTCTGCAGGTATCACATACACCGTGTCTGTGGTGTGTATCACAATGAAGTCTGTTGACATTGTGACAGTTGTGCTGATACTTGCCGCACCATCTACCTGTTTACCAGCATTTGTAGAAATAGAAACCACAACCGTTTTGGTTGCTGAAGTGTTTCTTCTTCTGTCTGCTGATGCTTGGACAGATGTTGTACTTATCAAATCTATGTCTCCACCCCTTGCTACAAGCGCCGTAAGAGCGAAAGCATTGTCTGATTGTAAATTTGCCTGTGCAGACACAGTCTTGACTGGTGTTGTAGTCTGACTGAAGTCAGAAGACATTGCACTTTCTGATTCTGCCTGTGTGACACCTTTTGCTTCAATTGATGCTGTGGCAGTTATGTTAGCACTTAATTGTTTTATGCGTAAGACGGTTGTGCTGATACTTGCCACACTGCCTAAACTTGCAGATGTGTTTCTCTGTCTGCTGTTGACAGTTGTCATTGAAGCAATCACGTCATGATTAATAAAGAATGCCGCTGTTCTTGCCGCCACAGTGACCTGCGTGTTGATTGCGTCAAAGTCTACCTCAAATGTTCGTGTGACACTAGGTGTTAAAGAAAGACTGAATGCTGAATCTAATTCAGCGTCAGAGAACAATCCTGCCTGACCGTCAGTTGTCTGTGTGAATGCTGTTGTAAATGTGCCAGACACATCTGTTGTTTTTACTGCTGTGATGTCTGATGTTAATGTTGAACTTAATTCTGCACCTGTGGATCTTAAAGGTCCTATTTCACATGATAGACTTGCTGTGACTGTGAAGTCTGCTGTAAAGTCATCTGTCTCAACAGCACTACAAGTGAGTGATGCTGTGACAGATTGTGTGCTGACACCAAATCTTATTCTGTCTCCCTGTGTGCTTTGTGTAAATGCACTAGATAGATTGACTATTTCATCAATGTTTTTGATTACATTAGCGGTTTGTGTGAATGATGTACCTAAGGTTGTTGTTATGTCTGTTGTTTTCTGTGCTGTGATTGATTTTGTAAACCTAATGTCAAACGCCATTAGGAAGTCACCAATTTTGCTTGCCGCTGTTAATTGTGTGTTGATGGCATCAAAGTCTGCCGCACCTTGTTTTGTTAGACTAATCGCACAAGATAAACTTGCCACTGATGATTGTGTGCTGGATACAGTTCTTGTGATGCTTGGTGTTGCTGAAATTGTTGTGGTGCTTGTCAATGCACTTATCAATGGTTTTATTCTTAATGATGTGACGCTGATTGTTGCCTGTGCGTTTTGTGTGCTTGATGCTGATAAAAATGTTTCTGCTAAACAAGATAGACTTGCAGTTGCAGACATTGTGGCACTGCCTGTAGCATTAGCATATGTTAAACTGGTCTGAATGGATGCGGTGCTGGCAAGTGTTGCTTCACCATCCAATGTTTCTGCTAAATCATTGTCTAAATTATTTTCAAATCTTAAATTGGCAACTGTGGTGCTGTCTGGTGTTTCGCGGAATTGACTGACACCATTGACAACACCCTGAAATGATTCTGGATATCCTGTGCTATTGCTTGGCACAGACAAATCACCATATCTAATCATTAAATTGTCAAAATATATCTGTTTCTTATTTGTGGTTGCTGTCAAACAATTGAATAATGTCCATCTAGCATTATTTGTAGTGGAGATTACACCACTGCCGCTTGCCAGTGTGTTGCCAACTCTGAAATACACGGTGCTGTTGGCGTAATCTGTCCAAAATTGTACTCTCTGCCAGGATGTGGTGGAAACATTTCCACCTGACAATGTCACATATTTGCTGGCACCTGAACCTGGACCTTTATGAATTTTTGCCTTCCAGGTTCCACCATAAGTTCCTATTCCAAGATATGTACTTGGATTACCAGACACGTCATCAAAATGTGTTGCAATAGCATTATTGGAGTCTGTCAATCCAAAGATTACATTACCTCCATTTACGGTGGGTTGTGTGCCTTCTGGTTTACACCAAAAACTAACATAGACATCGTTGTCGCTAAATTGTAATCTTTTAATTTGTTCAGATATCAGACCACTTCGTCCTACGGCTCTAGTAGCAGGAGGACTAGTTTGACCTATGGTATATGGAAATTTGTTTTCAATTTCTAGACTGTACGTTTCACCGCGACCGCTCTTTGTATCTGTGGCGAATGCTACTTCTGATATGTCGCCTGTGACTAGTGCATTGCTATTGTTTTGATCTAGATAATATTCCTGCCAATTTTCAAGGATCTGTCTGCCTACTCTCTTGCTGACGAACACAGTGCTTTCTACTGATAAAGTTGCTGAATTCTGAATCAGCACATCTGTTGTGATACTAGGTGAGAAAGCACCTGCCAGTGTCGCACTTGCCCCCGCTGTTCTTGAAATTGTTGTGCTTTGACTTACAACAGCATCTAATCCTGTTGAACCACCAATGCTGGATGTTGTGAACCCTACATTAAAAGTCAATCCTGTTGAACAAGACAATGTGAATGTGCCACTCTGTGTGCTGGCACCAAATCTTATCCTGTCACCAGATGTGGTTTGTGTTGATTGTGCAGATTGACTGATGGATGTGTCTGTTGTTTTGTTTGCTTGAGTTGTATGAGAGAAAGAAGAAGTGAGTGTGCTGGCAATGGTCCTTGTTCTATCGCCCTGTAGACTCAATGAAATAATATTTGCCAGTGCTGTGGTATTGCTGGCATTCTTCACTGCGGTTGCTGTGAATGACACTGCAGAACTTAAGACTGCTGTGTGATTTTTCAATGCACTCACAGTCATTGTGGCACTCAAAGCAGAACCAATTGTTGCTGACATTTGTTTTATTCTTGTTGGCTGTGCTTCACTGACACCAAATGAAGATGTCATAGTGATTGCTGTGGTTCTTGTTCTTGCACCCTGTGAACTGACTGAGAATGATGCTTCTAATCCTTCATTCAACAATAATATTTTTTCAATGTCAGTTGTCTGTGTAAATGATGCTGACAATGTTGCGGCACCTGTTAAAATTTTAGTGCCTGCTGTGCTTTGTGTGAATGATGCTGACAGTGTTGCCGCACCTTCATGCGTTTGTGCCTGTGTTTGTGCCAATGTGATACTGCCTTCAAAATATCCATCTTGGAAATATCCTGGAACAAAATAATTAGATACTTGTTCTGTTGATATGGTAAAACTGCAGGACAATGTTGCAGAAACATCATGTGTTTGTGCCGCTGATAGACTGCCTTCAAAATAACCTTGTTCAAAATATCCTGCTTCAAAGTATGGAGGTGATGTGTCCTGTATGTCTGTGGACTGGTTTGCCCCATCACCTTGTAAGTGAAACACCGTGTTGGCATCATCTTCAAATCTTGCTGTGGGCACACTGAAGTTGCTGGTGTATCTAGCAGAATTACTGACTCTGTATTCGTCAATGTATCCAGCAGGTGTGTAATTTTCCGCACCTATTGAATTGTGCCAGATACGCATTTCGTTGTGATTGTAATTGTTGTTGTCTGTATAACTTGATCCTTGTTGCGTTCCGTCAATGTATAGTTTTGTTGTGCCAGATGATCTTACCAATGCTATGTGTTGCCATTGATTGGCTGTCAAACCACTGTTTGTTGCTGATATTCTATTGGCAGTGGTGTAGAGATAAAGGTCATCTGCTGAACCGTCGTATTGATAAGAATATAATAATATCTTGTTGCTGGCACTGGCACCACCCCTGAAGTCTATGGCAAACCTATCAAGTGCATCCAGTCTCTGCCACCATTCTATGGTGAAGTCGTTGGTGCCAAAGTCAAAATTACCATTGTCTGTGACTGTTATGTAATCGCCCGTGCCATCCAGATGAATAGATGATGAACCAAACTTGTATTGTGCGGTTGATATCTGTGTGTTGCCACTGAGTGTGACAACCATCTTTGGCGCGGTTCTTGACATCAGTCAGTCTCCTTACGACAGTTTCTTAATGTCTATCCAACCAGGTGATCTTGCGGCTGTGTTGTTGTCCCAATCTGAATCTTCACCTTGGAAATACACATAAAAACCACCTGATGATGTATTTTGTTTGTACACCAAATCAAATGTTTTAGATGAACCAATGGTAAAATATGCCTGAAATGTCACAGTGGGACCAACCATATAATGTTGTGATTGTGTTGCTGAAATATATGTGCCATATTTTCCCCAACCCCAAGGATATGATGAATCACTTGAATTTCTTAATGCCACAACGGGCCAATACACATTGCCTGATGATGGAGCATAACCTGCCAACATTCCTAAATTTATATGCAAATGATATGTGCCTGAAGACAAAGTAAATGTGTTGCCTGATGTTGTCACAATACCATCTGAATCTGATAATTCTTCCCATGCCCATGCTTGTTGTGTCCAACTTGCTGTGGTTTGTGATATCATTGCTGGGTTAGAACCTGATTGTAGTATGGCTCTTGATATACCACTGCTACCACCGCCACCACCTGAAGGTGTACCCCATGATAATGTGCCTGTACCATCTGTCTTTAAAAATTCGTCTGCGTTTCCGTCTGTGGTTGGTAATGTAAGTGTGTATGAAGCACCTGCAGAGTGAGCAGGTGATTTAATTTTCACACCATGTGAATTCTGTGAACAGTTTAATTGTATTGTGCCGTCTGCTGAAGAACCATCTCCGCCAACTTCCAATACGCCTGTTCCGTGAGGATAAATTTTGACATTCTGATTACTGGTGCTAACAATCTGATTGCCATTCACATCAAGATTTGCTGATAATTGTGGACTTGAGTCTTCGCTGATATTTTCTAATTTGTCGTTGTTAAGATTTGTGAAATTGGCATCACCTTCTGAGTGTGTGAGTGGTGATCCTTTTCCAGATCTTGTTGTAATAGTTGCCATCGTGGTCTCCTAAATTTTGTTTCTTCTCTAGCAGTGTCCTTTGTGTGCTGTATGCCTAGCAAATAGAATGACACTGCTAGGAAATCGTATATACAATCTTTAAAAATTAGTTTAAAGATATAGTCAAGTTTGACGCACTAACTTGAAAGGTATCGCCCGTTTCAATTGTCTTACTTGTTGTAACCGCACCATGGAAAAGTACATTTCCACCTGATGAAGCATCCATAACTGCCACGTGAGTTACCGTACCCCAGTTTGAACTTGCCGCTGTGAATGTGATAGTTTGAGTGTTAGATGTTGAACCACCTGATGCATTTCCAAATGCTCCTGATGAACCATCTACATCAATATCTTTTCTTGCGTATGATGTTCCTGAAGTTGATATTTCAGTTTGTGAACTTGAATCATTTGTTTCTAGTCCACCGTCTGATGTGAATAATGCTAGGTACAAGTTAGTAGGTGGTGTGTAGTTCTTACCATTTTCACCTAATACATGGTCTAACAATTCGTTTTCCAAAAAATTGCTCGCTGCACTCATTTTGGTCTCCTTATTTGTTGTTTGTTTGTCTGTTCAATAACTGAACATTATAAAACAGACAATCAAACGACTGTCTGTTGCTTGTATTTATGACTGCTGTAAATAAAACCCAAAAAAAAGGGAAAAAAAGGCGAAAAAAGTTTTTACCACTTGTCTATGGGACAATGTTCTGATTCAAAACGCACTTTCAACTTGAGATGACAACCACATTTGATGCATTTCATTGATTCTGGACGCAAGAAAGGACATTTCATACACACATTCAATCGCCTTGTGGTCTCTGGTGATTGCTGGAATAGATTCAACAGTGATTGTACTTGTTCTTTGATCATTAAGACATATCCTTATATTTTATTTTATTGAAAATGTTATTACCATTTGAATCCACTGTGAGTCTATGACCAAATGGCACATAGATATCACCATCAGCATTAGAACCACTTCTCTGTGCCACTGTATCCCCTACGCCTGGTGCATTGAATGTTGTTTCTTCTATTATTGTGGTTCTGGCAAAATTGTTGTGAATGTCAAATTGGTTTACCACATATGTACCTGATGTGTTGGTGTTATAATTGCCATTGGCATCTGGAAATCTTGCCCAATTTTCTGCAAAGAGATAATCTTTGGTTAATCTTACTCCTACCAAATAGTTGGCATATCTTCCATCAGAAGTGAAATTGCTGGCTTTGTTTATAAAATTACTACAATATAAGGTTGTATGCAGAGTTGGGGTACCTGTGATAGTTTTGTACACATTGATCATACCCTGGTTGCCCACAACTGCTAAACCGCCTCCGTAGGCGCTTGGCAAATTGGAATCCCTAATAAAATCAAGATTGCTTTCTCCAGAATTTATACCATACGAGGATAGACCACCCACAGTGTAGGTACCATTGTTTGTAATTGTTGTTTGAGTATCTGGTCCAGGCAGTATTGCCTTTAGAGTGGTTCCATTATATAAAACTCCAAAATTTCTGCCTCCTAAATCATAATGACCACTTTCTGTGCCAGCGGCTAGGTCCGCATTCATTTCGTCTATTCTTTTCTGTAAATCATTGTTCATTCCTACCAGCAGGTATTGTCCGTCATAGACATCATTTTGCCTTTTGTTACCACCACCAGCGATTATGTCTACATAATATTTGGTTGAACTGCTTCCTATTGAACTGAATGTGGTACCTGAGGTACTTGGCAAGGTTAAACTGGTTCCATCCTTTTTGATATATTGTGGATTAATAGTTTGACCACTGCTTTTATATTTTTTGTTAAATGTTGTACCATTAGAAAAATTATTTTCATATTCAGCATTTGATCCTGTCAATGTGTTGTGAAACATTTGATTGCTTCTAGAATCTGTGTAGAGTGTGTTGGTCCAACCAGTTGATGTGTTGTATGCTCCTCCCACAATTTCTGCATGAAATGTCATGTTCTGGAATGATGTTTCTCCATCATTGAAAATTGCCGCCCATGGATGACCTTCAAATGTTTCTTGTGCAAAGTTAAATGTCATTGTGGCAGGCGGATCAAATATTAAACCTCCTTGCGTCGTCTGTGTCGCTGTGCTAGACAGTGTTGCTCCTGACACAAATTCAGCAATTGGCGTGGTTGTGATTGTTGCCTGTGACGCCAAAGTAGATGTTGCAGTGCTGTGTAGTTTTGCTGGTTGAATTGCCAATGCGGCAGTGACACCCATGAAAGCATCGCCCACTCTCTGTGCGTTCACATTCATTGTTGGTACAAAAGCACCAGTAAGTCCTGCTGATAATGACGGAAACTCTGGACCTGTAGAATTGGTCCAAGGTAAATCTGTGGTTGCTGTGAATCCAACCCAATCAAATCCGTCTCTGTCTTTGATAGAACCTGCGTCTCCCAATAGATAATAAGATCCACCTTCCAATTGTAAACCTGTCATGTCTATGGTCAAAGTCTGTTCTGACAATGAAATGTCTGTTGAAGTTGCTGTGGCATATGTTTTCAACAGCACATCTGGTGAACCAACTTTGTACAATTCAATATCTCCTGTGCCTCTTTGTATTCTTCTAGAGAACCCCAAAGTGATTGTGGCATTCTCAATATTGTTGCCTTCACTCTGTGCTGGTGTGCTGGTATTCACTACCATGTCATTGCCGTTGGTTGTGAATGTGCTTAAATTTGTGTTAGCAGGATTGGGTGAACGGTTATTGCCATCTTCTTTCACAAATCCTTGATCAATAGCAATACGATATTGACGATTTGGTTGCCAATTAATATTCAATGCTTCTGTGTCTATTGTGACTATCTTACCCATGTTGCTCCTATGTAATGCTCACCGCTGAATCGTCTGAATCAATTGTGGCAATCTCTGTGTTTGTGGTTGTGTCAAACACTCTCACCTTACCTGTGCTTGGCACAACATCGTTGTCAAATGCCAATTGTACACCTGTGTCATTTGGTGATCCATTTGTTATACTTACCGTAGATGTTGGACCATCATATGTCTTAAAGGCAATAGTTGTGGTATCTGTCACTGCCTGACAGTCTGTTGGACATGAATCCACCACTGCACCTGCTGTGATGTTCACATAATAATTGGTGCCCAGTGTTAAGTCTGTGGTAGGGTTCAACACCACTGTGTTTGATACACCTTCTTTTAAGAATATAATTTCAGACGTTTGATCATCTGTGTAATTGGTTGTGACATCAAATGATTGTATGGTGCTACCACCTGAATCTTTCAGATCAAATGTGCCTGCTGTGCCAAACACAATCGCTCTGTTGAATGTAATCTCAATGTTTGTCTGAATGTTTGCTTTTTGTTTTGTGGTATCATTTGTTATAGGTAAACTGTTCACTGTGAATGATGCCACAATCAAATTGGCATAAGGTGTGAATGTAAAGTTGTCGCTCTGTTGTATCTGTTGTGAATTAGTATCTGAATAACAATCGCCATTGTATTTGGCAATGCCTGCTGGTGCTGTCACATAGTGTTGAACACCTGGTGTCACTCCTGTGATTGGTCCATAATTTATTTGATCAGTTGTGCCTGAAACCAATTCTCCATCTGCGGCATTGATTGTGACCACTGTTGAATTGTTGCTGACTAATTTTATTTCTATGTTGCCTGTGCCAACTTTAACAGGTTGATCAAAGTCTATCACAAGATCAGCATTTGGACACACATTGGTACCACCTGGTGAAACTGATTCTGCCACAGGTGCTGGATTAGGATTTGCAGGAGGTGTGTCTCCTGAAATGTTCAATGCTGTCACAGAATAATTTGGTGTGTTAAAGTTCCAAGTCAATGGTGAATCAATCGCTCTGCTGACATCATCACAATATTGAATAACGCCTTGATCCTGTATGATGTAAAAGTCTGTACCGTTTGCTCTTGTGGCAAATGGATATTCAACCACATTGTTGTCCACAGTCAATTGTGATGCTGTTAGTGTTTCAACCAATGTACCATCAGACTTGTATAATTTTATGTTTCCTGTACCAATTGTCAATGCGCCATAGAACACGGTGCTGTCACCTGTGCCATATTTGGCAAAATAAGAACCTGTTGTGGGTGCTTCATCATAACCAACACCTGTGACAGGATCTCTAAATGTGTTTCTGTCTGATGGATAGAACTGCACAAATTCAATGAATGTTGGTGTTGAAGGTGTGCTAGGTGGTGGTGGTATGGTGACTGCACTTGGTGGATCTGCCGCAACAAATCCTCTTGTCTCATCAAACACAATAATTTGTCCTTGTGTAGGTGCTGGATCAAGATTTAAGAATGAAATATTTACGGTTACCACTCCACCTGTTGCTGATGCTGTGACTGAATCTCCCACAAAGTTCAAAGTTGTGCCTGCTGAAGCAACCTGTACACCTTCGTCCTGTACAATTATGGTTGAACCACCAAATGTTCCTGCTTTGGTTTCTTCAACAATGTCTTTGCCTGTTTCTGTGGTAAAGATTTCAAAAATTCTTTGGAATATTGATTTGTTGCCATCTGTAGAACCAAACAAGTCATGTAATTTTAACAACACATCTACCAATGCCAATGCGCCTAACAAATTGCCTGTTGAGTCTGTCAATTCTGTGTCTGGACCAATTGAATCTGTTTCTTGTTTGGGTGTAAAGTCAATTAATCCTGACACTGCTGAAAAAGGTCCAACTGTGGTTGCGTTGATACCTCTTGTTTTCAACACAAAGTCTGAATTGGATAGTGCGTCATAATCTAAATCCACTGTGGTGCCTGACGTGAACACTCCTCCGTCAGCAGGTTTCACAGTGGCAATCAATTGATATGATCTGTTTGCTTCTGTGACACCAGTGTCTGTGCTTCTCCAGAACTCCATTGCCTCCACAATGCCTGTGGGTGCTGTGGACTCTACATTTATTCTTGGTCTGGCATCTCTTTCAAATTTTGTAACCTGCGGCGTACCTGGTGTGCCAATAGCACCTATTGTGATTATGCCTGACGCATCTGTTCTTGTGAATCTAGAAAGGTTTGTGGTTGAATACACATCAGCATCATATTCTAATGCTGTGATTTGCATTTGTAAAGCACCAGTTTGATCTTGTTGCTCTTGTATTGTGATAATTCTAAAAAGTTTTGATGTGTATCCCAGTCTGGAATTGGTCACATCTATGATATCACCTGCTTTGAGATTGATGTAAGAATAATCTGTTGTGAATTGTATCACAGCATTGACTCTGCTCTGTTTTAATTCAATCAATCCCAGTAATTGTGCTTGTACTGGTTCATTCAATATGTCATAAGTTAATTGTAAAGTGTTGTCTTCTTCGTTGCTGTTTCTATCTGAAGCAGAAATTTCTATAGTCACGAAGTCTGCTGAATCTCTCAGATCTCTGTGCGGAAATTCTACCTTAACTTTGTTGTATAATTCTTTTAATCCTGTGCCTGACAGATCCACATTGCCTATGATGTTGTCATCTGTGAATGATGCTGATGATGTGCCTGCTTGGTTGATGGTGACACCAAATTTACCTTCGTGTATGTCATATTTTAGGAAACTGCCTGCTGTGGATGTGATTTTTTCAATGTTTCTCATCACAGGTTCTTTAGTATCCAATAAACCGTTGATCTGATATCTGTCTGCCAATGTTTCTGTGCCTGTGCCTTGATCATCATAATTCACTGACTGTGCTGAAAATGTGTTTAGGTCATCTAGACTGGTGTCTATCTTTGTGCTGTCAATGTTTGCTCCATATATGCTGTTCTGCATAAAGTCACTCAACACATCACCAGGCAATTTTACAGAATTGCTAATTTCAAATTTCATATCACCAAGTCCTGTGATACCTTTTTCTCTGTTGTAGTTCACTTCTACCACAGCAAACACAAGATCAGTCATTAGGTGTGTGCCTGTGCTCCAGTTGGGCATGACATCATAAGCATTTGGATATGAACCGTTGGAGTAGTTGTCTGGCACAACAGGTGATGATGTGTCTCCTGCGTAGCAATACACTTTTACCAATCCTTCAATTGATGTGTCAAAATTACCATTACGATCCACAGTGTAATCTGCTGTGAAACCATCTGATTTGAATACTATTCTTTGATCATTGTAGTACACATCTTTAAAATTGTATGAAGCGGCAGTGCCATCTCTTTTTGCTCCTGTCTTTTCTGACAATGTGATACAGAATGTCATTGTTTTATTGGAATTGGTCATCACAGCATCTGTGATTGCGCCACCAAAGAATGCTGTGCCGTACAATACTGGTACCTTGTTGTCTGATGCTGGTGGTACCTGTATTCTTACACCTTCGTCAATGTTCTTTGTGTCCTGGTCATTGTCTCTGTTTTTGTTTCTGTTCAGTTTGTTGACTAGGAAAGCAAGAGCGGCAACCTTTACCAATGTGCTGGCAGTTGAATTGCCTCTTAAAAATTTGTAGGTCTTCTTACCAAACCGTTTTATGCCTTCCAAAAAACTCATTAATTAGGTGCTCCAAAGTTGAAGTTTGTTTTTGCCAGTGCAGGCACTCTGTCCATGCTTTGGTCATTTGGTGATATTTCTTTTTGATCCACAGGATTGGTTGCTCTACCACCTATCTTGTTGTTCAATTGATCAATTATTGATGTGCAAGTGAATGTGATTGTTAGTGTGCCTTCACCATTGTCATTCATGTCGTCTGTGACTGTAAAATTGTTAATTACTCCAGAAAATTTTGTAGCAGGATTGCCTGATATTGCTAATAATTCGCCCGTTGTAGCGTCAAAGAAACCTCTGTGTACGTCAACAGCACTGCCCCGCACTCTTTGATCAACAAAATCACTAATATTACCTGTAGGTATGCCTGAAACGGATATGCTTAATTCTTCTGGCGTTGCTCTTAATGAACTTGTTGTGTTGCTCACACTCAATAATTCACCTATGCCTGTGTAAGTTGTGGCACCTATAAGATAATTTTTGTGATAGTCTGAAAATGTCAGTGTCTGATAACCAGGCACTACCACTTTCACAAACAGATTGGTCTGAATTTGTTTATAACTGGTTAAATTTATGGACATTATATTGCCTCAACGAATATAAAGGGTCCACTCCATTTTATTTGATCATATCCAAATAGTGTGTAGTTGGGAAATTCAACACAAATGACATCCCATGTCACACTAGGACCTACGATTAGTGAATATGATCCTGCTGTTTCTAATACAGGTCTATGTGTGGTAATTGTGGTTGAGTTGTAAGCAACATCAGATGCCACTGTGTACACTGAACCTGTTGAACCTAATTGTATGTAATCACCTGCTTCAAATTTGTTGCCTGATGACAAACCTGTTGCACCTGCTGTGATTGATAATGTGTTGCCAGATGAATAAGACACTGTGATGCCAGATGTAGATGATAGATCACCTTGATAACCTGAAATATAAGAATGTCCTGAGTTGTTCAATTGTATCTGTCCTGTTGTCACTGTGTCCAATGCCTCCATTGCTTCTATGAGAGGTCTATATTCTGAATATTTAGGACCATCAGGCAGTCTTGCTTGAAACTCCCATACCTGTCCTCCTGCTGATGTAGTTTTTACCACACCTGATCTGGATTGTGTTTGTGAAACTTTTCTTCTCTTGTTGAATGAAAGTGTTGTTGCTCTATCTATCACAGTTTGAAATGCTGTTGTCATCTATATTACCTTCTTGTTTGTGGCAAACTCTGTCTGCCTGTTTCTGTTACCGCAAATAAAAATTCTGGATCACTTGCCACCAACTCCTGGAATGATCTGGCATCCACAGCATTGATGTTGTAAGTGACTTGTCCGCCTGCTGTCATTGGTACTACCTGTGCTGGTCCAATTATTGCCTCAGGTCCATTTTCTCCTGCTATTCCAAATTTGCCTGCTCCCAGCATACCACCATTTGCAAAGAAACCACCAAATATATTTTTGATGCCTGTGCCTATTGAACCTAATATTTCAAACAGTCCTGGTCCTTGACTGGTTGATTTGCCTCCTGAAAATATCTGTGCAAATAATTGTTGTATTCTGCTTCTTAACAATGCTTCCAACATATCGTTAATTAATGCTCTAAATTCAAACTTACCTGTCTTCGCAAATTTCACAATGGCATCTTCCATTCTGCTGGTACTTTGTTCAAATATTCTTCTTGCCTGCTCCGCACCATTAGTGACTTCATCCACATAATCTTCCATGGCTGTTTTCATGCCAAATGTAAATGATCTCTGCAGTTCTCTTTCTGCTTCTGCTTGTTTTTTCTTTTCTGCTATAATTTCTTCTGTTTGCTTTTTCACACTTTCAATCAGTGCGTCTTGACCTGTTAAATCTTTACCTGCCGCTTTGATTCTCTCAATGGTTGCCAGCATGGTTTTCTTTTCTTGAATTTCAATTTGTTTTAATTCCTTTTCAAATCCTGTGAGACCAAATGTTTCTTTGTCAAGATTCATTTCTCTTTTTATTTTTTCAAAGTCTTTGGTAATGGATTTTTCTAATTTTTCAATAACTTTAGAAGTTTCTTCAATTTCTTTTTTGTCTTCTTTTTTGATTGGTGCTTTCAGACTCATGTCCAATCCATCACCTTCAATTATTTTATTGAATTCTTTTGCTTGTTTGTTTAATTCTTCTTGTGCTTTTGTGGCATCTGATGTTTTGTTGAAGTAGAACATTATACCTGCACCTGCCGCCATCACTGCTGACAGTATTTTTACAAATGGATTTCTGCCAACCACAAGATTGAATGCCGCCATTGCCGTGGATGCTTTTCTTATGTTGGTTGCTAATGTTAGGAACAATGCCGCAATCTTGCCAACTGCTAGTGCTACAAATGCCGCTTTGACCAAGTCAATGTTTTCTTTTAGGAATATTGCCACTGCGGCAACACCTTGTATTGCGTTTGCCAAACCAACACCAATTGTTTCAGCAAATTCTTCTATCACTTCTTGATTTTCTTTGAAAAACTTGTCTAGGTCTCCCAATTGAAATTTTAATTCATCAAAAAATTCTTCTGCTACCGCTTTTTGAAAGTTGAACAGTTTGTCCTGCAACATTGACACTGTTCCTTCCAATGTGTTGGCAAATTCATCAGTGGCATTACCAAACTTACCGCCCTTGCCAAAAACTTCTTGAAATCTTTTGATGGTTTCTTCTATGGATATCTTTGCGCCTTGTTCAAAACCAAGCATGGCTCTAACACCACGTTCTCTAAAAATATCTGCTGATGCTATACCACCTGAAAATGATCGCTGTATCTGTTCACCTGCTGTACGGAAATCCAATCCCGTCACCGCCGCAACATTACCTGTGATCTGTAATAATTCTTGTAAATGATCAGCATCTTTGGCAACAACCGCTAGGTTACCTGATGCTTGTTCTATTTCTTGTAGTGAGAAAGGAACCTTAGATGCGAATTTTGTAAGGTTGTCAAATGCCTTGGCACCTTCTTCTGCTGAACCAAAAAGGAATTTGAATCTTAGTCCCAGTTTCTCAACTGATGACCCAACATCCACAAATGATTTGATGGCTTTACCAATTCCTAATGCCGCAAGTGCTGTACCAACTCCTGCGATGGCTGTTTTGAATCCTGTTAGATTTTGTTGTGCTGTTTTGGTGTCAACATCAACTCTGTACCTTAAATCTGCCATTCTCTACTTCCTTTTCAATATAATCTTAACCAATGCTTCAATGAATTTGCCTGTGGGTTTTGACATACCTTTAGGTGCCTTCTTGGAAGATCCCTGATCCAATGGTTTTGCATAAGGATAGTCCGCATTGATTGTTCTTTTATTTACTAATTTTGTCCTACGTCTCGCGTTTCCGCTCCTTTTTGGCGTTTTTTTGATAAAGAAATCCAATGCCGCTTTGGGTACCTGTTCAAGACGTGAATTTATTCTTCTAATGCTAGGTGTAATCCTATCATGTACTTTTTTTATTGTCATTTGCCCTCCTTACTGCTTCAACCATACCTTTCAATTTGTCCTCAGGTATCTGTGGAGCAGGTTCTGGTTTTCCTTGTGCCTTTGCAGACGCCACTTGTGATTGGTACTGCTCCCATGCTGTGGCAGTGTTTACCACATGGATGTCCAATGTGTCACCTTCCTTAAGCAACCTGCTGGGTAGCACACCATATCTTTTTGCTGTTGTGTCCAACAACAATATCATGCGTAGATGTTCACTCTTGGGAGTGAGATCTACTTCTGTGACTTCCCCAAACCTGACACCACTGCTGTTATGGTTTTCATCAACACATGG
>Ga0160423_10001581_pt1 | contig 19087 bp, 22 predicted proteins | sample CRUFie14St8metaG_FD_108191 | JGI IMG/M metagenome (GOLD analysis project Ga0160423, IMG submission 108191) | Marine microbial communities from the Costa Rica Dome - CRUD Field 142mm St8 metaG | ecosystem: Environmental > Aquatic > Marine > Oceanic > Photic zone | place: Costa Rica: the Eastern... | reverse complement strand
GGGCATATGTTATAGGTGGAAAGCAGATAAACTGCTACAAGAGGCGTATAAACCGCAAATATGGCGTGAATTTTGTGCATATCACACCAGTGTAGAGTGGTTTAACAGTGTGTTAGAACTGTTTAAAGACGACATACCCCCACAACTGAATTACAACAATCAGACTCATCATGTTGGTGCAAGAGGATGGGCAGATGATTCTGTAACATATTGGACTGACTGTCAATTGGTGATGCATAAACCTATTACTGAAACTACTTCACGTACACCACATCTAGATAATCCAATGGAGATATTTGCTGGCTTATTGTATATGCCACATCCAGATGACACAGGCACTGGTGGTGAATTTCAATTACACAGATCAGAAGGCAGAATCAGAGATGTCAATAAAAAATTAGGCAGACAAGTTTTATCAGAAAATGATGGTGGAGTTGTAAAAACTGTGCCATATAAAAGAAATACTTTTGCAATGTTTTTGAATGTTCCGAATGCTATACATGGAGTAAGCCTTAGACAAAATCCCACACAATGGAGGAGAAGTGTAAACATCATTGGTGAATTCAAACGTGGCGCAGGCAAAATGTGGAGTGTAAGAGAACTTTAATCGTCTAGCAAAGTTTTATAATCATTAATATCTTTTGTAATTTCACGCATTGGTTTTTCATAAACTTGTATTTGCATACCATATCTTTTAGTTTCATCTACCTTGTTGATTTTGTCTACGGCATGAAAAGCAAATCGCGATTTAAAAAATACAAATAAGCAGTTTGGTGCAAAAGGCATTTGTTTAACTTTTGTAAATCCTTCAAACCCAAAGTGTCTACCACCGTGGGAAATATCTCCGTCCTGTGGCACATACAGTGAAGTACCCAATTCATGATGATCATTATCTTTGGCAAAAGTCCAAATGTTTGTAAAAACTCTATCCAATCTATCTGTGTGTGGCCCAATAAAATAACCTACATCATGCTTCTGCACAAACCATTCTTGCACTACATGATTATACCAAGTGTTTTGTTTACACATTGGCCCATATAATGTTGCAAAGTATGTTTTATTTTTTTGATGTATCTGGTCAAGATACCAGTTGTCTTCAAACAAAACATCATGTATAGTCCTCCAAAAATCAATATGTTCAGATGCAGGGTATTCCATTAACTTGTATAAATCAATCTGCTTTCTAATTTGATAATGCGGATTATTCGAATTATGTTTTTTCAGCCAAGGCCTTGCTAGATCATTGTTTTGAATCAATGGATCGTGTACATGAAAATTGTTGTATACATTATCAGGCCAAAAATTTTCTACTAATAGATGTGGAAACGGATATAAACTGACATCTGTAGCATCAAGTCTTGCTTTGATATGCTGTCTAATTCGATCCTTCATATGTTTTAATTATTTCTAGTGTTTTGTCTTTGAAATCAATCACTTGTTGTCTTGATTCCATTATCCATCTTTTAGGATCATCTAGTTTGTATTGTTCTTGTGTAACATCTAGATCAGTTAATGCATTGAACAGTTTACCATATTTTGTGTTTCTACACCTAGGAGTCATGTTGGCCAACTTCCAACATCTCATATCACCATTAGGATCTTTAGTATAATTGCGATCAACTTCATGATGTGATGGATAATTATTAATTGCGATAACACTTTTACCTGCCCACAATCCCCATAAAGCCGGATGATAACATGCACTTACAATTAATTTGTAATCTGATATCAGTTCTAAATATTGTTCAAGTGATTCGAACCTGTTCAATCTGTGTTCAAGTGCAAGATTAGGTCTACGTTTTTTGATAAAATTGTATAGTTCTATCATGTTTCTTGATGGATGTGAAATAAACAAAATATCTTTTTTATTGTTGCCAGAAAATGTCCAATCAAATTCTTTATTCATTACAGAAGCATCTGGAGTATAAATGTAGTTTGGTCTAGGCATGCGAACATTGTGTCTTATGCCTGCTAACTTGAACTTGAATCTATGAGGCCAAGCGGCCAAATCAGCATCACAACCTACTCCCCAACAAATAGTTACTTCTGGCTTGATCCATTTGTAGTGTGTCACCAACCATGCCCACCATTTTTTTGATACTTTTGTTGCCAACATAGCTCCACCACCTATGATCAACACATCAGCTGAGTGTGATTGTGTTGAATCATAATCTCTATTGAAGATATCCTTGTAAGTAACATCAGGAAAATCTTCAGGAAAGTATTGGCAAGGTGCACTCAGCATATCACCCAAATTTAATACATCTCTTCTATGTAGATTTATTATTGCTGATTTCACTAATATGGCCAGCTTTTATATATTGATGTTTTGGGAGGAATTTGTTCAGTAGGGATGCCTAATACATCTGGAATAACTTCTTCTGTCATTACAGTTTCAAAATTTAAAATTATAATTTTTATTTCGATTGGTGTTTCTCCTGAGTCATATGTGGGTAAAATATATCCACGATCAGCGGTGCTTGGGTCCAAACAAAGTGCAAAAAGCCAATCAGTGCCATCGTTGTTGCGGATATAATTGACTATAAAATTACTCTTATCACCATATTCAATACATTCTTCAATGGTGTTGAAAGTCCAAAAAGTTCTTTCAAACCTTGTAGTATCTAAGATAGGTTCGCCATAGTTGAATACAGCCAACCATAAAAAGATTCCTACTCCTTCTATACTCATTTTTCTGTCAATATTTCTCGTGCATATCCACTTGCTATTTCTTTGGGTGTAAATTGATTGTAAGCTAGACTCCAAAGTATAGGTTCTCTCTGTGGATGTACAGGTTCTTCTATTTTGGATAAATCCTGTAAACCAAGTTGTCGTACAGCAGAATATTCTGAAGTAAAAACAGGAATGCCCATGCACACTGCATCGATTGCCGCCATGCTAATGCTGGTTACTACTGCCCATGCCCCTTTGGCTTCTTCTTGAAAACTTTCAAGTCCACCAAGTTCAACTGCACGTGGGCCGCTGGTACCTTTTGCACGTGGTTTTTCTCGCACTACAATTTTCCTGTCCGTATGCTGTTTAAGTTTTGCTACTGTGTCTTCTACCCAATCTGTGTGTCCGTAGTATCTATTCATGGTTTGTGAACTGTTGCACACTAATATGTGTTCACCTTTATTTTGCCAAGGATCAATTTTAATGTTGAAACGTTCAAACCTATCAGGTGGTCTATGATAATGTACTCGTGGATGCAAATCATTTTTTATAATTCTCCAATAGTGGTCAGCATTGTTGTCACCATTCCATCTACCGTAATATGGCATGTCAGCAAAATAAAACGTTTTCTTTCTACGTTCTAAATCTTTAATTAAATTGAAATTTTCACCAACAAAGCCCCAAAACATTGCTGGTCCATCTCCTCTTGCATAGTTGTGTATGTCTATAGTTTGATCCCAACCTTTACGAGCCGCATCTAGCACAAGATAGGCTTTGGATTGTTTGTTAGGTGGACAATATAATTGAAGTGGATCCATTAGTTTCCTTGTGTTCCTTTCGCAACTTTTGAAATTATTTCTTGTTGTGTTTGTTTATCTAAGTTTTGCACGAATTTTTGTTTGTGTAAATTTTGCCAGTATGATTCCGTTCTTTGTTTTCTCAAATCCGATGTTGCACTACTGCCTTTAATTTTACGTTTGCCTTTCATGTGATCAACATATTTTCCTAGATCACTGTTTACAAAAATGTGTTGTCCTTCATGTCCAGACCCAACACCAATATCATGACCGTCTTTGGGTGCAACTCTTTGAAGAACTTGCCAATACAAATATGAATCATGCCATTCTACTTCATTGAATATTGTGCCTTGTGTGTATAGATTGGTCCATGTGTTAATAAATTCATTAAGTTTTGCATGTTTTTTGTTGTAACCTACCCATCCACATTCTGGATACATGCCACCTCTACCTAAATAACATGTCATTTTGTTTTCTGGCAGTGTTGATCTTATGAATGATTCTGGAATATCAGCAAAGGTATAAGTGTCAGCATCAAGCCACAGGATCATGTCTTCATCTATTGTTTTGATTGCGTGGTTAACACAAAAAGTTTTGTGTGAAAATCTCACTGCGTCCCAAAGAAAAGATCCTTTGCCTTTGTCATTTTTACCTGCATTTTTTAATCGCCTCACTCCGCCAGCAATTTCCTGTGTTTCTCCATTAGCAACTGGATCATTTTTGTATTTTTGTTTGAACGCAACAAGATCAGGTGATGCTTGATGTAAGTCAACATACTTTACTTTGTCACCTTTATCGGGAGGGCACGATCCTTCGTAATATACATGGAGGATAATATTACTTGGCCAGTGTGCGACAAAGCTATCAATCATGCGTTCGCCATAAACTTTGAAATTCTTTTCAGGAAATGTTGTTATTACTGCTATAGTCATATTATATTTTACTGCCTATTGCCAACGATTGCAACAATCAAACCACTCTCCACTGTCGTTTTCATGTGAATTGTATTGGCAGTGTGCAAGGTATTTAAGCCATAATAATGGTTCACCTGTATAGATGCTCCAACATGAATTCATATCAGCAAGTACATCTATGCCATCTATAATTGCATTGACTAAACTGTTTGAATTGTAGGTTACTAACTGTTTGGTCCTTGCAAGAATATCATCCATGGGTCCGCCACTATGATCTGTAGGCACATCAATTTTGTCCATATATCCTTTGTCAGTGATTTGCATTGGTGGATTGTAAGGCTTTTCTCTCACTATGCAATTTTGTCCTGCAAAACGTTGCAACATTTTTTCTGTCCAGTCTTCACAACCAAAAAAAGTTTTAATTGCATTAGTAGGTGGCAGAATTAGAATCACATCGCCTTGTCGTTTTCGAAATGGTTTTATTTGTATATCAAAATATTTTTCAAGTCTATCTGTTTTATTCAATTCATATGCACCCATCCCCCAGTGTTTGATTTGGTGATCATTTTTTATTATTCTATACCATGTGACTTGTTCTTTGCCAACTGACTTGTTTCGTTTGTTGAGTCTATCATGACCACTATCTATGTAGGCATGATCCACATAATAAAATGTTTTACCTTTGGCTTCTGCTTCTCTATACATGAGATCTGAACCTCTTAATATGCCCCATATTACTGCATGATCAGGTATACCATCTCGCTTATACTTTTCATATGGCCATGGTTCTTTGCCAAATGCTCTAGCCATGTTTGTAAATGCAGTGGTTACTGCTTTTCTTTTACTGGCATCTATGTCTGGTAATAAAAACTCTGGTGTGGGCATGTAATATATATTAGCACATAATGAAACTTCATGTAGAAATATTTCAACGCACAGTAAAAGATCGCAAGAGTGGTATATCATATGATTTATTACACAGTTGGAAAAAAGGTATAGAGTCAACTGGAGACCAAACAACATTAATTACACAACCAGTTAATCCACAAATTGTAGATGGTGAAATGGATGCCAAAACTCCTGTCAGTGTAATTTTTGGATATGGTGGTGATAATCAAACAGGTCATACCAAAGGTAGACGTAGATTGGTGCGTAAGTTTCAAGAACGCATGGGTGGTGTTACAATAAATTTTGACGGTGGCGTGTTTAATGCATTTGGTAACATTGGCCATCGACCAAATGCTCATTTTAGATGTGGAATAAATTCACCAATGCGAAATGGAGATTTCAATAATGAAAATTCTCCTGCAGATAGATTTGAAAAAATAAAAAAAGTTTTCAACATAGATGTCAAACCATGGCGCACAGATGGCAAACACATTCTGATTTGCACACAACCAAAAGACAACTGGTCAATGGACGGCATGGATCCTGTCGAATGGGCCAGTAATGTTATCACAGAGATTAGAAAACACACAGACAGAGAAATAAAAATACGTCCACATCCAAATCATATGAACATTGTGCCACAACTACAACTTAAACACAAAGATATTTGGGTAAGATCTAAAATGGCAGGCAGTGAAGTTCCTGGCAAGTCAACACAAAAAGACAACTACAAAATGAGTTTTCAAGAAGATTTAGACAATGCATGGGCAATGGTAACACACAATTCAACTGCAGGTGTTGATGCCGCAGTGTATGGTGTGCCTGTGTACAACACAGATGAAAAAGCATTGAGTTGGGAAGTAGCCAATCATACATTTGACAACATCAACAATCCTAACATGCCAGATCGCACACAATGGTTGAACAATTTAGGATATGCAATGTGGAGTCAGCAAGAAATTGAGCAAGGACTTGCATGGCAACATTTAAAACCACGTGTGCTTGAGCTAATCAAAAACAACAAATACTAATGTGTGGCATTTATGGCATCACAGCCAAAGATGAGGCATTTGTAAATCAATACATTACAGCATGTTCACATAGAGGTCCTGATGGCAGAGGTGTATGGTCTGATGAACATGTCACACTAGGACACAATCTTTTAGCAATTACAGAAGATAGCAAAGACTCACAACAGCCATGGATCACACCCAAAGGCAATATTTTAGTGTACAATGGGGAAATATTCAACTACTATGCACTGCTCGAAAAACATTTGACGTTTACTCCCAAAACACTATGCGACACAGAACTGTTGGCATGGGGTCTTGATCAATATGGAATCGACTTTGTGAATGAAATAGATTCAATGCATTCATTTGCTTACTATGATATTGCAGACAAAAAAATATATTTGAGCAGGGATCATGCTGGGATTAAACCTTTACACTATGCTGAAATCAAAGAAGGTTTGGTGTTTGGTTCAGAAATAAAAGGCATGATAGACAAAGTGCCTAATGCTACAACCATTGACCAATTGGCTATGAGCTGTTACAGTTTGTCAGGCGTGAATGTGACACAAAATACTTTTTTTACAAACATAAAAAAGGTTCTTGCAGGACAAACATTGGTGTTTGATATTGCAAATAAAAAGCTATCTTTGTGCAATAAAAATATTGTATACCCTCATGCAAGTGAATCAGTAGATTTAGATGAATTCAGATCAAACATGCATGACACAGTCAAAATGTGTGCAATAGGTAAACGTCAGATAGGTGTATTTCTAAGCGGAGGGATTGATTCTACTATGGTAGCGTATGAATTAAACAAAATACAACCACCAGCCTGGACGTTCACAAACGAAATAGATCCATTACCAAGTGCAGATGAAAACTTCAACAGTGATTCCCATGCGGCACAAACTTTGGCAACTGCAAATAATTTCAATCACACACATGTTAAAATTACGCCCCAAATATATTTTGGTCAATGGGAAGATGCAATATGGCAAATTGAACAACCCATATACAATGCAAACATTCCAATGTATTCATATACCAATCAAGTAATGCATGACAAAGGTGTGGTTGTGACAATGGCTGGTGATCTTGGTGATGAATTATTGTGTGGTTATCCAAAATATTTAAGAATCAAAAACTTAGGAAAATTATCTCATAGACAAACTGTGTTGTTGTGGCTTAAAAGATTAAAACGTCCTTTAGCACTGCCAAAATTGAAATACAATGCTGATCAAATAGCTGATGAACTGATGGCCACTGTGTTTACACAAGACATTTGGAACCCACAAGACAGCCTTGCATCTTACATGACCATGGATCAAGTTGGATTGTGTCCAGAAGAATTTTTTAATCGCAATGATAGATTTGGCATGGCATATTCTTTGGAGGGAAGATTCCCTCTAGCAACAAAAAAGTTTATGAAATACTGTATGAACATTAGAACAAATCTAAAACTTACCAACAATGAAGACTATCTCAAACACATACCAAGACAAGCCTACAAAGATCTGATGCCAGCTCAAGTGATCAACAAAGAAAAGACAGGCTGGACAGCTCCTGCAACTTTCTGGGCAAAACAAAACATGGACAATGATTTGTTAAACTACAAATATGATCAAATTTTTTCCGATGGACAACATGGTATACAAGGATTACAACAAGGCAAAAAAGCAATGATACCAGGAATGATTACCAGTGCATGGGCAACAAAATATAATATGCGTATATAATTCAAATAAGTAAAATTATGCAACGTAAAATAGAACTAATCACCACCTATAACAAAAAATATTATGACATCTGTGCCAAAAAAATGATTGAAACTTTTATTAAGTTTTGGCCAAAAGATGTGCATTTGTATGCGTATTATCAAGAACAAGAGCCAGAAATATTTGCAGACAACTTACACTATGTTGATCTTTATGCTGAGAATCCTAAACTGAAACGATTTGTGTTTGACAATCAAATTGATCCAAAGAAAAATGGAATGATAGATGGTGAATACAACTTTCAACGTGATGGCGTTAAATTTTCTCATAAAGTATTTGCACAAACACACAGAATAAGACATACCACTGCAGATGTTTGCATATTTCTAGACGCAGACACCTACACTCATGCAGAACCAAACATGGAATATATCAACAGCATACTGCCAGAAGACCATTTATGCACATATTTTGGTCGACCAAAACTGTATGATGAGACAGGATTTTTTATGCACAATGCAAAACATTACAAAGCAATGGTGTGGGCAGAAGAATTAGAAAAGATTTACACCAGTGGAGAAATTTGGACCTATCCATTACAAGTTGACTGTTACACTGTATATGCTTGTAGACAAAAATTTAAAGATGAAAAGCAACTTGATTTAGTAGAACATCATGGCAAATTAGGCAAAAAGCATCCATTTGTCAATTCACCGCTAGGAGAATTTTTAGACCATTTGAAAGGTGACAGAAAAGAACTAGGACATTCAAGACAGTCCGACTTCAAAGAAAGATTCACAGAAAGAAATAAAAAAATAGATCATTGGAAGAAAGTATATGACAAATAAAATCGAACAATTTGAAAAAGCATATGCAGAATATTTTGGATCAAACTATGCTGTAATGGTCAATTCAGGATCAACTGCAAATTTGTTAATGATAGGTCTGCTTAAATGGAGACACAATCTTACAAGATTTGAAGGAGCCAACATTATTGTGCCTGCAGTTGGACAAAGCACATTATATTTTCCTATTATACAAAATGGTTTTAGAGTAAATTTTGTTGATGTTGATCCAGAAACATATAACATAGATGTTAACAAAATTGAACAAGCTATCAATCCAAGCACTGTTGCTATCATGCCAACTAACCTATGTGGCAATCCAAGTAACTTTACTGAGATAAAACGTATTTGTGCTAATAACAAACTACTTTTGCTAGAAGACAACTGCGAATCAACAGGAGCAAAGTGGGACAATCGTGCAACAGGTACATTAGGTTTTGCTGGCTCACATTCTCTCAATCATTTTGAAACAATACAAGGTGGTATGATATGTACACCAAACGAAGATGATTATTATTGGTTTACAAGTTTAAGATCAAAAGGATACAGTGCAGAACTACCTAACGAATTCGAATTGTATAACAAAACAGGATCAGAGTTTATGGACAATTTTACATATGTTACCCCAGGATATGATGTTGGTCCTTGCACAGTCAACAATCCCTTTGACACAGTACAACTTGAAACATGGTCAAACATATTGCAAGGCAGAATGGAAAATGTACAATATTTCAAAGAATTATTTGATGATGTGTCGTGGTTAAGAATGCAAGAAGAAAAACACGGCAACAGCAGTTGGTTTTCGTTTGGATGTGTGCTTCAAGGGGCACTTAAAAATAGAAGAAAAGAAGTTGTAACAGCACTTGATAATAATAATATCACTGTAAAGCCATTAGCAACAGGCAACTTTTTGAATCAACCAGTAATAAAGATGATGCCTCATTACAATCATAACAACTATGAAGGCGCTCAAGATATTGATGAAAATGGATTTAGTATTGCCAATTATTCAACAGATTGCAAAGCAGATATATTTAAAATGTTTACTATTCTCAAAGGCTTAGCTGAGTGAAAATATTAGTTACAGGGGCAAAAGGATTTTTAGGATCACATTTGGTTGATAGACTTAAAAAGTCTGCTTATACAAGCATGGATAAAGACAAGGTACAGCGTTATGATGTCATAGAATGGGATAGAGAACATGGAGATCTAAAATATCCTCAGACATTACCAGAAGTTGATGTTGTAATTCATCTTGCGGCATATAATGGCACAAAATTTTTTTACTCAAAAGGTTTTGAAGTCATTAAAGATAATATTCTATCAACTATAAATTTATTAGATCATTATAAAAAACAAGACAATCCACCATTATTCATCTACACAGGCACACCTGAATCATATGCAGGCGCTACTGATTTTTTTGATTACAAATTACCAACTGACGAAGAATGTCCTTTGGTAGTGCCAGATGTAAAGAACATTAGATGGAGCTATGCCAACAGCAAAGCATTAGGTGAACAGGCAGTAATTGCAAGTGGATTGCCTTATCAAATCATTGTGCCCAACAACATATATGGTCCTAGACAGGTCAATCATTTTGTTGATGAATTTATTGCAAGGGCAAAAAAAGGTGATGTAGAATTGTATGGATATGACAACACACGAAGTTTGCTTTATGTAGAAGACTTCACTGAAGCAATGGAAAGACTAATACACTGCAAAGCCGCTGTTGGTGAAAAAATTAACATAGGCTCAAATGATGAAGTTAAAATATTGAAACTTGCCGAAATAATTATAGCAAAAATGGGCATTACAAAATCAATTGACAAACACGAAGCGCCAGAAGGTAGCGTGAAAAGAAGAATGCCAGATATCACAAAAATAAAAACTTTAACTAATTGGCAACCACAAACAACATTAGAAAATGGCTTGACCAAAACAGTCGAATATTGGATGGAGCAGGCATGAAAATAGGAATAGTAGGACTAGGTGTAGTTGGCTCTGCCAACTATGCAGGATTTGAAATGCTTGAACATGAACTTTTAGGTCATGATATAAAATTTGATACCACAATCAATGACGTTGTGCCAGCAGATATAGTATTTGTGTGTGTGCCAACACCAAGTTTTGAAAATGGCAGTTGTGACACTACCATAGTCAAAAGTGTAATTGATGAACTTGATAAAAATGAATTTGGTGGCATCATTGCGATACGTTCAAGCACAGTGCCTGGCTTTACTAAATCAATGCAAGAACTATATCCCAAACAGAAAATTTGTTTTGTGCCTGAGTTTGTGCGTGAAAGATGTGCTTTCGATGACTTTGTATCGGACCATCAAATGTTAGCCATAGGCACCACTGATCAATATGTGTTCAACAAAGTTAAAGAAGCACATGGTCATTATCCAAAAAATGTTGTGCAACTAAGACCAACAGAAGCAGAAATACTCAAATACTTTTTGAACTTGTATGCGGCAACAAGAGTTACATTTGCAAACATGTTTTTTGAAATTGCAGAAAAAATGAAATGTGATTACAGTGCAATTAAAAATGCATACATCAAAACTGGGAGAGCAGGTGACATGTATCTTGATGTAAATGAAGACCTGAGAGGGTATGGCGGCATGTGCTTGCCAAAAGACACAAAAGCAATTATTCAGTTGATGAAAGATCTAAATTTAGATTTTGAATTTTTTAAGACCGTAGATTCAGACAATCAAAAAATTAAAACAACTGTGTTCAGCGGCATGAGACATGAAAGCACTGATACTATATCTTAAAGAAGTCTCATACTCAGTTGAATCAGCTTTAATAGCCGCAGAGTCTTGCAAAACATTCGATGTCGAACCACAACTTTTTGAAGGCTATGTACCAAGTAAAGCTAATGAATACATTACACAAAAAGGATTAAGCTTTTATGATCCAGGGCCGAAACTTTACAGAATCAAAAACAAAAAAGGTGGAGTGCGTGGATGCATGATCAGTCATTTAGAAATGTGGCATGAGGTGGTGCGTAGGAATGAAACCACTATCATAATGGAGCATGATGCTCAGATGGTTAGAAACACTTGGCGTGCTGACTTTGATGACATACTGCATTGTGATGCACACAGATTTGAAGAAGATGCAGATGCAGGCACTGAAATGCGGGTGGTACCATGGACATTCCAACGCAAAGGTGAAATACAATTCAAAGGCACTTATGGATATGTAATAAAGCCTCATGCGGCCAACCGTTTGATTGAAGCCGCATACGAAGATGGCATCACTGCATCAGACATGTTTATCAAACAAAGATATGTGAATTTGCAATTAGTAAAGCCTCGTGCTATACTTGTGAGAACAAAGGAGAGTCTAAGTTCAGATAGAACTTTTGATATGTGATATGGGCAAACGATTAGGCGAATTCATGAGACAAAGATTAAAAGGTGTTAAAACTACAAACGAAATCAGAGCCAAACAGGCCAGACATGCTGTTCACACAAAGTATCCAGAAGAAAAACAATTGATGAAAAGATTTGTTGATCTTGATCCTATCAATGAATTGTCTGAAGATGGTACTAAAGCAAAATATGAACCAAGCATCAGAAAACATTTTCAATCTGTACTTGATATGATTACAATAGAAGGTTATTGGATGGAAATGGGTGTGCGTGGTGGTAGATCTGTGACATGGTTATTGGAAAAATATCCAAATCAAGTATATCATGGATTTGATTCTTGGGAAGGACTACCTGAAGAATGGGACATAGGTGCAGGACCAATATATCAAAAAGGAGACATGAATGTAGACATGCCTGACTTTCCTGACAATGTAAAGTTGCACAAAGGTTGGTTCGAAGACAGTTTGCCTGTATGGAAAAAGCAACACACAGGACCTATTGCATTTATACACATCGATTCAGACTTATACAGTAGTTGCAAAACCACATTAGAAGAACTAAATGATCAAATTGTACCAGGCACAATTTTAGCATTTGATGAATTTATTAATTTTAGGTTAACAAAAAAATTGCAAAATTGGTACAAGCATGAATGGAAAGCATTTGTAGAATGGATACACAAATATAACAGAAAAGTTGAACCTTTAACAAGAAATTTTGCCTATCAGGCAAGCTGTAGAATTATCGAGTAAACACCATACCCCAATCACGTAGATAAGGTTTATACACTCTTTTGTTGTTTAGTGTTTTGTCTCTCCAGTAAGGCGCTTTAACCATATACAAATTTTTACGTTGAATTTCTCTTGATCTTTTTTTGTCATAATGATATCCTTTGGCATCAAATTTTTCAATCCAATATTCAGGCAGTTGGCAGTTTACATGATGATAACCTGGATACCCTGGCTTACACCAAGTAAACAAAACATGTTTACCTAATGACAAAGCATCCATAAATTGTGCATTAGCACTGTCATCAATGTGTTCTGACACCACCACACAGTACACAAAGTCAAACTCATCATATGGCAGTTTAGATTTGTCTAAAAATCCATCGTTTTCAAAATCATGCAAAATAAAATTATCAACAATAGGTTTACAATTTGGATCACCTTCTATGCCCCAAGCATCAAAACCTAACATTTCATTTGCATAAGACACATTGAGTCCAACACCACAACCTATGTCTAACATTGTTTTACAACCAAATTCATTCATAAAAAATCGCAATGCATTTTCAGACACATGTCCATAGTTGTTACTGCCACCTACATTCATACTAAATTATTTTGTTGCACAAACTGGTATAATAGTTTACCCCATTCATGATGTCCACGTTCGCTTGGATGTCCGTCATTTGCAGATTTTGTAAATCCGTTCATTGCACAGTATTCAAAATGACTTTGCACATAATCAGTGTTATCTACTTGGACTTTATGTGACGCAGATGATCTATTGTCTTGTTGCATTTTGATATTCTGTTTGACAAACTGACTACTATCAAAATTGTAAAAATGTTTTTTGTCTATTGCATCATAAAACAATTTAAGATCTGGTCTTGATTTGCCGTTCTGTTGGTCAATAGGTGTGTCGTTAGTCAATGCATGATACATCACATATTTTATTCCATTCAGTTTAAAAAAATTTTGCAGTGTTAGTATGTGTTGATACAACCTTACCACACCATTTAATTCATGATCAATACTTGGATCACGCATCAACCATTCATGTTGCCACACTGACCATGTGTCCCATTGATAAGAAAATTTGAGCAGTTCACCTTTGATGCCACCATCTTTGGTTTTTGGTGTCACATAATCAGTGACAAAATCCCAACGATGTGTACTACTCCAACCGATTGAGACAAACGTATCTTTCATGCGATCTGGATTCGCATAGAACCAATTCATTGTAGTGTTCACAATTCTGTCATTGCCTCTACCGCCTTTGGCAAGATTCACAGTTGGTTCCAGTCCAAGAAGTTCACCAAGTTTTTGATGACAACTCAGGCTTACTTTCTTAGTGCTGAAACTACAACCATTGCTTAGATGTTTCATAAAGATTGCCTCACATGATTCCAACATGTGCCATTGCGTAGTTCTTCTACACTAAATTGACAGTGTGATATCTGTTGTTCCCAAAGTTTTGTATCTCCTGTGTAAGGTTGTTCAATCATGTCTAATTTTGTACTACTTATCGGCCATGCCATGTTGCCCGTGTCACAAGCAATGTTAGGAATGCCGGCAATTACAGCATCAACAGATGATCCTGAAGAATAAGTAACCACACACCAACAATTTTTAAAATCTTCTGCCAGTGGTCTTAAATTATCAGGCAATTTGTTTTCTACAAATGTAACATCTTTTAATTTTTGCTTCAATTGTTCTAATTTTTTCTGTTTGTTAGGCAATGGATGTGGACGTATTCTAATTGGTCTGTCAGTATGTTTACGCAGTTCTATGACAGTGTCTTCAACCCATTCAAATATATCTGCACCACGCAGACTGGCATCACCTGGATTTTGCATCAACACCAATATGTGTTCTCCATTTTTTCGCCACTCAATGGGCGTTACAATGTTGCGTGATGCATCCATGTGTTTGAATCCCCACTCAGCTTCATCCCACAAAAAGCCATTTACTCCTACTCTTAACCAACCATGATCAATAGTATCTGCTCTACGATGTACTAAAGGTGTTTCCAACATTATAAAAGGTCTTGCATGATCAAACACTTGGGATTTAATTTTGTGATGTGCCGCGGCCCTTTTCTTTTTGACCGAACCATATATTACAGGCACATAATCTTTGTGATTGCTGGGCAAAGTTGTCCAATCAACAATGCTAGAAGTCTTTCCAACACCTTCACTGAAATATTTCATCTTCTGTTGATACACTTCATTGTGTGCTGATACAATACAAACTGCTACTTGCATACAATAATTATCTACACACTTAATAGTATAATTAATTGTGATGAAAAGAGTGAATGGTTTTTGGATTCCAGATGATGATCATAATCTTGTTTTAGATTTGCTAGGACCAGGAGGCGCACATGATGTCAAAGTTTTCTCTGAAGTTTTAAGATACACAAAGGATCAACCCAAAAGAGTAATGGTTGATGTTGGCGCAAATATTGGAAGATGGGCAAAATATTTTCAAAAAGAATATCATCAAATATTTTGTTTTGAACCAGCACCATACAATATTGAATGTTTACAGAAAAACACAGAACACGACAACAACATACATGTTAGGACATATGGACTTGGAGACACTAAACACAAGGCCAGTCTAAGTATTGCTGTGCAAGATCATCTTGGTTCAACTATGGCAAAGCCTGATCCAAACGGAGAAATAGAAATACAACGACTAGATGATCAAAATTTGCCTGACCTAGATCTGTTGAAAATAGATGTTGAAGGATTTGAAACTGAGGTGTTGCGGGGTGGCGCACAGATCATTCGTGATAAAAAGCCGTTGATTGCCATTGAACGTCATCTGTTCAACTATAAATTGCTAGGCAAAACAAAAAAAGAAAGTCATTTGTATCTACAAGAGTTAGGATATCAAATGATGTTCAAACTAACAAGAGATTGCATATATGGAATACCCAATATCCATTATAAGACATAATCAAAATGATGTAACCAAACTGTATGATTCTTCTGACCCAAGATATGAAGATCTTACAATTTTATCAGAACACTATTATTATCATAAACCACACAATGTATTACACAAAAGTTTATCAGAAAACTATAGAATAATTCAATGCCTGTTTGGTGTTGTTAGAGTGACTGGCCCAGATTTTGAAATTGAAATAAGCAGAGAAAATAAAATACAACTTATTGTACATCCTGACGTATCCATACAGTGGGAAAACACCAGTGGCAAAGCAGTAGTGACCAGAAAAGAATGCAGACAAAGTTTGTAACGTTTGGAGACAGCTGGCCATGGGGTGCTGAACTAGATGCTAATCAGAAGCCATTTGGATACTGGATAGCAGAAGAATTAGGATACGAATTTGAAAACTGTGCAGAAGAAGGCACATCAATTGAGCACATGATACTTCAATTACAAAAATATATTTCAAAAAATAAATCAAACACAACTGCATTATTTTTTATAACCAATCCAATTCGTACAATGCACTATCAAGGAGGACAATGGTTAACGTATAGACCAACAGGACAAAGAACTCCAGGGCATGAAGCTTACTACAAATACGTTCAATCCGACAAATTAGATTTTCATAGAGCACAAATTTTTATGTTAGCCTTGCAAAGAATGTGTCAACAACACAACATCAAAGATTATTATCTAGAAGGATGGACACATGTTGATTGGTCATACAACGGCATAGACAAATCAAAAATTTACACACAAAATGCCACAGAAATACTTGGTGTTGATTTGAATCCACGCACATTAGAACTGCGTAAATATCAAGACAGCGAATACATTAGGCCTAACAAATATCATCCAAACGAATTAGGACATAAACGTATTGCACAAGAAATTAGTAAATGGATATGAAAAATATTTTTGTAAATGGTTGTTCTTTTTTAACACATAGACACACAGACGAGGCAGACATCAACTTTAATGTTGGAGAAATGGTTAGAGATCAAGGCAACATATCCAATTTTATAAATTATGCGAGAGGTGGTAGAGGCAATGATAGAATCTACCTAACCACTATGACATACTTTGAAAAATTTCCACATCTCAAAAAAGATACATTTGTTTTGATAGGCTGGAGCAGTGCATTGCGGTTAGATTATCCAACCAAAGATGATTTCAAAAGAATGCCTGATCTTGATCAATGTTGGGCAACAATCAAAATGGGAGAATCAATCACAGCACTTGATAATTTACCTGGGAGAAAAGTTCCTATCAATCACATTGACTGGGAAGTACAACGTTATTTTCAAAATGTACTTGGCTTACAAAATTATCTAAAACTTAACAACATAAAATATGTGATGTACAATGCTTTGCCTCCACCTACAATAAGGAAAAATGATCATCACACACTGTATTGCAGTATAGACCAAAAGCATTTCTTTAATGTTGATTCTAGTCAATACTACTACTGCGAACAAAACAATAGGTTTATTAGTAAAACTGACCATCATCCTAATGAAAAAGGCATTGAAGAATGGGCAGGTATGGTGTGTAAACACATAGATACTAATAAACTATATGAAGACTAACACAGACACATTTTGCGTTGCACCTTGGTTTCAAGTAAGAAACAGACAAGACATGACTAAGACAGTGTGTTGCCTTGTTGATCATGAAACAAAAGACCCAGGCACAGAAGAATTATCCCCTATTGAATATCTAAACAGCGATAAAATTTTAAACATGAGAATGCAAATGGCCAAAGGTATTAAGGTACCACAATGCAAAACATGTTGGAAATCTGAACAACATGGACATCAATCTTATAGACAACAGCTGAATAGTTTGGTGCAAGACAGCAAATGGTTCGATGCATATTTTAAAAATAAAAAAGATTACAATACTGACCTTGTTGTGATGTCAGATATCAAGGTAGGCAACACATGTAACTTTGCATGTGTGATGTGCAATCCACAGGATTCATCAATGATTTACAATCATTGGGTAAAAAATAAGCAATCTTCATTTGTACAGGACTATTTGAAACAAGACAGCATGTACTTAGACAAAGCAAAAGCCAGTGGTTACAAACAATCGAAATATAGAGAATACGTTGACTCAGCAGTTTTGTCTAACAAACATATCAAACTGATAAAATTACTAGGCGGTGAACCTTTGCTAGATGAAAAATTAATGCAACAACTTCATGACATACCAACAGAAAGAAAAAACAAAATACAACTACAGGTGGTTACTAATGGTAGTCTCAGTCTAATAAAAAGATCAAAACAACTTGAGGATTTCATGCGTGTAAAATATTGTGTCAGTCTTGAAGGCATAGGCGAGGCACAAGATTATGCAAGGCTTGGTTCAAATTGGAACACACTTGAACCAAATCTGCTCGAACAACTTGAATACAATAAAGCATCGTTGACCATTATGACATGTTTACAAGCCACTACTTTTACCCGATTACCTGAACTTTTGCAATGGACTAAAAAACATCAAATCCCTTTTGCAATTAACGGACTAGAACATCCAAATTATCTTACAATCAATGCAGTGCCTGATCAATTAAAGCAAGAAGTATTGGCAAAATTAAATAAAGTTGGCAACTATTATGTTGACCAAGAAGCTGAAAATATGGCACTTGATATCAAATCGTTGCTTGATTTTATTGCTGATTCAAAATATAATAAAGACATGCACAAGCAATTTGTAGACTATCTTAAATTTTATGAAAAAGGTAGATCAATGAAAAAATTTGTAGATGTATTTCCAGAATGGGAGCCTTATCTTGAAGTTTAGCATTTTTCCAAACAGCACAGCCATTAATGGCAAAAAAATTATGGCCACCTATGCTCAGGCACTGAAAAACGCAGGCGAAACTGTTGTAGAAAATGACATGGATGCTGATGTGGCCATCATATGGTCGGTGTTATTTCAAGGCAACATGTCGGGCAACTACAAGGTTTGGGAAAGATTCAAGGCGGCAGGCAAGCCAGTAATTGTGCTAGAGGTAGGTGCTATCAAACGCAACACAACATGGCGTTGTGGCATCAATGGCATAACTGGGGATGCTTATCACGGATCAACAGGCAACCCAGATGATAGATTCAAACAATTTGGTTTAGAACTTCAACCATGGCGTGAACAAAAAGGACATATTG
>Ga0160423_10001580_pt1 | contig 19101 bp, 10 predicted proteins | sample CRUFie14St8metaG_FD_108191 | JGI IMG/M metagenome (GOLD analysis project Ga0160423, IMG submission 108191) | Marine microbial communities from the Costa Rica Dome - CRUD Field 142mm St8 metaG | ecosystem: Environmental > Aquatic > Marine > Oceanic > Photic zone | place: Costa Rica: the Eastern... | reverse complement strand
TCTCTACCCATTTTTTTAAGTACAGCCAATGCACCTTCAACTCCTGCGGTATCCATACCACTATCAATCATCTCGTCAATGAATAGTAAGTTAATATTTTGATACAAACTTTCCCAAACATCTCTAAATGCAAAACTCATACCAAGTATAAGTCTATTACGTTCACCTCTTGACAAGTTATCAAAGTCTAAGTCTTGTCCAAGTTGTGTAATTTCTACATTCAAATCGTTTTGAAACACAACTTGATGCGGCAATCCTAATTTATCTAAATAATATGTAAGTCTGTTGTTTAGATATGCAAGATTTTGATCAATTATTTTCTTACGTATAAATGAATCTTTGTTGGTTAGTAGTTTTAACAAAAACTCTTGATGGTCTTTGAAGTTTGTCAAGTCATTTATCGCACTATAGTCTAGTTCTTGCATTGCTGTGTTATTAAGTTCATCAATTTGTGTTTGGTAAGGATCAACTTCGTCTTGTTTGTTCTTTAATGCTGTTTTCAAACTGTCAACATTTTGCCTGTGTTCATATGCTTCTTTTGCAGTTTCATAAAATGTAGTCGGCTTGCCGTTGATATCACCAATGTCTTGCAGTCCTTGTTCTACATCTGTAATTTTATCTTTAATTTCAGTTTGATATGCAATAGCATCTTCAAGTTCTTTGTTTTTGCGTTCGCTGATTTCATCTTTCTTATCTGCATGTAGTTCCTGACCACATGTATAACACTTGGCGTTTTCTAGTTCTGCGATATCTTTATTGACTTTTTCAACAGTATTGTCTGCACGTTGTAGTGCTGGCTCTAATGTGCTTAATTCTTTTCTAAGAGCCAAAATAGCATTGTTATGTTCGTTCCAATGTGTAAGTTTTTCATGTGCATTAAGTTCTGAATCAATATCTAAATGTTCTAATTCGTCGATTGCTGTAATTAATTTGTCTGCATCTTGTTGTTTTTTAGCAAGCCAAGCACGTTGAGTACCTTTTAAGTTTGCAATAGTATCTTCTATTTTACTATTTGATGTTTGTATTGCTTCAATCTTAAGTGTTTCTTGTGTAATAGTTTCTTTGGTCTGTCTAATACCGTCTTTTAGTTTTTCTGCTTTTTCAGAAAGTATAGTAATACCTAACAACTGTTCAATAATAGCACGTTGATCGTTTTGACGCATACTTAGAAATGGTTCTGTATACGTGTTTAGTGCAACAACATGCTTAAACATGTCGTGACTCATACCTAACAAAGTATTAATTGCTTCTTGTGTCTTGCGACTGTCTCCTTGCGACTCATCTACTTGCTCTTGTTCTTGATTATTAATATAAAACTTCATTATATTAGGTGAACGTCCACGTTCAATACGATAATCAATACCATCTTTTTCAAAGTGTAAAGTAACTAACATACCTTTGCTGTTAGTTTTATTAATTAAGTTGTTGCGTTTAATATTTGTTAACGCCATACCATATAATGCATAACTTAATGCATTAATAATTGTTGTTTTACCTGTACCGTTACGTGATCCGTTATCATCTCCACCTTGATCTAAGTTTTCACCAAGTACAAGTGTTAATTGTTCTTTGTTAAAGTCAACAGCCTGGGTTTGATTACCCACACTCATAAAGTTTTTTACGGTTAAATCTTTAATTCGTATCATAGTTCGTTATAAATGTCCAATAGCATTTTCTTATTGAAATTATCTGAATCAATTGCAGTTATTTCTTTAGAAACAATTTCATCTACACTTTCAAATTGTGTTATATCTAAATTTGTGCTTATTTCTTCAACTTGTTTTTGTGGAATTAGTGTAATCTCTCTACAACCATACTGTGAGATATACGTTTCTTTTATAAATTGTGCTTCTTCATAACTAATTGGAACATCAATAGTAACACGCAAATACATATTACTTTTTATTATGTCTTGATTAGGATCAAGAAGTTTACTTAATGTAGTTGTCCGATACTTAGGACAATCGTCCCAGTTTAGATATTCAGGCTCTTTGTTATTTTCTCTATCAAGTATCATCATTCCTCTTGCATCATCCCATGCATCAGCATAGTTGTGTGGGAACGCATTACCTAAATAATGTATTTTGCCTTGTTTTTGTCTTTTATGGAAGTGACCACTAAACACATACTCTTGATGCTGAAAGTGTTCTGCTTTTAATTCACCATGATCTGGCATTTGGACCATAGCATTCATGTAAAAACTTGGAAGTTCGAAATGACCAAACATATATTTGCTTTTTATATCTTTAATTTTACGCCACTCGTCTCCTACTAGCCATGGAACTAGTGCAACATCGTCTTCTTGATATATTTCATCAATAAAAGTAATACCAGGAATATATGTAGCAAATGCAGTTGAGTTTACATCACGCTTGTCTTTGTAGTAAAGGTCATGGTTGCCGTCAAAAAAGTAAAATTTTTCAAATGCACCACCTAGTTTTTTCATGCAACGGATTGTTGCATCCATTGTTGTGAGATTCAAACTGTTTCTGTTGTGGTGCCAATCACCACAAAATATACCAGTTTCACAATTATTGGCTTTTGCTTGATCAATATACCAGTCTACAAATCTTTCGCAATCATCATTATGTACTTTACTGTTTCCTTTTAGGCCAAGGTGAATGTCAGTAAAGACAGCCGCTTTTTTAAACACTTATAATCACTCCTTAATCAATAACATTATACTTTAAAAACTTAACGATGTCAAGTGATTATTTTTTATTGTTAATTTCTTCTTGTCTTCTTTGTGATGCTTCCCATTCACCTGCATGTTGGCGTGTATAACTAGGATTCATATTGTTCATTTCAAGAATATCGTCTCTTATGTTCTGATTGCGTTTTTCTAGGTTAATTACCCTGACAAAACTGTTTGTAACAGCCGCAGTGTAGTATGCAAACGGGTTTTGACTCTTAGATTCGTCAAATTGTAAGCCTATTTGTGCTAATTGCAGTATGGCTTGCCCACGCATTTCATCATTATATGTATATCCTCTAACATTTCCTCTTGTAGCATATCTATCGCATAATTTCATCCACATCATAGCAAGTTTATTAGTTGCTTTACCGTGTGATTTTGAAAATCCGCCATTTTCCATGCCACCTTCCCAGTGACTTTTGCCTACGCATACAAGTTCGTCTTGTTCATTAAATTTAAAGTGTTGAAATGGAGGAAAATTTAGTTTTATTTTTTTATCTGCTTCAGTTTTAGGATTTTTTTTGCGTCCAGGCTCTTCTGGAATGTGATCAAATGTCATAATTCTAAAAATTAATTCTTCTTTTGTTATTTTTCTATAGTCTACTTCACAATCTGCTTGTTTTATCTTTTCACCAGCCGCTTTTCTTGTCTCAAATGCCAATTGGCTTTGTTTTTTAGCCTTATTTCGCTTTGCTTCTGCTATAGTGCGTATGTTGATTTTGTCAATACTTGGTAAAATTATGTCAAAATCTGCATAATCGTCGTCTGTATAACTGCAAAATGTGCTTTTAGACTTGTGTATCTCTTTTAAGATATCTTTGTTGTTTAAATAGTTTGTTTTTCTCATTGAGGCTCCGGTTTTTAAAATATTACGTATATTATAAACTACGTATATAAAAAAGTCAACTAAATAATACTATTAGGAGTAAAATAAATGGCAACCAAATATACAAGCAACCCACATATAGATCACTTTATTGACAATGGTATATCAATTGCTCAAAGTGCCATAAAGGAAAAAGCAAAAAAAGTTGTTCCGTTCCCGTCTATGGTAGGCGAATTTGCATCTTTTGTTCGTGGTGGCAATTTACCTAAAGACGGTGTGCCAACTACTCGTGCATATTCGGAAGCAAAGGTTGTAGACAAAACAGGCGATAATGATTGGCGTGTTAGTATTTCTATGCCTCCGGTTATAAGAGAACTAAATTCTTCTCTTTTAAATCCTTTAGTTGAATCAGGTGAGCGAATGATATTTCCTTTTACTCCATCAGTAATATTTTCACACAGTGCATCGTATTCATCAATGCAACCTGTACATACTAATTATCCATTTTACAATTATCAGAACTCCGCTGTGGACGCTATAACAGTTTCAGGTGATTTTTTTATTGAAACAAACGAAGATGCAGAATATTGGGTAGCGGCAGTAACATTTTTAAGAACACTTACAAAAATGTTTTATGGTGATAATGGTGCTGATACAGGAAATCCTCCACCAATTGTTAAATTTAACGGTTACGGAGAATATGTTTTTAAAAATGTTCCTTGCGTAGTTACAAGTTTTAACGTAGATTTACCACAAGATGTAGATTATATGAAAACTAATATTGCAGGAGGAGAAGCAGGTTCTCCAGACGGTAGTCCAGGAACATGGGTTCCTACACAAAGTTTGATGGCTGTAACATTACAACCAATTTACAGCAGAGCACATGTTGAACAATTTAGTTTAAATGATTTTGTTAACGGAAACTTAATTAGCAATAGAGGATTTGTATAATGTCGGCATCATATAGTAAAGCAAGTCCATGGGCAAATACACCGATTGTAGACAATAGGTATTTAGGGAATTTTGAAATACGTCCAGTTCCAGCAGAGTCAGATGATTTTTTGTATACAATAGAAACACAGTATACACATAGACCAGATTTACTAGCATATGATTTATATGGCAACAGTAAATTGTGGTGGGTGTTTGCACAAAGAAATATGGATACTATAAAAGATCCTGTTTTTGACATGGTAGCAGGCGTACAAATATTTTTACCAAAAGGTCCTACACTAAGAAACGTACTAGGAGTTTAAATTGAGTTTTTCGTCACTAGTGAATAAAGTAACTAGCAAGTTTCAGCAAATTAGTTCTGCAATTCCAGATATTGCCGCAGACATTCAGAGTGGTATTAATAATACTCTTAATCAATTTAAGGTAGAAGGTTTAGGAGACGCTCTTGGACAAGTCCAAGGCTTTAGTAATATGGCAAAAGATGGAAGTCTATTTGCATCAATGCATCCAAAATCGTTCAAAAGTAATTTAAAAGCAAAACCAGGTCCTATAGGTTTCACAACAAAAGCAGGACAACTAGTACCTGGAGAATCTGCACCTCCTTGGCCAAACGAATTAGAAAATTTTGCAAGTATGAATTGTTTAATTACTTTAGCGGCCTTGAGTCATAAAGAAATAAGTGATCCTGATAATACATATCGTAAAACAGGATTGAATAATATTGTATGCCAAAGTGGCGGCGGCGCAGGTTCTAAAAAGCAAAAAACACAAGTAGAAATTGCACTTGGAAACAATGTAGAATTTTATATTGATAATTTAGATATTGGTGCAAACATGCAACCAAGTTTATCTTATGGTACAAATAGTAATGTTACAAAAATTAGTTTTGAAGTAAAAGAGCCCTACAGCATGGGTTTATTTTATCAAGCACTAAGCGTTGCCGCGGCAAAAGCAGGATTTCAAGATTATACTACAGCATGTTTTGTTTTACAACTAGATTTTAAAGGTTGGACAGTTGACGGTACACAAGTAGATGTACCATATGCAAGAAGACTTATTCCTATTTCACTAACTACATCACAATTTTCAGTTAATGAAGGAGGTTCAGTATATCAAGTAGAAGCCATTGCATGGAACGAACGTGCTTTGCGTGATAGTGTACAGCAAATTAAAACTGATGTAGCAATTACCGGAAGAACTGTTAGAGAAATATTACAAACAGGCGGAAAAAGTATTACAAGTATAATGAATGCAAGATTATTAGAAATGCAAGAAGCAGAGCAAGTATCAGTTGCAGATCAATTTGTAATTATTTTTCCAAAAGAAGGAGCGTCTACTTTTAGTCCTACTGCAAATGCAGAAACAAACAATTCTGCAACAATGAATCCATCATATGGAGCGTTGGATGGACCCCCAGATCCTACACACGAACAAGTAACCAGTAATAAAATTTTAGAAGGATATTGGAAAAGTATAGGTGGCGGCGAAGATCCTGTTCCAGAAAATTTTGATGAATATCTTGCAACTATGTCAGGTAATGTAAAAAATGCAGGTAGATTAGATCAAATGTTAAAAAAATATGCCTCTAGTTCATTTAGTCAAAATGAAATAGGAGCATCAAAAATGCTTGACAGTCCATTTGAAGGCGGAGCACAACCAATGCCTGAACCTAAGTACGTTGCAGGATCAGGACCTCCAGATGTAGTTGCTAATGAAGCAATTCGTGTAAGAGAGGCCAACGAACAAATTAAAAAAGACAATGAAGAACTAAGGAAGAAAAACGAAGCGTTTCAAGCAGAATATCCAATTTTTGCCCGTGCTGGTGCAAACATGAAACTTGACGGAGAAATTAGAACTTACAAATTTAGTGCAGGCACAAGACTGCAAGAAATAATTGAAGAAGTATTAATAACAAGTATGTATGGACGTGACCTTGCTAATCAATTGAAAGATATCAAAGATCCATTTGGCTATATTAAATGGTACAGAGTTGAAACAGATGTATACACAGTGCCAACTAATAGTGAAATAGCAAAAACAGGAAAAGTTCCTTCTGTATATACTTACAGGATTGTACCTTACTATGTACATCACAGTGTGTTTATTGCACCTTCCGCACCAAGTAAAGGTATTCCAGAACTAAAAGCACAAGCGGCAAAAGAATACAATTATATCTACACAGGTAAAAACAAAGATATATTAGACTTTCAAATAGCCTACAATAAAAGTTTTATCTATCCTATCACAGCAGATAGAGGTTCATCAACAGCCGCACAAACTACAGGAGCGGCAGGTACACAAACAACAGGAGGACCTGAAGCACAATACGTTACAAACGAAGCAGGAAATGGTTTACCTGCTGGCGAAGGAGCGGCTAAACAAGCAGATGTCGTAAACACAAATACAGGCAATGCTGGCGGTTCAGGATTTGATAATTCTGCAATTGGTATTGCAAGAATGTTCAATGATAGACTTATGAATTCATTAGTTGACATGGTCAAAGTAGACATGACTATTATGGGAGATCCGTTCTTCCTTTCAGACAATGGACTCGGAAATTATCATGCTAAAGACACTTCATATATTAACATGACCCAAGACGGACATGCAAACTATGCCAATGGCGAATTACATGTAAACGTATTATTTAGAACTCCGATTGATTTTGATCCAGATAGAGGTGATTATATATTTCCTGAAGAATTAATTATTGTAGATACTTTTAGCGGTCTTTATCGAGTTAATCTTGTAAACCATTTGATTAATGAAAATCAGTATACAACAGTTTTACAAATGACTAGAGTAAGGGCACAAACTGATCAACCTGTTACAGCAAATCTAGGAGCAATTATTGAAACTACAAAAGCAAGTCAGTCTATGAATGAAAAAGCAGTTGAGTATGCAACCAAAGTTTCTGATGCGGCAATACTAACCGGTGCTACCGAAAATTTATCAGAAGCAAAAAAACAAATAGAACTACTATTGCCTGGTTATCAAGGTTTAAATGATTTAGTATCACAGCAAGCACAGTCTTTAGGACTGCCTGCATTAGATGCATTTGGTAGAATAGGTCAATCACTTAAAACATTACAAGAACAAGTTGGTTTTGCAGAACTAGGAAAAATTGGAGCAGAATTTAATAATTTAAAAAATGCCGCCACAACCTTCGCCTCAGAAACACTAAGTCAGGTAAATTTAAATGGGAGCGATGTTTTAGGAAAATTTGGAACTACACTAACTGACACAATTGGTAATGTACCTAGTCTATCAAACCTAGCAAATAAAGCACCTTCAGTTAGTATGACAATTCCAAATAATTTGGAAGCAGTAGCAACTGAAAATGCGGCTAAGTTAGCAAAATTAAACACAAACTTAAGAGATATAGGACCTACATAAAATGGCGTTTGAAGATATTCGTAGATCGCGACCTAAAAGCACAAGTCAAACTGGTCCATTTGAAGCAATAGTTGTTAATAATTTAGATACCAAATACATGGGCACACTGCAAGTTGAACTATTAAAGTCAACAAGTTCAGGTAATCAGCCTGAAAGATCAGGCCAAGTTATGGAAGCGATGTATCTTAGTCCATTTTATGGTGTCACCCCTGTAGGCGGAAATTCAAAAAATGAAGGTTATAGAAACAGTCAACAAAGTTATGGATTTTGGGCAGTACCACCAGACGTAGGAACAAGAGTGCTTGTAATTTTTGTAGAAGGAAATACAAGCAAATGTTATTGGATAGGTTGTGTTCAAGACGAGTACATGAATTTTATGACTCCTGGATATGCATCAACTTCATTATTAAAAGATTATGATAAAAAAGGTCCAGCAGTTGAGTACAATAAACTTACAACAACAGACGCTACACCAGAACCTACTACCCACAGAAAACCTACGCATTTAGATTTACTTAAAGGTTACGTTGTTTCTGGATTAAGTGATGACGAGACTAGAGGACTTACAAGTTCTAGTGCAAGACGCGAAATTCCAAGTGCAGTATTTGGATGGAGTACTCCAGGTCCTTTAGATAAACGTAAAGGTGCACCTAAAGCAGAAATAGGATTCAAAGGAAACAAATTAAACTTTCCAAAAAGTAGATTAGGTGGTTCTAGTTTTGTAATGGACGATGGTGATGACAAATTTTTGAGAAAAGGTCATCCTAAAGATACGGCGATGGAGTATGCTAACATTGAAGCACAAGAAGAAGGTGGTGATGTAACTAGACCTCACAACGAACTTGTGCGTTTGCGTACAAGAACAGGACATCAAATACTTTTACATAATTCGGAAGATTTAATTTATATTGCAAATGCAAGAGGAACTAGTTGGATTGAAATGACTAGTAATGGTAAAATTGATATTTACGGAGCAGATAGCATAAGTGTACACTCGCAACAAGATTTAAATTTTACAGCAGATAGAGATATTAATCTTACAGCAGGACAAGATGTTAATGTCGTTGCAAATAAAATTAGAACAAGTTCTCATGACAGTACAAGCATGATTACCGGAACACAATTTAGTTTGAATAGCGGTAAAGATATTAATATGAACAGTAACGAAGATGTTGTTATCTATGCTAATCAAAACGGTATGCTAATTGCTGTGGAAAAACAAAATATTTCTTCAGGAGATCAACTTTCATTAGGTAGTACTGCTGGTATTGGTATTGAAGGCCACAACGAAGTAAAAATTACTACAGACGGCGACTATCATATGAAGGCATTAGGTAATAGTTTTATAAGCACCGAAGGCGAGATACATCAAACAAGTACATTAAAAACAACAATGAAATCTGGCAACACAATGGATTTCAAAAGTGTTGCTAATATGAAATTACAGACAGACAATCAATTATCGATGCGTTCAGGTACAGACATGTTAATTTACTCACTCGGTAACAATATAGATATTCAAAATATTATACCTGTAGACCCAGCAGATCCAACAGCGGCTATAATACCGCCAGCACCATATGTAGTTGATCCTACACCACCAGAAATTGCATTAAAAGCAAGCCGTGTACCGCAACACGAACCTTGGTTTGAACATGAACATTATGATCCACAAAAGTATACACCAGATTTAACAAGAGCAGGAGTTGATCCACCAGAAACATATCCACCTTCAACACCAGATACATTTAATAGAACACCTGGAGGCTATGTAATTGAAAGTGGAACACAGCCTAATGCATTCAATACAACTGGAAAACCAGAAGGAAGTTTACGATTTGATCCTATCGCGGCCGCAAACATACCTGCTGATCCTGAACCAGTAAAAGTAAGTAAACAAGAAATTTCAAGAGTGTTTGCAAAAGCATTATTTGCAGAAGGATTTACAGAAGAGCAAGTGTATGCGGCTATAGCAACAGCAGAAACAGAATCAGGACTTCAACTGTCAACAGAAAAAGGATACGGTGGTACAAGTAATGAAAGAATACGTTCTATATTCAGTGCCGCTAGAACAGTAAGCGATGGCGAACTTACTGAAATCAAAAAAGATAAAACAACTTTCTTTGAACTTGTATACGGATATACAAGTAAAATTGGACCAGGCATGGGTAATACCAGAGCAGGTGACGGAGGTCTGTACATAGGACGAGGGCTTATTCAACTTACAGGAAAAGCAAATTATCAAAGATATGGTAAACTTGCTGGACTTGTAAAAGAAGAATTAAAAGATCCAGCATTAAACCCATTTGGTGTAGAAATAGTTGACGATCCAACTATAATGATTACAGATGTTGCAAAATCTGTAAAAGTTACAGCGGCATATTTAAAAGAACGTTACAAAGATTTTGGTAGAGGCACATTAGGTAATTTTAGATATGCTATCGCAGGTACTGAACGTGGTTATGAATTAGGTTATCCAAAAGATCAAGGATATTTGCAAGCAAAAGTATTAACAAGCGGACGATATGATCCAGCATGGATTAGAGATCCAAATGAAAGCACAGGAACAGTAGTATAATGGGACAAGTAATTATACCTCTTACACCAGTTGTAAATCCAGCAGAAGTTGCAGACAACTCTGATTGGAATGAGCAAATTGAAAGTAATAGATTTCCAGACGGACAATTTGATTTAGAAGGTGATTATCCAAGGTCAGGTCCAGGTCAACAAGCAGGAAATGGAGGATATGTAAATTCAAGTAACATACCTAATCTTGATACAAGTATAGAACCAGGTCCTTTGCCTGAAGGCCCGGGTTGGGAAAAATTAGATGCATTATTGAAAAATGTTCTTACACAAGATTGGAAAGAACGTGGCGCCAACGGAAATCCTAGAATATTAGAATGTTATAAAGTATGTGGAAATAGTTATACTAGAGATAGTAGTTCTATGGCGTATGCTTGGTGTGCGGCTTTTGTAAGTTGGGCATTATATACAGCAGGCATTCCAACGCTACAAACAATGAGTAGTCAAGGATGGTATAATTGGGGAAGCGAAGTTGATTGGAGAGATACAACTCAAATACGTAAATGGGATATAGTAATTTTTAAATCAAAAAAACGTTCAGGCGGACACATTGGATTTATACAAGAAATAACGAGCAACGGAGTTATTAAAGTTTTAGGTGGAAACCAGGGCAATAATGCAAAAGTATCAAATTACAGTTTCAATAGCAATAGTCAATATGTAAGAAGTATAAAAAGAAATTGGAGTTTACCACCAGAAGCAGATGTACCTATAGATGGTACAGACCCTGCAACACCAGGATCGGATACAACAGTATAATGACAAATCAAATACATAGGTTAGGTGATGAAAATGATGCAGGTGCTAAAATTGAAAGTACTAAGCAAACATTTGTAAAAGTAGAAGGACAGCCTGTCGCTACAGACGGAGATCCAGTAGAAGGTCATGGCTTGCCACCGCATGCTGACCCAACAACAGCAAATGGTACAACATTTGTAAAAATAGGAGGAATACCTATAAACAGACAAAATGACGATGATTCATGCGGTCACACCCGTGATCAAGGGTCACCGGCAGTGAAGATAGGTTAAATAGTTATATGAGTACTTTAGAAAAAAATTTATATGATAGAATTGCTATAAAACCGTCGCAACAACAAAAGCCTGTTGTAACAAGCAGGGCATATAGAGGTTTGTCTACGGTTAATCCTGAAAATACTTCTAGCACATTGTACGATCTTGCACTTATAAAACAAGATTTACTAAATCATTTTCATATTCGCCAAGGTGAAAAACTTCACAATCCTAAATTTGGCACTATTATTTGGGACGCATTGTTTGAACCGTTCACAGATGAATTAAAAGAAGCAATAGCGGCTAACGTAACACAGATTTGTAATTACGATCCACGTGTGCAAGCAGAAGATATTAGAGTAACAAGTTATGAAAGTGGTATACAAATTGAAATGCAACTGACTTATTTGCCATATAATATTTCAGAAAAACTTAGATTAGACTTTGACGAATCTGCAGGACTTACAGCATAAATTATATACGCACTTTTCTTAAACAAATAAATACATATGAACAAATAAGGAATGTGATATGTCATCAACAGACAGACAAAATAGACTGCTAGTTGCAGAAGATTGGAAGCGTATATACCAATCTTATCGTAATGCCGATTTCCAAAGTTACGATTTCGACAACTTACGCAGAACTATGATAAATTACCTAAGGACTAACTATCCTGAGGATTTTAACGATTATATTGAATCTAGCGAATATCTTGCTTTAATAGATCTTATTGCGTTTTTAGGTCAAAATATCTCATTCCGAATTGATCTTAATTCACGTGAAAACTTTTTAGAACTTGCAGAGCGTAGAGAATCAGTATTACGTTTAGCAAGATTGCTTTCATACAATCCAAAGCGTAATCAAGCCGCTCGTGGACTTCTTAAGATAACATCTATAGCAACGTCACAAGATGTTGTTGATTCAAATAATTTTAATTTGTCAGGACAGCAAATTTCTTGGAACGACCCAAGCAATTCAAATTGGTACGAACAATTTATAAAAGTGATGAATGCCGCATTACCTGCAAACGGAGTTTTTGGTAAGCCTGCTAAGAAAGCAACTATAAGTAACATTCCTCATGAACAATATAGATTTAATGCTATTAATACAGACATTCCTAAATATTCTTTTTCTAAAGTTGTTGAAGGACAAAGTTTACCGTTTGAAGTTGTGAGTAGTGATATTGTAGAAAATGATATAGAAGAAGAAATTCCTTTAGTTGGAAACAGTTTTGCATGTTTATATAAAAATGACGGGCAAGGACCTGCAAGCACTAATACAGGATTTTTTTGCACATTCAAACAAGGCGCTCTAGATGATGGTCAATTTACAGTTAATAATCCTAGTGCTAATCAAAAAGTTGATATCGATGCAACTGATATAAATGATGAAGATGTGTGGTTATTCAAATTAGATGAAAATGGTAGAGAAAATGAATATTGGACAAAAGTAAAAGCAGTTGAAGGTAACAATGTAATTTACAATAGCCTTAACAAAAATATAAGAAATTTATATTCAGTTCTTACACGAGTTCAAGATAGAATAAGTTTAATTTTTAGTGATGGAGTTTTTGGTAATCTACCACAAGGAAGATTTAAAGTAGTATATCGAACTAGTGCAAATAAAAGATATACAATAAAGCCAAGCGAAATGACAGGTATACAAATACAAATCCCTTACCTAAGTGAATTTGGTGTTCCTGAAACTTTGAGTATGACATTACAACTCAAGTATACAATTTCGAATAGTAGTTTGAGCGAAACTAATGAAAGCATAAAAGCAAACGCACCTGCCACTTACTATACACAAAATAGAATGGTGACTGCTGAAGATTATAATGTTGCTCCATTAGGTGTTAGTCAAGAAATAGTAAAAGTTAAAACAGTTAATAGAAATGCTAGTGGAATAAGTAGGTACTTCGACTTGATAGATTCAACAGGAAAGTATTCAAGCACAAACTTATTTGGTAATGATGGTATAATTTACAAAGAAACTAAGAATCTAAAAACAACATTTAATTTTGTAACCACAACTGATATTGAAAGTGCTATTACAAATACGATAGAACCGATTATTAGAGATAGAAAAGTTTACAATTATTATTTAGAAAATTTTACAAAAATTATTACAACTGATCTTGGGGTAGAATGGACTAGTTCTACGCAAGATACAAATCGTAGTACAGGATTTATAAATGATGCTAATGATACTAAAATTAAAGTAGGTGGATTTACTGCAAATAATTTAAGATTTATCAAAGCAGGCACACTCGTTAAATTTGTTGCTCCTGCAGGTTTTCATTTTATGACAACAAATAACAATGCATTAATGTCTGGTGAAGCAGACCATCCAGGTGCAGTTGATTATCTATGGACAAAAGTAATAAGCGTAAACGGTGACGGCACAACTGTAGGTTCAACAGGATTAGGACCTATAGTTCTTAATGATATCATTCCGAGTAATGCTTTGCTAGAAGAAGTTCGCCCAAAACTAGCAAATGTAATTACTGATGCAGTAAAAACACAAGTTGTAGATCAAGCGTTTGCAACAAATACATTTGGCTTACGTTATGATGTAGAAACACAACAATGGAGAATTATCACTGAAGCCAATTTAGATAGTGTAAGTAACTTTAGCACAGGTAAAACAGGTGATTCTAGCAACCAAAATTTAGATGCAAGTTGGCTTTTGTATTTTAAAACTGATGGTGAAAGATATGATATTACGTATAGAACATTAAGATACGTATTTGAAAGTGATAAAGAAATTAAATTCTATTACGATAGTACAGATAAAATTTATGACAATAAATCTGGAAAAGTTATCAAAGACAAAATTGAAGTTTTAAATGTTAACAATAAACCAGATGTATCAAAACAATTTACTAGAAGTTATGACTGGGAAATAGTAAAAGAATATAGAGATGCCGAAGGTTATGTTGATAGTAAGCGTATAGAAATAAGTTTCTTTGATGTGGACGATGACGGAGTAATTGATAACCCAGAAGGATTTATTGATATTGTTGCAGAAGATACTAATCCTAGTACAAAATATATCTTCCAAAAGAAATATACTACATCTGATGGTGTTGAAGATTACAGATATGTAGATAATGCTATAGAAGGTATACAAGTTAAAGCAAATGTTGGTGCAGTAGGCGCATATAGTCAATACTCTGCCGGTCAAGTTTTCTTTACTATGGATACAGAATTATTTTATGTATTAGATAGTGCCAAGAAAAATTTACAACTTACAAAAGATTATAGAGGTTATACTGGACGTTCTGGATTAAAATTTAGATATTTACACAGTGCAGACTACAATCAAAGAATTGATCCAGCCGCAAGTAACATTATGGATTGCTACTTATTGACACGAACTTATGATGCACAATATAGACAATTCTTAGCAGGTGATAGGTTATCAGAACCTTTGCCACCAAGCAGTGATGAAATGTATAGAACATATGGTGGTGAATTAGACAAAATTAAAAGCATTAGTGATGAAATAATCTATCATCCAGTAAAATATAAACCATTATTTGGTCCATCAGCGGAGACAAGTTTGCAAGCAACATTTAAAGTCGTAGTTAATCCTGACGTAGTTACAAATAATAATGATATTAAATCAAGAGTAATAGAAGCAATTAACATTTATTTTAATTTAGATAATTGGGAATTTGGTGAAAGTTTTTATTTTAGTGAATTGTCAACTTATATAATGAATCAGATGACTCCTGATATAGTGAGTATTGTAATTGTACCAAATGAGCAAAGTCAATCATTTGGGAGTTTATATGAAATAAAATCCGAGTCTAACGAAATTTTTATAAGTTCAGCAACAGTTGAAAATGTTGAAATAATAGATGCAATTACAGCAAGTAGACTAAGAGCAACAGGCAATGTTATTACAGCAAGTCAAGAAACACTTAACACAGGTGTTACAAGTTCTGTATCTCCAGCAGGTTCTGTAAGTTCTACAGGTGCTATGTCAACAAGTAGTACAAGTTCAAGTTCAAGTAGTACAAGTTCAAGTAGTTCAAGTAGTAGCGGTGGCGGCGGATCATCAAGCGGTGGCGGCGGATCATCAAGCGGTGGCGGCGGATCATCAGGCGGTGGCGGCTCATCAGGCGGCGGAGGATATGGTTACTAATGGCATATGATGATAATCAAAATGAGAGTCCATTACCGGTAGAAGGCAAAAAGAAAAACTTTCGTTCTAATGAGTTATTGCCTAAGTATTTTAGGACTAGTAAAAACAACAAGTTTTTAGATGCAACTCTTGATCAAGTTTTACAACCAGGCACTGCCCAAAAACTAAATGGATATTATGGTAGGAAAACTGCAAAGTCATATAGAAATAATGACAACTATATTGGAGATATTTCTGTAAACAGAGAAGCATATCAATTAGAGCCAGCAGTAATAAGCAAAGACTCTTATGACAATGTAACTTTTTACAAAGACTATAATGATTATATAAACCAAATAAAAGCATTTGGCGGGAATGTTGATAATCATGATCTATTAAACGGTGCTGAATACTATTCATGGAATCCTAATATTGATTGGGATAAATTAACAAATTTTAGAGAGTATTATTGGTTACCAACTGGACCAGTTGCAATCAATGTTGCAGGACAAAGTACTGATGTAACAAGCACTTATAGTATAACAAGTATTGACAACGGAAATAATTTAGCATATGTTGTCAATGGCAATCTTACACAGAACCCTACAATAGAATTATATAAAGGTCAAACATATACTTTTGACATTAGTGCAACTGATATGCCATTTACAATACGCACAGAACGTAGTTTAGATGCAGATACTATATATGAAAATGGTGTTACAAATAACAATATTGAAAGCGGAATATTAACCTTTACAGTTCCATTAAATGCTCCTACAAGATTGTATTACCAAAATAGTAATAATATTAATTCAGGTGGTATTATTAGAATAGCAGAAGTAGATGAAGCAACAGCAATAAACGTTGAAACAGAAATCCTAGGCAAAAAAGATTACACAACTTCTAAAGGTGTTGAATTACTAAATGGTATGAAGTTGAATTTTGTAGGACAAGTTACACCTGAAAAGTATGCTACAGGAAACTGGATTGTAGAAGGTGTAGGTGAGCAGATAAATTTAGTCAACACTGACGATTTAGTAATAGCATTATCTTATGCACAGGATTTACCTATTGAATATGATAAAGATAGTTTTGATAGTCTACCATTTGGAAATGCATCTTCTTATAGTGCCACAAAAGATTATATCGTGGTCAACAGAAATTCACCAGATAAAAATGCCTGGGCAAGAAATAACAAATGGTATCATAGATCTGTTATAGAAAAAAGTGCAGAGATAAATGGGCAAGCAACAAATATTGATCAAGCACAAAGAGCAAAGCGTCCAATCATAGAATTTGTTAGCGGATTAAAACTTTTTAATTTTGGTACCGAAAAGAAAAATGATGTTGATTTGGTTGATACTGTAACCAAAGATATATTTTCTAGTATTGAAGGCACAGTAGGATATAATATTGATGGTATAGATGTTACTGATGGTATGCGTATTTTATTTACTGCTGAACAAGATATTAGAGCGGCAGGAAAAATTTATAAAGTCAAATTTATAGAACATAATAGTAACGTGCCTCAAATTGCATTACTTGAAGATACTGATGCAACACCACAAACAAATGAGGTTGTTCTTGTTAAAAAAGGAACAGCAAATGCAGGTTGTCATTATTATTACAATGGTACTGCTTGGAAAAAAGGACAGGTAAAAAACAAAGTTAATCAAGCACCTATGTTTGATATGTTTGATTCTAATGGAAAAAGTTTTGCAGATGAAGCAACATATGAAGCAACAACTTTTGTAGGAAACAAAGTTTTCAGTTACAAAGAAGGAACAGGCACAGCAGATACAGAATTAGGATTTCCTATCACTTATCGTGCTTTAACAAATGTCGGTGATATTACGTTCAATTTTGATTTACTCACAGAACAGTTTTCATATCAAGAACTAAGCGAAATTTTTAATGTTAAAACAGACACAGGATTTTTAAAAACATATACTTCTTTGAATACATTCTCTTATAAAAGCGGATGGCAAAAAGCAAAAAATTTGTCTAGACAAAAAGTAATTAGACAATATGATATTGTAGGAGAAATAAATCAATTAGAAATTGATGTATACGATAATGCAGGAGATTTGAACGATTTATACCATTGTATATTTTTAAACAATAAACATTATTTTGATTATACAATTTCTAGACAAGACGGAAAAGCATTTATTATTTTTAATAAAAATTTATCTGCAGGCGATACTGTTATAATAAAAACATCTTCTGCAACACCTAAAAATGCAAATGGATATTATGAATTTCCTATTAACTTAGAACACAATCCAAACAATGTTAATTTAGAAACATTTACCTTAGGTGAAGTTAATGATCATGTTTTTAGTATGATAGAAGACCTAACTAATTTTAAAGGTGTATTTCCTGGCAATAGTAATTTAGGAAGTTTGGGAGATATTAACACTGTTGGTAAAAAATTTGTGCAACACTCTGGACCAATTAATAATCCTTTATACCATATTACAACAAAAGACGCTAATGTTATAAAAGCAATTGATTTTGCAAAAAATGAATATAGAACATTTAAGAGATCATTTTTGCAAATCGCTGAAAATTTAGGTTTTGAAGGACAAACAAAAACTCATGTTGACAAGATATTAATAGAAGCACTAAAAAATAAAACTGTTAATGATCCGTATTATTTCAGTGACATGGTTCCTTTTTTAGGAAACAAACGGCTAGAATTTAAAGTATATGATACAGAAAATAATTTCTTTAGTTTGTCACAAGTATTTGATAAAACAAAATTAAGCAATAAAGCAATAACAATTTATCAGAACGGAGAACAATTAGTACATGGCAGAGATTATACTTTTAATACTGATGGTTTTGCTGTAATTACAGCAACCAAAGCAGATGGTGATTTAATAGAAATATATGAATATGAAAGCACAGATGGTAACTACGTACCAAGCACTCCTACTAAGTTAGGTTTGTATCCTGCATTTGTTCCAGAAATTATAACAGATGATAGTTATAGAACACCAACAAAAATTATTATTGGTCATGATGGTAGTCGTACTACTGCTTTTAATGATTATAGAGATAACTTGTTATTAGATTTAGAAAAAAGAATTTATAATAATATAAAAATCGAATATGACACTGACAAATTAGATATACATGATTTTATTCCTGGGGCATATAGAAATACTAAATTTAATCTTACAAATATTAATAAAGTTTTGTTAAGTGATTTTGTAAAATGGAGTGAATCACTAGGAGGTTTAGATTACACATCAAATAATTTTTATGAATTAACTGATAGTTTCACTTACAACTATTCTTATATGTCAGGACCAAATGGAGAAGCCCTAACAGGTTTTTGGAGATCAGTTTACAGGCATGCATACGATACTGATACTCCGCATACCACTCCTTGGAAGATGTTAGGTTTTTCAAATAAGCCAACTTGGTGGAACAGTGTTTATGGACCTGCACCCTACACTAAAGATAATTTAATTCTTTGGGAAGAT
>Ga0160423_10001579_pt1 | contig 19102 bp, 13 predicted proteins | sample CRUFie14St8metaG_FD_108191 | JGI IMG/M metagenome (GOLD analysis project Ga0160423, IMG submission 108191) | Marine microbial communities from the Costa Rica Dome - CRUD Field 142mm St8 metaG | ecosystem: Environmental > Aquatic > Marine > Oceanic > Photic zone | place: Costa Rica: the Eastern... | reverse complement strand
GATTTCACAGGTCGGTCTTCCAGTTGATCATCACAATCTTCAGACCTTTACCATTCGTCATTCCCGTGCAACTGGAGCCAGCTATACTACCAGGTTATACTATACTCCCCCGTATTGTTTACCCTTCAGCGTCACTGCTTAGCCTGACGGCGAGCACGTTTACGACGTCGTAGCTTTTTCTTGCGCCACTTCCATCGCTGATTACCAGTCTTCTTCCACGCTCTGGAACCTCGCTTCATGGTGAACAGTCCGCCGACCAACCTTCCCTATATGAGGACTTCCCATGGCTAGAATTACCAATTCAAGCCAAAATCTCTACTTGAGATTTACTATTTCCGCGTGTAATCTCAAAACTATCCCTGAATTCTAAACTCCTGAATCAACCTCAGTTGATTGATTTAGTAGTACGCCCGTACGGGGATTCGAACCCCGGTTATCGGCTTAGAAGGCCGAGATGATATCCAGACTACATTATACGGGCAAACTCAGCGGGAGAGAATCTCCATTATCAGCATTACAGTGGTCTGGCACATTTATGGCATCGAACCGGCTTTCTAACCGTAGAGCGCTTCCATTCGTATCCACAATGCTTGCAAGACCACGATTTCACCTTGACTGAATTCAGATATTCGTCTCTTTTTTCTTGAAGCATCGGAGACTCTGAAATCGCAACGCCGGGCGCTATTTGTTCTACCGCATCATGGAGTTCTTTTGAGTGATTCAAAACTCCGCTTGCGTGTAACAACTCGTGAGCGAGAGTATGCCTCAGTAAATCTGGCTCCTCAACCAGTCTAGGATGAAGGCCGATTGTGATTGGCCCCGGGTCCAAACCTAGCCTTCTTCGCCGGATTAATTCCGCATTACCATCCTCGAATCTAGTCATTCCAAGGCGGTCGTCATCTTCTTCCAACCAAGTTAGAGATACCCTGTCGTAGAGCCATATGGAGAATACATTCTCTGGGATTTGGGGAAGCAATTCTGACAGTACAGCCTCCACGTCCATGCAGAGCCTACAAGCAACTGATTGAGAAGCCTTATGATTGAATGGCAGGTGGCAGGGGTGCATTAGGCAACTTACGGGCGCTTAGATCAGCTGGAAGATCGCTTGAGTGGCACTCAAGAGGCCGGGGGTTCAAATCCCCCAGCGTCCACTCCCCTTTTTGGCCTCGCAATGTACGGGTTTTGTTGTCACAAAATCACGACGCCGCTGCCTCTGAACCCCTTTGGTTGCGAACTCACAAGAGTTTATTTGATATCTTATACAGTATGGTCACCATGAGGAAAACGACCGGCTTTATGCTTTCATTGCTCATCTTAACATTGCCACTAGCTGGATGCATCGGTGGAGAAGAATTTGATACAACCGAATATGAAAATCAAATCTCCGAATTGGAGGCCATGCTCGAAGAAAAAAACCAAACCCTCACTGACAAGGAGTCTGAAGTAATCCAGCTGGAAAATAACTTAGCCGGTGCTTTTGAACTGCTTTTTGAATTCGAGGAGAAGGTAACGAACCTTGAATACTACAGGGATTCACTCTTAATTCAGTTGGAGAATTCAAACAACTCAGTTGAGGACATTTTGCATCAGCTCGAAACTACAAACTCGAGCCTTGAATTTGCTCAATCGCAAATCACATCCCTGGAAGTTATCATTAACGAACTGTCCGTGTTGCTGGATTCGTCGAATGCAACAATCGAAGACCTACAATCTGGTTGGAGTGGGGCAAACTCCACCATTACTTCACTCATTGAGGCATACAGCACAGCCACACTTGTCGATCTTGTACCACTAAATTACACGCAACATTGCGATGGACCAGGCATCCAAATTAACAGCGGCACAGACAACGGCGACGGCGGTGGCCTGGCCGCAGATGGCGAACTCCAAATCGACGAAATTGACACCACTTACATCTCATGCTTGAAAATTGGAATGCTAAAAGACATCAACGTCGGTGAGGACGACGGTTCTCCTGCTTCATTCACTGTCGTTGGGGATACAATGTATTTCATAGCCAACGACGGAATACACGGCAAAGAGTTGTGGAAAACCGATGGCACTTTATCAGGTACGGTAATGGTCAAAGACATTAACACTGGAAGTGGAGACGGAGCCATATATTGCTTGGAATCGGTCAACAATGTATTGTATTTTAGGGGTGATGACGGGACCAACGGTAACGAGTTGTGGAAAAGTGATGGAACTACATCTGGCACCATCATGGTCAAGGATATCAACACCGGTAGCGAGGGATCGTTAGGTTTTTGCAACTTTGCAGCCCTTGATGACGGTACTGCTTATTTCTTAGCTGATGACGGAATCCATGGAGAAGAGCTGTGGAAGACTGATGGCACTGAATCCGGGACACTGATGGTCAAGGACATCCGGCCCGGAAATAATAACCTAGGACACATAGGTGAACTAGTTATTTTTGAAGATATGCTTTACCTAAGTGCCGATGATGGAACAAACGGAATGGAACTTTGGAAGAGCGATGGAACCACATCGGGAACGACAATGGTGAAGGACATCAACAGTGGTAGTGGAACCAGCCATCCGCACTGGTTTGCAACATTCGGAGGAGATCTGTATTTTGCTGCTTATGACGGGATTCATGGTCTCGAATTATGGAAGAGTGATGGAACCACATCAGGAACAGTCATGGTGAAAGACATCAACAGTGGGAGTGGAAGCAGCGTAATTGAAATGAGCCCTACAGTAGTTGGCAGCACGCTCTTCTTCAACGCAGATGACGGAATTCACGGAGATGAATTGTGGAAAACCGATGGGACTGCCTCAGGAACAGTCATGGTCAAAGACATCAGAACCAGGGAACCGGACTACGGAGTCACGCAGATGATTGCATTAGGCGATACTCTTTATTTCACAGTAGTGGACGATAGCCATGGTCATGAACTTTGGAAGAGCGATGGCACGGTGATCGGAACGGTGATGGTAAAGGATATCAGGTCTGACTCTACCTCATCCATTCATATTTCTCTTGGTGTGGTTTTTGGTAACTCGTTGTATTTCACGGCTGATGATAGAACTCATGGAAGAGAACTCTGGAAAAGTGACGGAACAGAAACAGGCACTGTGATGGTTGAAGACGTTCGCGTTGGATCTCCTGGCAGTTTGCCATCTAGCCTAACTGTTTTTGGAAACGCCCTCTATTTCTCAGCCGATGATGGCGATAACGGGGATGAAGTTTGGAAGTACTCATTCTAGAAGTTCAATATTACCCATATTCCACTCTCCCCGGTGGTCTCTGATGAGCCGCATCCGGCGAAGAAGTCTCTTGCCGTTAATCTGGTGGTTGAAGAGTTTGTACTGCTTTAGAAACTCGTCAAACGTTAAGCACACCAATTCAACATCGACTTAAGCCACGCATTCCTTGCTCATGATCAGCCGCTCGTCTTCGGACAACCAGCCCCAAGCTTATCTTGAGTCGTAATTCCTCACGTCAAGTCGTCGTGCTGAGGCCTCTGGCTTGGGTATGCCTTTCTCGGCTGGCATCAGCAACAACCTCCGAGTTCGTTGTCAAGAATTGTCAAGGCCATCTCGTACCGCTGTGCGCGAATGAGGGATGCTAAAGCGACGAGGATTCCCTGATGCTGTGAAGCAGGGACGACCCCCAGCGTCCACTCCCCCTTTTTGGCTTCGCAATGTACGGGTTTTGTTGTCACAAAATCACGACGCCGCTGCCTCTAAACTCCTCTGGATAGAAACCCATGAGCGTGGTTATGGAATACATTGCTACAAATAGGAACACTCAACCAGAAAACTATGCCAAGTGATGTTGACATTGACGAGTATGAATCGCCGTTCACGGCCCTCAATCCAGAACGGCCGCTTCAGTTGTTGGCAGATTGGGTTCAGGAAGCCAAGGATTTGGGATTAGCAGAACCCGATGCGATGAACCTTGCCACGGTTGATGCGGAAGGAAACCCTCACAACCGAATGGTCTTGATGCGACACATCAACGAGCGGGAGATTGGTTTTTTCACCAACCTCGAAAGCAGGAAAGCATCAGACATTTTTGCCACGCAGCGAACCTCTTCCACCTTGTGGTGGCCTCAACTCGGTCGCCAGGTACGTGTCGAGGGAACGGCGGTTGAAATGCCGAGGGATATGGTCGAGGCGTACTATCAAAGTCGACCTAGGAAGAGCCAAATCGCGGCTTGGGCGTCGAAACAAAGCACGGCGTTGGCCTCAATGGACAGGTTGCACCAAGACTTTCGCCGTTATGAAGAACAATATTCAGACCAGACCGTTCCAACCCCTACCTTTTGGGGTGGGTTTACCGTTCTTGTTGACAAAATCGAATATTGGTACGGTAAACCGTTTCGACTTCACGAGAGGATTGTCTTAACCAAAGAAAAAGAGGATTGGTCAACAACGAGAATTTACCCCTAGTCAGACTGTTTCCGAGATGGGTTCAGAATCACAAGACTCCCCCGATTACTAATGAACTCCCCATCAACCGTCAAGAGGGTATTGCAAACAGGGTTTAGACTCACAAGAATTTGTTTGTTTGGACATCGCATCCGTAAGCTCTTAACCGATTGATTTGTTAAGTCTGGTATGAAAGATGAGACATTTTCAGGCATAAAGAGCATAAATTCTTGGAATCTGCAACATCCAAACTAATCCCAATATACTAACAGGTTTTTGAAAACAGATGAATGAGTCTAGCATTGAAATGAAAGAAAGGCAAGAAATGCTATCAAATTTAGAAGTACACCATGAATCGGATTGACCCATGCAACAGAATGTTTAGAAAATATTTTTGTTGCTTATGTAATAACTAGAGAAAGTAGTGTAATCCACGTTACTGGAGGCTGTATTCGCTAATGAAGTCCCAGAGTATGCTGGTAGTTGGTATGCCAGTAGGATTTCCTCCGGGATATGGATTATGGCCGGTTGCATGCAGACTCATTAGGCGGACCTGTGCATCAGAATCGCAATCTGTATACCCACGAATGTCGTAGTTTTGACCTGTTGAAATTATCTCTGGAACTGCCCCATTGCAGTTGTTGATATCTGCCCAATATTCCAAATTCTGGACAGCACCTTTGTTGACGCCTGCTGTATTTTGGAAAAATACGACAGTAGTGCCTGTGTTATCCACGTAGTTAACTGTGGTATCCATCATCCCATGCACTTCCATAAATGGAATGGGAGAGGTGTAGGATGTTGGTGCGTCTGTCATCAAATATCCTGCCATGCATCCTGCCGCAGCAAGTATCCCTTGGGTCTCTACGGCGAAACGCTGTGTCATCATGCATCCATTTGACCATCCTGTCATGTAAACGCGGTTTTCATCGATAGGTTGGTCTGACATAATTCTCTCGATTAGTGCTGTCAAGAAACCAACATCATCCACGTCGTTGTTGACTCCATCGATATCGATGCCCCAAAAGTCCTCATATCCTTGCGGATAAGCTACAATGGTTTTCTCCTCTGCAGCTATTTCTGCAAAACCTGACATGTTGTGCTGTAGGTTGTTAGACCCACCATATCCGTGCAAATCGATGATTAATGGAACGGATTCATCAACAGGTATACCATCCGGAATAAGAATGAACCAACAGCGCTCGACTTGTGCAAATTTCATGCAATCAGAAGAAAATTCTGGTGAATCTGAATCATCCGGAATTTCTGATTCCTCCAAATTAGAACCATCCTCCTCTGAACCAATACATCCCGAAAGGCTGGTGAATAGAATCAGCAATAGCATCAAAGATGCAACGTGCTTTTGATTACCTATCATCGAATCCACTCAACTTACTCTCAGGTTTTTTCTGCATTTACTTTGAATGCGATAACAACAACATCGATTTGGATTGTTTCGTCATCGTCGTCATTTTGTGTTGGAACTTGGGATTGTTGGACATCCAGTTGTATGTTTACGCTTAATTGCCCTAAACCGTAACCGTCTGCTTTCCATTGCTCTGTTGCAAGTACCTCATTGTGTGCCATTAGTTTGTAATTCTGGCCATCGTAACCTGGATAAGTTCTCAGTGAAAGGTCAATGTCATCACACGAGGTTGAACCTCCATTCAATGTGTTGTTGGAGTCAGTCCATTGTGCGAGGTATGAATCCTGAGTCAAACTTGCTTGGACTGAATCGCAGGGATCGTTACCAATCGCTTGATTGGTTTCTGAATATGAAACTTTGACTTGAACTTGCCCTATTCTGTAATTCTCTGAAAACGAATTTAGGTCAATAGAGAATTCAATGTCCTCCTCTCCCCCATCTGCTATGAGTACAGTTTCAGTTAATGTGGTAGTTTCTTCGCTAAAACTCAATTCCCACTCGTCTTCAAAACGTACTTCGTCGTGAAGGTAGGAGTCTTTTATTGCCATTGAGTAGAATATTTTTGCAGTTACTAGCACAAGTACAAGTCCGAAAACCATCAATGGGCCTCTGGTTTCTTCATCACGAAGAAACACTACTGCTGGGCTAAAGTCGGTTTTTGAAGATTCTTCTTTCGCCATTTATTCACCCCAATCCCAAAGCTCCATTCAGTATGGCTAGTAAAGAGCCGAAAATTAGCACGATAATTACTGATAGATTGAGCGTGACTTGAGAACCTTCAATTAATTCTAGAGGTTTGATTTCTCCTAGCTTCTTCAGATAATCGATGGTCTTGTTCTTCTCGTTGAGAAATTTTTCCATTATGACATGCTCCCAACCAATCGCAGCGGCAATTCCGATTGCTAAAACTGCAGATGTGAGCAATTCTCCTATTGGAATAATCGATTGAATCATTTCAATGACGGTTGATGAGACGATAACTACCAAGACAAGGATCATTGCTTTAGCATACATTCCATTTGTTCCTGATTTGACGTCAATTAAATTGAAATTAAGCATTATGTACATCAGAACAATTGGCTGAATTAAGAACGCTGTAAGCGTATTTGTGAACGTATTGTATACTATCCAAGAATCAGGGAAACCTTCACATTTAGCGTAAATGCAGTTCTCCATGACATCGATTACGCTAAGGTCAACAATAAAACTGATCGCACCGACTATGAAAAAGCCGAGTACCATGCCGCTGAGTACGCTGAATCCATGGCGAGAAACACGCCATCCTTCTAGGAAGAACATGGTTAGCAAAGCACCAACACTTACGCCCATGATTAGAGATTGACGAACTAATAGATACAGCGTGCTTTTGTCTGTGGGAATACCGCTAATCCATCCAGGTGTGGTGAATTTTTCCATGACTGTAATCCACAGTAGCCAATCTGAAAACAACCATGCCATTGTCGCTAAAATCAGCAAACCACTAGCTGACGAAATCCCTCTTGCTTCCTTACTATCATACCTTAGTTCTTTGATTGAGAATCTAACATAGACAAAACCCCAAACCACAGTAGGGAAGAACCAGAACCCATAACGAATTGTTGCTGCCTCATATGGTATGAAAATAACGAGTGCAGAGACAATTATTGTCCATAGAAGGACTGCTACCGCAATAACCTGTTCTGCATTTTTCTTCTGGAAAAACGGATACGGGAAAAATAGACAAGCCGCACATGCCATTCCAATCGAGGCTGTGTGAGCAACGTTTACTACAGTCTGGAAAAACGCGAAAATGAATGAACCGTTGTCCGTGACTTGCAGAATGTAACCGCTAGTCATCAGGATTCCATGAAATAACAGAAAGCATCCCAGAAGTTTGGCTGCCAGCAACTCGCTCCAAGCATTATTTTTTGTTCGGTAAGCAAGTATTAGAGTGATTACTCCTAATATGCTATTGACCATGCCGGAAATTGCCGACAAGGATTGAAAATCCGCCGCCATGCCTTTCAGTCTGCCCTATCTCATGATGCTTAAAATCATATCCAGCATCTAAATAGTCAACAAAATAAATCATTCTCTACGGTTGGATGTGACTAGTCCAGCAATTATCATTGCAGATAATGCTAGCATGACTGTAAACCCTGGTATAGAGCTTCCCCCCCCACTGCCTGATCCTGTCGTACTCACAACGAAACAACTAGTTGAGACCCTAGAGATTGATGTTGTTGCTTCTGTCAACTCTACATTAACACAGTAAACATCAGCATCTAAGTCCGGGTGAACTTCAACAAAAGATTGAGTTGTGCCTGTTGCAATCCAAGCGTATTCTTCAACGCTCAGAACTTCCCCATTTGACCTTATAGTAGTCGCTTTTATTGTATATGAAAGTGGTTCTACAGTGCAAGTTGCTATGTAAGTTGCGGTTACAGTGTCGCCTACCTCATAGAATGACATATCTGTACTCGCAGCAACGTTGGACAGCATTACATCAAATCCACAGTTTTGCAGACCCCTGTCTGGGCCGCCATTGGAATCTGGTGAATCTGAACATAATTTTGACAAATCGCCAACTGTAATAATCGAAGTTGGAGTACTTGTGTCGTTGCTTGTTGTGTTTCTTGAATCCATACTGAGAAGGAATTGGTCTTTCTTGGCAGGGCCTGATGCAATGTAACATTCAGTTCCATCGTCTTCAGAAACGCTCGTTTCCAATTCTTCAACAAAGACAGAGACGCAGGAATCCTCTTCAGACAAAAATGACTTTCTTTTCAATAACTCTTGACAAATATCGTCAATGTCATATACTGATATTGCGTTCTGCTTCGTCGAGCTACCACCATGTAATGAGTGAACTAAATCATCTACTAGGTACCCAGAACCTTCTTCTCGGATTCCCCAAGCAACAACTCCTGATTGAGTAGGTTCTCCAGGGTCAACGCCACCAGAATGCCTTCTGTTTATTTTTCTAACGTAGACATAGCCTTTGATAGGCTTTCTTTGCTCTCTTCCTTCGGTGGATTCATCATCGCCATCATGACTCTCAAAGATAGGGAAAATTCCGCTTTCAATAAGGGATTGTAAAGCCTCGGCTTTTGAACTGTAATTTTGTGTAATATTTGGTTCTGCGTGAGTTATAGATACCAATGTAATTCCATAGTCAGAAAAATCATCTAAATTCTTCGGGAATTCAAGTAAAGTTTGAGTCGATTCAGCATAACCTGCGTCGAGAATCATTACTTTCTTAGTGCGGATGAAATCAGTGAGATCAGTATGATTTTCGTGACTTCTAGCTGTAGCCTCCGCTTGTATAGGGTATCCATGGCCACTAGTTTCAGATTTGCCTTGAGTATTAACAATGACTGCTTTGCCATCGAAATCAAAGTCTTCAATTAATTCGTTCGAATTCCTTGTAAATTCCTCCAAATTCCTGATATCATCTCGGTAGATGTTGTTCAACGTTATATTTTGAGGAATTGGATTTGGTTCAGCACAATAATCTGACAGTTTAGCGACATATGCAGAATTTACCTTTTCTCCGATATGATTCTGGGAGATGTAGTCCTCATCAAATCTAACACTATCTGCAAAGAAACCAGAGATAATTGGTATTCCATTGTCATCAACAACCACACCACCGGTTCTCAAACCTAAATTCCAACCATTGAAGTCTTCACTTCCATAGCCTGGAACGCGGTCTGCTTGGCAACCCCATTGCCAATCTGTAGTGTACTTTGCTACGAAGTAGAGCGGAACATGTGGTGTTGCGTGTAGATGATCTATTCCCACGTATAGGTTATTGACGAAAGAACCCATCACATACAGGTTGTTGTTGTCATCTATTGCTAGCGCCTGCAAATAATCGGTAGCGCTGATTGGAGCGTATAATGCTAGTCCAGCATTAGAATCTGCAAAGACCCAATCTCCTCTAGAGGTTATTTTTGCGATAAACATGTCATAGTCACCAGTTGAGCGCAAACTCAGACATTTCTCTGTTCCAAAATCTTCACCATCGGCAGAGCAATCAGATTGAGGTGTTACAAAACTCACATTTGCCATGAAATTACCACCTATTATTGCATCTTGATTAATGTCCACAACGACATCGTTGATTCTATCCTTGTTCATACCAGTGATGTGTCTTGCCCATGACCAATCCAAAACTCCTGGGCTGAGTGCAGCTATGAATGCCTCTTCTAGAGCTGGAGACCAATAACCTATGACATTTCCATTCTTGTCCACATCACCATTTGTATTGAAATAGTAACCGTTGCCATGGGGCGCTCCTAAAGCACCGGATTCGATTATGAAATCCTCGCCAGCGATTGTTGCACCAGACCGAAAACCACCTACGACAAATATGTTGCTGTCACCACTTACATCTAATGCGTTAACCCAAGTATTACAACCGCCGATTGTTTTTGTGTTTACGTGCTCGCCACTTGTAGTGAATACACCTACGAATCCCATTCTTCGGTCTACATCACATGTAGTGTGTGCAGAGTTAACGATAGTTTCCCCGGTTTTACCAGTGGTTGTGAAGTTCAGATAATTGCTAAACTCGCCACCGATGTATATTCTGTTATGTCCATCAAACGCTATATCGGTTGTTTCAGATTCTAACAAATATCCTTCCCCTAGGGTAGCCCATTGCCAGTCACCATTTGTGTCGATTTGTGCGACGAACGGAGATGTTTCACCTGTTGAAATAGTATAACTGAGGAGATCGCCGAAATAAGCTGTGTGGACGACAAGCGCTCCTGATGGGGATGTTTCACGCATCTGCAGATGTCCTGTCACGAAAATTACTGTATCACCACTGGAATCTTTTGAAACTACGATTCCTGTTCCGTAATCATCACCTTGACCTCCGGCGTTTGAAATCCACAATTGATTTCCTTGTGGATCAAATTTTGCAACGTAGACGTCCATTCCACCATTTGATGTCATCAAGTCAACCTTAGAATCAGTCTCTCCGGTTATGGTTCCTACAATGTAGGTGTTTCCTTGGCTGTCAATCCCAATATCGTCAGAAACAATGTCCTCTGAGCCACTTATCACACTTGACCATTCCCAGTTGTAGTCCACATTTTGAGTATGGCTAAGTTTTTCATTTTCCATATCGGGTAGACTCTGAATCGAGGAAGATGCGGATAAACCTGCCATCAAAATTACCAATAAAATCGCTACACTATACTGACCTTTCATAAACCAAATTAGCAAATCGCAGGTTGATATACTTTTTACCTACGAATAGTACACGCTTCGAAGGAAACACTCAGTCAAGGAGGAGTCTAATTTCTTCGACAGAACGCAACTCTGCGAGGTAGATTTGCTCTATTGCATCATACAACTCTCTGTCGTCGATTTCCTCTAGAAGCGGTAATAGTTGGCCGTAGACTTCAGCTGCCTTGGTCTCGGTTGCTAGAGCACCTTCGAGCATTTCTCTGGTATTTGTTGTGTGTGAAATGATCATTGAATCTCTTTCAGTAACGCACTCTCCACCATGCTTTACGATTGCATTACGAATTGTAGCTGCGTGAACCATCGACTCATTGGCTTCTTGCTGAAACATTGGCTCGAGTTGTATTCTATGCAATCCTTTGACATATGCTGCATAGTGAGCATAGAGATTGATTGCTCTTAGTTCCAAACCAAGTGCCTGGTTCATTTTTTGTATTAATTTAGACATAATAACACCATTTAGGTCAAACGAAAAAATCCCTCGCTGTCCCTCTTTGAGACGACGTTATCGTATTACTTCATTAAGGCTTGCTTCAAATCTTTCATTATTCAAATCGGTCTCTTTCAATGAAACGTCGGAATAAAGGATATAGCCACATCAAATCAGCGTAGGTTTAAGGCGATTTTTTTGTATTCGAATAAGCGATTTAGGCAAGCGATTTTCGTCTTTGTCCTAATCGCCGTACCATCGTTTGTGATCACAGGCAGTTACATTGTCTCAGATTCTCCAACACCGATAGATGGAGTTGAGGAAAATCCCTACCCATCTAAACAGTTCAGTGATGGATTCCTGTTCATTGTAATCGACGGCGGTGGCCGTAATATGATGGCTAATCCGGACTTTATGCCCAAACTTAACGAAAGGGTTGAGGATGGTGCATACCTTGAATTGGTTTCAAGTCCAATGACAATGACTGCAATATGCGTTAAAGAGATTGCAACAGGAGTCCCTTCTAAACCGAATGAAGCACTCTCAAATTTCAGGCCTGAGCACCCTGGAACACTGGACGGATGGAAACTTGCTAGCACTCATGATGGCGATAATGACGGAGAATACGACCACAAAGTGGGTATCTTGGGAGACTATGTGTGGGAAGACCTCTATCCTGACAGAGACTTGATTCCATTTTCTCAACATAGATATGGTCACGCAGACTACTCAAGGGGAGATGAAGAATCCTTTGTGACCTTAGAGTCGTGGTTATCAGGTGAGATTCCTAAAGGACACAATAAGACTCCAAATATCATAGTTGCACACCTTTCAGGACTCGATAGTGTAGGACACAGATACGGGGTGAAAGATTCACCTGAGTTTGAAGACAAGTTATTGTGGCTAGATGATAAAATGGACCACATTTTTGATATCGTACCAGATAATTGGACTGTTCTAGTAACTGCTGACCACGGATTGACTGATTCGGGACAGCATGGTTCACCAGAACCGGTCATAAGAGAAACTGCTGGATTCATGTGGGGCCCAAACATTGCAAGCGGAGTTAAAGTTGAAGACATGGCTCAAAGGGATTTGGCTACACTTCCTTCGATGATCTTTGGACTTCCGCTTCCTCATGCAATTCACGGCAAGGTACCACTGGATGCATTCGTGTTAACCGAAGAAGAATATCAAGAATACGAACAGTGGAACTGGGATGCTGCAATTGAGCGAAACGACTGGTTGGAGGAAAATGGTCACTCTTACATCAAAGGCATTAGCAAGGATGATATTGAGTGGGATTCAATCAGAGGTGACGAAATCGGTATGAGGAATATCGACTTGTGGGTTTCTGCAATATCCATTCTTGGGTTCGCAGGATACCTGTTTTGGTTTCTCAATTCTCGTGAAAACTCCAAAAAATATGCAATTCTGGGTGCGACCGGATTCATTGCAATATTCACATTCTCTGCCCTTCAATCATACAATAGAGACTCCCTTGCCGTATACTATTACCCATTTGGATTAATTGGAATAATATTACTGTATGTCATGCTTAAACGTTCTATTGGGTTTGAACGAAGTAAATCTGAAACACGGTGGGTTTACGTTATTATCATAGCAATGACATTACTTAGCATCCGCAATTATACAATGATTCCAGTAGCGATTTTATCCTGGGTTTGGCTGTTGAGGCAATACACAAAAGACACCAATATAATTAGTGATGAGAAGTGGTTTGGATTACTTATTGGGCTGTTATTATTCGCTTTAATCTATCCCGAAACTAGATTTACAATCATAGCATTACCAATCTTGATTGGTCTGTTAAAGCTTATAGAAAATCGAATGTTCATTGAAGAAAGTTCTAAAACGCCAAAGCGATTAATATTCCCATTTGTACTGATTTTGATTACTGCGATTTTCTTCTCTGATTACAGGTTGTACGGTGTATCTGCACCACGATTTATGGTCATGTTTACCCAGTCGAGTGAATTAGATGCGATGATATGGTCTGTGGTAATTGCTTTCACATTTACACTGATCTATGCAACTAGGATACGAGATGAAAACTGGCCAGTAGCACTTGCAATAGCTGGTACATTCGCCACAATTCCTGTACTAATCGCCCAAGAATCAAACACAATAGATTGGGTTCTAATTTCTACAATAATCGCAGGATTTGTAGCATCTGGTGCTCTGAGATTACTGGGCAAACAACACGCATACCCTCTATTCCAATACTGCGCATTCGCCTGGATGACAATGAGTTGGGGGGCATGGGGAGGGGGTATTTCGATGATCTTCTTTGCTTCGATTGAATCTCTTATGAATAAAGAGTGGAGTTATCTGCTCAAGACCAGAGATAGTAAAACAGCTGAATTTGCAAGGAATATTCTGGTAGGAATCTTGCCAATCGGCCTGTGGTTTGCTTGGTGGGCTACACTCGGACAGACGGATGGATTGCTTCACCCTCGTGACATAGACCCCGGGAACTTATTCCTGAAAGGAGGATACATTGGAGACAGGCTTTCGCCGAGCAATACTTGGGTTTTCGTCATGGGTGCGGGTCCTGCTATTTTGATAGGAATCTTGCTTTGGAATCTGTATAGACTAAACAGGTGGCCTTTGCAAATGACGGTAATTATCCTCGCAGTTCGCTTAGCCGCAATATCTCTACAACTCTCAATATCACCAAACCTCCCACGCCTAGTATTCAAAATTGGATGGGATATGCTATTCTGTGTTATTCTGTTATCGGTATCTCTAACCTTCATGCTTTACGAAAATTGGACAGACAACAAAAATAGTCAACATATTCTTGATTCTAGCAACTAAATAAAACCCTTAATCAAGCAATAATTGAAGTGTTTTTGTACCAAGAGTAATATGCACTCAGCCCCACCTTACCACGTGAATAGTACTAATCTAAAGCCATTCGTCATTGGATTAGTAATCTGCTCAATGGGTGGATATCTGGCATTTGAGATGCTAGAAAGTACATCCTGGACAAGTTATGCGGACAAAGAAAAGGGCGAATACCCGGGTGAATTTGGAGAAGTCACATTTGACTACGATTATAAAATGCAAATTGGCCTCCAATATTCAGAAATGGATTATCGTCTTCAAGAATGTGATGAAAACGATTACTGTGAGACCCTAGACCTCGATGAAAAATTCAAGATTATGGATAATCCATTGATTGATGCTGACGGTGATGTAGACTGTGAGGATAGTGACGACTCAGAATTGATGATACTTTGTGATACCGAGTCATCAGGTTATACTGGATATTCGATAATTGTTGTAGGGCTAGGTCTACTTGCTTTGACTCTGTTATTGTCTTTCGTCAGTGTTGTTGGTTACATTCCCGGATGGATTCCTAAGACCGTAAATTCATTAGCTGCAACTGTGATTTTCATAGGACCAATCGCATGGTTTGTTTTGATGCCCGACCTAAATGAAGGAAGTGAACCTGAAGACGCCAAGTGGAGATTATCATACGCATTTTACCTTACTTTGACCAGCAGCCCTGTTATTTTCGCTGGAGGATTGTTTTTCGGAAGCATGGACGCCTTCGCTCTCGACAAAGATGAAGATTGGGAGGATGATGAGTACGATGAAGCAAACGAAGACTACTCAGAGTTTTCAAGCGGAATATCGAAACAGAATAGCCCTAGGCTGCAACGTGAGAGCCCAAGTCCTAACTGGCAAGGAGCATGGAATGATGATGGATATGAATGGATTGAGCACCCCGAAGGAAGTGAAATCTGGTATTGGAGAGACCAAGATACTGGCCAATGGATTAGACATTGAATCAGATGAAAAATTAGTCTTTGTTCAAAATCTAAAAACAACCTTCTATACCATTCACCCATGATTGAGTTGCATGGACCTGTACGACATCTCGTTTTTTTTCTCTACCATTTGGGTTGGTCCCTTTTGGTTTGCCATGTTGGTTTTCCCGGAACATGAGATGACCAAAAAGGTACTCAGTGGCCCTTGGTTCTTCCTTGGGCCTTTGATTGTCTGGTGGCTAGTAACCATCGCTAACCCACAAGCAATGCTAGATCTTGCAAAGGATGCTGGGGATCCAAACGGGATACTAGACGGTCTAGCAGGAATAATGGGTAGCAGACCAGGAGCGGCTGCTGCATGGGCCCACATGGTTGCAGGCGATATTTTCGTTACCAGGTGGATATGGAAACGCTGCTTGAACAAAAACGCTCCTCGTTGGGTCGCTGCTACATCAGTATTCTTTGGTGTTATGCTAATGCCGATTGGACTAGCGATGTGTGCAATATTTGTGAGAGAAGGTCAGCACATCAAAGATACCAGCTCTAGCGTGTAAGGCTAAATGCAAGTCTGACTTTCCAACGAAAGTGGTCCTTGCGCACAAGCCTAGACAGAATTCACCTAATCCCTATCTTCCCAAATAACTGCATTGTTTGTCAACACATTTTCTGATTTAGCACCACCAGTACTAAGAATGAATTGCGGTGTGTTTAGTGTGGAATTAACTAGGATTGCATTCGCACGTGTTCTATCTATTCCAGCGCTATCTAAACCGGTTTCCACTCTAGTGAATTTCACTGAGCACAATTCACCAAGTTGGGGCCACTCTACTTGACTAAATATAGCAGTTCTCTGATTTTCCATTCCTATCACTCCTCTTTGCCGATCGAAGTCTTCGACAAATGAGAGCAAATGTTGGACTGGAGTTTCAGCATTTGGTCCTGCATGGAATCTAATCCTCCCAATGAAAGACTTGTTAGCCCAACAACTAATTTGCCATGAACCGAACTCAGAGAATTGATTCAACTCACGTTCCCAAGTCACTCGAAAGACCACATTCTCATTGAGATCCCAATCAAACGGGCCGAGTATTCGGCACCCTTCGCCTTCACCACCGAAAGTTGATGCTTGAAACCCTTTTCCTGTGGCCATTGCTTGAGCGCCTGGACTTCCTTTCGGCCCTTTATCCCAAACCGAAAATATCGCAACCTTGTCCCCGTTGGCAAGTTCTTGTAAGCCACAATAGCCACTTGGCGGGAACTGAATCGCACAGAAATATGTTCCAGGATATGTATCTTTTACAGTTAGCCCTACCTGGGCAGAACCATCGACAAAACTAACCCTTTGATGTTCAAACCCATACCTAAGATGGACAGAAGTTGCGGGTTTTGCATCACCTAGCACAATCCCAACCTATTTGGCTTAATTATTTCAATCATGTAGGTACCTAATTCACCACTCGGTTAACATCAAAAAATCTGAGACTAATACCATCCATGTATTTTGCTTGCCCAACCAAGCATAGTGAGGAAAACAAACACAACAGCACCAACGATGATCCCAAAAATTACTCCGGTAGCATACCATTCATCATATTGATTCACTTTGATTTTTCTGCGACTTGCACCTGCTACGATGACCAGAATCAAGGCAGATAACAAAGCCAACCTCCTCGGTAAAAGATAGTAAGATGGATATTCACATCTAAATAAACACCCGTTAACTGATTCGTTCAAGAATGCTACAATCGATAATGGGATATATATTTTCAAGCTTAAAAGAAACCCATTCCATCCATTTTTGGTTCGTAAAACTTCAGTACTCTGTGTCATCTCAACCAAATCAAATCCGGATAAGAGGTCCTTCTTTATAGTGTTAAATCCGGATTTAACATTGGTTCCGATACGGTTCTAAAAATTCGTCCTCGTAAACTTCCTTACTTGAACTGTAATCTTGGATTAGTTAGAGACGAAGTCTTTCCACATTGACATGTAGTCAATAAAAACGGGACTCAAATCTGCAGCAGCTAATTCTTCTCTGGTGAAAGGTGGGCGCTTCGGATTGTAATCTGAGTCGCCTAACCCTTGTGCCCAATTAGGATGGGCAATTCCAACTCTAGCAACTCCCACAAAGTCTGCACCTTGGTCCATGAGCCAGTTTGCATCCTCTGTTGACCAAATTGCACCGGTTGATGCGTAGGCAATATTATCTGGAACAAGAGGCTTGAATAATTTGGTTAAATTCTGACCGCCTTCCAATTCCTCAAATGCATCCCAACAGGACAAGTGGAACATGTCTACATCCATTTCACAAAGCATTTTTGTTACTTCTAGACTTTCTTCTATAGAAATTCCAATCGTACTTATTTTTGGTGATATGCGCACTGCAACTAGGAAATTATCACTTGTTTTCTTGCGGATTGAAAGTATAATCTCCTTCAAGAATTTGAATCTGTTTTCGAGGCTTCCTCCGAACTCATCCTTCCTTCGATTTGTTTTCACTCCAAGGAATTGGGAGATTAGGTAAGAGTGTGCACCGTGAATTTCTACGCCATCAAAACCTGCATCTTCGCAACGCTTTGCAGCATCTGAGAAGTCCTCTATCAGTTGGTAAACTTCATCAGTTTCAAGGGCTCTTGCAAGTAACTTACCAGTCGCTTCAATCATCATCTTACTTGGACAAACAGGGATCACGTTGTTGATTTCAAAGGGCGCCTTCATCCCGCCGTGGAATATTTGTACAAGGTTTATAGAACCATGCTGCTTGAGAGACGATGCTAGATTTGTTAATCCATCTATGTGGTTGTCACTCCATACCCCCATCTCACCAATCCATCCCTTTCCCAATTCTGAAACATGAGACGCGGCTGTTGTAACGATTCCAAAGCCATCCTTTGCTCGGCGAGTCAACCAAGTTATTTCTTCGCTAGAGAGAGTGCCATCTTCGTGGCTTTGTTTGTTTGTCATTGCTGCAAGCAGGGCACGATTTCTAACTCTGTGTCCTCTTTTTGAGAAGATGTATTCGTTGGTTAGTTTCACAAACATCCTCTCCATTTGAGCAACTATTGCTCTGCTTTGATGTCTTGTGCCTGACGCTATTCAATTAGAACCTATGTCATAGGCTACAGGTGAAATCACTTCAAATCATTTTGATGGCTAATCATACCAATCGTTATGATATGTTGCGGATTAGTAAGGTTGTGTCAGCCAAGCCTTGGGTTGTAGTAGCCGTCATGGCAATGATGTGCTTAATGCCATATCAGTCGGTTGATTTGACCAACCTTTCAGAAGATTCTGTGAAGTCTGAGAGTAGCGGTAATTCGCATGAAATCCTGCTTATGGGCAACAGCTATGTTGCATCAAATAATCTTCACAATCTGGTTGATGGTGTGATGAATGCTGCTATACAACCAGCCAATGTATCTGCCCTGACAAGCGGTGGTATGCGCCTTTCTCAGCACGCGAGCAATGTCGCATCTGCGGGCCATCAATGGAATACTACCCTCAACAACGGCAACTGGGACTATGTCATTTTGCAAGACCAAAGCCAAGTTCCTGGCTTCCCTAGAAGCCAAAATGAGTGGATAGCAAGCAAGGATGGTGCGGTTGAACTCGCTGAAGTGATCGAAGATAATGGTGGAGAAACCGTTCTAATGATGACTTGGGGAAGGAGAAATGGTGACAGTAACAATGCTTGGAGATTCCCAGATTTCTCAACAATGCAGGATGAGTTAGAAAGTGGTTACTTAGACTACAGAGACAATATTTCTGCTAATGGAGGTAATGCATGGGTTGCCCCAGTTGGACTTGCTT
>Ga0160423_10001578_pt1 | contig 19107 bp, 18 predicted proteins | sample CRUFie14St8metaG_FD_108191 | JGI IMG/M metagenome (GOLD analysis project Ga0160423, IMG submission 108191) | Marine microbial communities from the Costa Rica Dome - CRUD Field 142mm St8 metaG | ecosystem: Environmental > Aquatic > Marine > Oceanic > Photic zone | place: Costa Rica: the Eastern... | reverse complement strand
GTTTGCCACAGCCGCTCGGCTGCTTCGGCGGAAATCGTCAATGCGCAGTTATCAAGAAACTTGTCTCGTACTTGATCGTGAGATAAGAGTTGCCCCTCGGCACCCCGATTGACCGCCTCAAAATGCTCCAACTCTCTGCCGTCTCTTAAGCTAACTTTCACCCCGCCTGAGAACGCCACGGGATAAAGAGATCGCTCGTCGTGAACGCACTCAATGCGCTGAGCCAGAGTGAGCACTTCGGCATCCAAACGCGCAGCATCCTCTAAATCAGCGAGACTAAAGCGGCCTTTGCACAGCGCGGTCGCAACAGCGTACGGCACACTGAACTTCGCGTCATACTCGCTCTGGGGCACTCTCTTGGCGTCGATAGGATTCACCACTACGCCGAACTGTCTCTCATCGAGCAAGATGGTCACCGATTCAATACTGTCTGGCGTCAGCGCATTCTCCGCACGCAACGCCAGCGCCGAATCGACCGGCGCGTGATTAAAATGGCAAATCGGGTAAGGTTTGATCGCGACGGTGCGCAGCGCCCAATCGTGGAACAAAGCAGTCGAGACCGTCTCGGTCTCTACCGAGGTGCCGGGCGCGTACAAGGCGTAAAACCCGAACCGGCCACCATAAGCCTCTCCCGGCCCCTCGAATCCCGACACGCCCAGCGCCGCAGCTTGTAGCGCTGCCGAAGCGGCCCAGCCTGGATGAAGGCGCTTGGTCCAACTGCCGTCATCTAAAAATGCCATGCTGCCGCTACTCAGACTCAAGGCAACGCCCTGTGCTCTCACTAAGGCATCAGTGTCCCCGCCAAGTAACCTTGCTGCAGCCACGGTCGCACCAAATACGCCAACCACCCCCGTGGGATGAAACCCTACCTGCTGGAAGACCCCTCCGGCCTGGGTTCCCAGCATCGCGTCTATCTCGATAGCTATCAGGGTTGCCAGCATGAGGTCAGCGCCACTGAGCGCTCGCTGCTCGGTCAGTGCGAGCGCCGCAGGAAATGCGCTTGCCGAGCAATGCACAACGGAGGCTAAGTGCGTATCGTCATAGTCCAAGCCATGTATTAAGAGCCCATTCATCATCGCGGCGTCGCGGATAGCCGCGGGTGCATTCTGGCCAATAATGCTCGACTGCCCAGCACTGCCCAGAAGCGCTAGCGAGTCCAAGGATTTCTGAGCGAACTCGTAATGTCTCGATGCAAAAGCAATCCCCACGGAGTCCGCGAGACATAATTTAAGGTATTCCCATACGTCGTCAGGAACGGAGCTACGATCCAACTCGACCGCTCGCTCTGCAATAGCCCGACTCAGCGGCGCGGTCTGTTGTGTAAGAGGGGATGCCTGCATGAGTGACTCCGCAAATGTCCGGACATAGTACACGATGCCGCGCCCGATGCCGACTGAGCCTGCTCAACCAGTTGTCGCTATTGCGCGTGGATTCGGTGTTTTACGCGAGCCAGGTGGACCAAGCAGACACGAAGGCTTAGGTAAGCAAACTGTCCGCCAGAGCCAGAATTCGTTGGCTCTTGTAAACGATGGGGTAGTCGATGAAATAGCCGTCCAGTTGGATTGAGGCAGAGCCCTCCGCCTCAGCCGCTTCAAATGCCGCCACAACCGCCCGTGCATGGGCAATTTCTGCCGCAGACGGTGTAAACACCTCATGAGTCAGCGGAATTTGATCCGGGTGAATGCAGAGCTTACCGCCAAATCCGAACTGCTTGCCGCGCCGCGCCGACTGTAAAAATCGGTCGTTATCCTTAATCTGAAGCACCACCGTGTCGATAGGCGGCTCCAAATCACCCAACCGTGAGGCGTGGGATAGTTTGGCACGTGCATAGCTCAAAACAGCTTCATCCGCCTCCCATTCGTAGTTGAGATCAAGCGTGTAGTCACCGCCGCCAAATGCCATGCGTTTGATCCGGCTGTCAGCGGTGGCAATCTTCTTGGCGGATTCCACACCTCGCGCTGTCTCGATAATCGGCATCATGTCGAGGCTGCCGACCGTTAAGCCCTGCTCCGCCTCGGCGGCGGCCAGCATCCGCTCCAGTTCATTCAGGCATGCGCGCGACTCGACCTTGGGCAGCACTACGCCATCCAGCCACGGCCCTACCGTCGCCTTAATGTCCTCTTCGCAATAAGGAGTGTCGATACTGTTGACTCGCACGTAATGCCGGGCCCCACTGTCCGGCTGATTGCTGAAGGCGTTGACCACATCCTGACGCGCGGCGGGCTTCTCACTGATTGCTACGGCGTCCTCCAAATCGAGAATGACTGCGTCTGCCCCCACCTGAAAAACCTTCTCGACCCTGCGCGGGTGGTTTGCGGGTGTGAATAGGAAACTGCGAATGGGGGCACTATGCGTGTCGGTCATTTCAATTGCTCCAGGACCAGTGATCGGCCGTCTGCCAACCGCGGGTAAATTCGAAGGTATAGCTAAAATTACTGGCAGGGTGTTCCGATATCGACACTTCAAAGACTCTGCCGCCCCGGCCTTGATAAAAACGACTCACGCTGAGTGAGGGCGTGCCCTCCTCTACGGCTAGTGTCTCAGCCTTCTGCGCAGACAATACGCCGGCGGTCAGCCGGACCGTGATGTTCTCAATCGACTCTTTGAACGTCTCGGCAATCATTTCGTACACGGGCCGCGAACTCCCGCCCAGACGCTGGGCAATCGAGCCGTATTCGGGAATGACATAGACATTAGCCCAGCAAATGGGCATCCCTTCAGAGCCCAGCGTGCGCAGCCCTGATATCTGCACCCATTCGTCGCCGACCTGGCAGCCCAAATCGCGAGCCAACGATTTGTCCGCCTTGATGCGATCGTCCGTCAGGAGCCTGAACTGGCTACTGTCGGGATAACTGAAAAGCTCGGAAGGCGAGCGCACCATTTGCACATATGCGGGCGCGGCTTCAGTCGACAACACCAGAGTGCCCCGACCTCGCTGTCGCTTCACCAGCCCCATGTCCTCGAGCACTCGCAGCGCTTCCCGGATCGTGTGCCGACTCGCATCGAAGCGATCGATGAGCTCAAGCTCTCCGGGCAGAAAGCTACCCACGGGAAACTTACCCTCCCTGATTCCAGCGAGCAGGCTGTCGGAAATCTGTCGGTACAGGGGCGTCCGAGCATCAGCAACCATAGTTATTTCCTTGTCTTTTTTGTTGCTTCGGCTTGCATAGGCTCTTGCAACACCCCAGACTTTAAATGTCCAGACATTTTAGATGTATCTCGACGCGCCACAACCAGTTTCAACCCACCAAATGGGGATCCGAACATGGCCAAGACGCCTGCAAGCGAGCGTTACGCGCACCAGAAGGGGCGTCATTTTGAGGACTTCACCGTAGGCGATGTCTATCATCATCTGCCCGGGCGGACCATTTCGCAGCACGATAACGCGTGGTTCACACTCCTCACGATGAACACGCACCCACTCCATTTTGATGAGGAGTATGCAGCTGAAACTGAATTTGGACGCCCGCTCGTGGCGAGCCCTCTGACTGTAGCGATCATCGTGGGTATGAGCGTCTCAGATGTCAGCGAGGCAGCCATCGCCAACCTTGGCTGGAAAGAAATCAAACTTCCCGCTCCCGTTTTTCCAGGTGACACCCTGTATGCGAATACAGAAGTACTCGATAAGCGCGAGTCGCGCTCGCGGCCCAATGCGGGGATCGTCAGCGTGCTGACGCGGGGGATCAACCAGTCCGACACCGAGGTGTGCGTTTTTGAGCGACAGATTCTAGTCCCGAAGCGCGCCGCTTCCTAGAGCTCATATCCAGGAGACATGTCATGAGTCACGATAGCTCTGTTGAGCAGCAAATACTGGCAACGATCGATAAGTGGGTAGAGCAAGAGCTGCGGCCCATCGCTCGCGAGCATGATCAGGCAGACGAGTACCCCATTGATCTTGTTGAGCAGATGAAAGAACTGGGGCTCTTCGGCGCCACGATTTCCGAAGAGTTCGGTGGTCTGGGGCTGAGCGCCTCAACATACGCGAGGATCGTATCGCGAATCTGCGAGGTATGGATGGCACCCTCGGGCATATTCAATTCGCACCTCATAATGGCGAGCTGTGTTGAACGGGCCGGCACCCAAGCGCAAAAAGAGCATTTCCTACCGAAGTTTGCCACCGGCAAGCTCCGCGGCGGCATCGGTCTCACGGAACCCGATGCCGGATCAGACCTACAGGGAATTCGCCTAGTCGCGAAAAGAGACGGCGACGATTATGTTCTGAACGGCACCAAAACCTGGATTTCCAATGGCATCAAAGGCAACTGCCTGGCCGTACTTACCAAAACTGACCCGAACGCCTCCCCCCGTCACAAGGGCATGAGTTTGTTTATCTGTGAGAAGGGCGACGGATTCAGCGTTGGGAAAAAACTCAAGAAATTGGGCTATCGCTCGATCGACAGTGCCGAACTGATTTTTGACGACTTCCGAGTCTCAAAAGATAACCTGGTAGGCGGAGAGGAAGGGCAAGGCTTCCAGCAAGTGGCAGGCGGCTTGGAACTCGGCCGCATTAATATCGCCGCGCGGGGCGCGGGCATGGCGAAAGGCGCCACCAATATGGCGCTGCATTACGCGATGGACCGCAAAACCTTTGGCAAACCCATCGCAGAACATCAGGCAATTCAGTTGAAACTTGCCGAAATGTCCACCCGTGCTGCAGCGGCCGAGCTATTGGTTCATCAGGCTGCCGACAAGTTTGACCGAGAAGAGCGATGCGACCTGGAGGCAGGGCAGGCAAAGTTCTTTGCCTCGGAAGCTGCTGTGCAAAACAGTCTGGACGCCATGCGGGTATTTGGTGGCTACAGCTATTCACCTGAGTACGAGATTGAGCGCTTCTACCGAGACGCGCCGCTCCTTTGCATTGGTGAGGGAACGAATGAAATTCAGCGGATGATTATTGCGAAGCAGATGGTCGCCCGAGCCAGCTAGATCCTAGTCCAGCACCGTCATGTACTCACGCGCCTCAAGGCGTCCAGTGCGGTATGTATTCACCAGTGCATCGGCGTCCGCGTACCCCAGCGACATGCCGCACACCAACATCTGTTCCTCGGGCGCCCCCAGAATCGGCATCACACTATCGTGGTACGGGCAGAAGGCTGCCTGAGCACAGCTTTCCAGACCCGCCTCGCGGGCCGCGAGCATGAATGACTGCAAGAACATGCCGTAATCGAGCCAACTTCCCTGTTCCATATCGCGATCAATGGTGAAGAATAGCCCGACCGACGCACCGAAGAATTGATAGTTCTGCACCCTGTAGTTTTGTACTGACGCGGTGTCTTTACGATCCACACCAAGGAGCCCGTACAAGCCAAAACCCGTTTGACGGCGGCGCCCAATGTACGGCTCGCGCCAGTTCTTCGGGTAATAATGATACTCGTAGGCGCCTTCATCACCCGACAGGAACCGATTGGAGCAGACCTCGGTAATGCGAGCTTTTCGTTCACCTCGCACCACATAAACCTGCCAAGGCTGTATGTTCGATCCGGAAGGTGCCCTGCCCGCAACATTCAGTAGCGATTCGATTTGCTCATCACTAACGGGGCGATTGGGCAAAAAAGCCCGGATACTCTGGCGGCCCGTGATGGCCTCGCTGACGCGCAAGGTTTAGCTCACGCGCACTGTTTAGAAAGCCAGGTGTGTGCCCTGCCACCTTGAGGCGCACCAATCATCTCGCTGAGCAAAGCCACTGCGTCTAGTAACGCCGGCATCTGCACGCCAGTGTCGTACCCCATCGCCTGACACATCATCACCACATCCTCGGTCGCCACATTGCCCTTCGCACCCGGAGCGAAGGGGCAGCCGCCCAGACCTCCGGCGGAGGCGTCAAATTGACGAACGCCGGCCTGCAACGCCGCGTAGACATTCGCCAAACCCATGGCGCGCGTATCATGAAAATGGCAACCCAGATGGTCAGGACCGTAACGCTCAATGAGCTTCTCCAGCATTGACTGCACGGCCGCAGGGTGTGCTGCGCCAATGGTGTCCGCAATCATCAGTCGAGCGGGTTTGTGCGCCATGAGTCGATCCACGAGTTGGAGTACCAGCGACTCCTCGACGGGACCTTCATAAGGGCATTCAAAAGCCACCGCCAGATAAGCGTGAATCGCGATACCGTCTGCGGCGGCACGGTCTAGAATTTCCTCACCCATCACAAAAGTCTCCTCAAGACTCTTGCGAATATTGTTTTGATTCATCTCCTCCGTGGCGGCCAACGCAATGGCATGACTGCGCACCCCCGCCCTGACCGCAAGCTCGTAGCCCTTCATATTCGGTACCAAGGCACTGTAGGCGAGATCAACAGCTGGCAAACTCGCCGCAATTTCGTCAGTGCCGGCCATCTGGGGGACAGCTTTGGGAGAGACGAACGAGCCGATCTCAAGCTCGGGCACACCGGTCTTTGCCAATGCGGCAACTAAGGCGATGCGCTGCGCGACAGTAAGCTGCTTCGGCTGCGCTTGAAGCCCGTCGCGCGCTGCAACCTCTTTTATGATGACCGTTTCTGCCATAGCCCACCCCTCTGCGACCGGACTTCGTGAGATTTTGGGAATGCCGACGCCTGCGAAGTGTAGCGTTGCACTGGTTACGTCATCAAATCATTCTTGTTCGGCATCGATTTTAGCGCACAGATGTCTCGCCGCGCCGGCGATGGCGCTCGCGTCCACACCAAAATGCTCGCGCAAAACCTCTCGACGTTCACTCAAACCAAAACCATCCGTACCCAGTACCGTGTAAGGCCCTGGAATCCACGTTGCGATCATTCGAGGCAGGGCGCGCACATAGTCGGTGACGGCGACGGTCGGCACATCCGTCTGGTCAAACAAGTGCTTTACCCACGCTCGGCCTGATTTTTGACTGTAAGTGTCTGCAGTCTCGGACCGCTCTGCATCACGCGCGAGCTCCACGTAGCTGGTGATGCTATACACCGCCACCGCAAACCCCTCGCTGCGCAACTGCTCGGCTGCCTCAAGCACCTCGAATAGTATGGTGCCAGACCCCAGAATGTTCACTCTTGGACCGTCTCCGCAGGCAGGTTCCAACAGATATCCACCTCTAATGACCCCCTCCTCCAGATCCGCATCTTGCGGGCGAGCGGGCATCAGTCGCGCCTCGTTGTACATCATGAGGTAGAAGAGCTCATCGTGATCTTCTACAAACATACGCTGGATACCATAGCGCACCAAGACCGCCAGCTCCCACGCGAAAGCGGGGTCATAGGTCCGCACCGACGGCAACGTGCTAGCTAGCACGGGTGAGTGACCATCCTGATGCTGCAAACCTTCACCATTCAGAGTCGTCCGGCCGGCGGTGCCACCGAGCAAAAAGCCTTTGGCCATCATGTCAGCTGCGGCCCAAATCAAGTCGCCAACCCGCTGAAAACCGAACATCGAATAGAAGACATAAAACGGAATAGTGCGTACGCCGAAGGTGGCGTAAGCCGTGCCCGCAGCGATAAACGAGGCAATTGCCCCAGCCTCGCAGATGCCTTCCTGCAGAATCTGCCCATCAATGGCTTCGCGGTAGCTGTTGAGCGCCTCTGCATCTACAGGCGTGTAGCGTTGTCCGTCAGGGGAATAAATGCCCGCCACTTTGAACAGCGCATCCATACCAAAGGTTCTCGCCTCGTCAGGCACGATCGGCACGATTAATGGTCCAACTTCGGGGTCTTTCAACAGTTTGGTCAGCAGTCGTACCATGGCTGTGGTCGTCGACAGTGCCCGCGTATCAGAGCCCGCATCAAATGCCTCGAATATCGTCGCATCAGGCGGGTTGAGGTTCGACGGTAGAATCTCCCGCGACGGCAAATAGCCACCCAGTGCCTCGCGGCGCTGCCTCAGATACGTCAGCTCTTCACTGTCTTCTGCTGGCCGGTAAAACTCGGCCGCCGCCACCGCATCGTCATCTAGCGGAATACCCCACCCTCTCGCACAGGCAATACGCTCCTCACGGGAAAGGTCTTTTTTCTGGTGCGCCGTATTTCTCCCTTGCAGCGCTGAACCCATCCCGTCGCCCTTGACTGTCTTGACAAGGATGACCGTGGGCCGATCCTCGCTATCGCAGGCTTCACAGTAAGCTGCGTAGAGCTTCTTAGGGTCCTGTCCACCGCGCTTGATCTGCGCAACCTCGGCATCGGTCAGGGTATTCATAAGCTGTTCAAGGCGAGGGTCGCCGTGTACCCAGTGTTCACGCTGCTTGTCACCGGGCAGAATCGAATAACGCTGATAGTCTCCGTCCAGACACTCTTCCATGCGATGACGCAGCACACCCTCGTGGTCAGAGGCGAGTAGTGCGTCCCAACCACTGCCCCAGATTACCTTCAGCACCTGCCAATCGGCACCGCGGAAGGCACGCTCCAATTCTTGGATGATTTTTCCGTTACCCCTGACCGGACCGTCCAAACGCTGCAGGTTACAGTTCACGACAAGGACGAGATTATCTAGACGTTCGCGAGCCGCTATGTTGATGGTGCCGAGCACTTCCGGCTCATCGGCCTCGCCATCGCCGATGAAGCACCAGATACGAGAATCATCGGACGCTAATAGCCCACGATGCTGCAGGTACTTGGCGAATCGGGCGATATAAATGGACATGGGGACCGATAACCCCATAGAGGCATTGGGCACCTGCCAGAATTGCGGCATGGAACGCGGGTGTGGATAAGACGACAGCCCACCTCCCGCGCCGAGCTCCCGCCGATAATTCCGCAGTTGCTCCTCGCTGAGGCGCCCCTCCAAAAATGCGCGCGCGTAGATTCCGGGCGCCGCATGCGGCTGCGGTAAGACAAGGTCTCCCCGGCCCTGTGCGCTAAAAATATGGTTAAAAGCGGTTTCTAGCGCCGTGGCGCAAGATGCGTAAGTAGCAATATGCCCGCCCAGACCAGCACCCTCGTCCTGCGCTCGCAAGATCATCGCCGTCGCATTCCAGCGAATGATGTTCTCGATCCTTTTTTCAATCTCTAGGTCACCCGGATAATGCGGCTGCTCACCGGGTGACAGGGTATTGATGTACGGTGTATTCAATAGCGCGTCAGATAGCGTGACGCCCTGATCGACACTGTACTCCTGAAGTCGCCTCAATAGCGCGCGAACACCCTCATCGCCATATTCACGTCGGATATCTTCGAGAGCAGCTCGCCACTCCGGCCAATCGGCGTCTACCAATACCGCGACATCACCGGGTGTTAGTGGGGAATCGCTCACAGCGTCCTCAGTGCAGAAACCCAAAACGATTTAGCATCTGGCACTTCCCCCTTCGATCACTCATGATTTGGATAGTAACGACACTTGAGTGAAGGGCGCCAGCTATAGCGATGAGAAAAGCACTGGACAGGGTCAGTGGAGGCTTGGGCTCCAAGCCTGCGCTAATCGTCGTTGATGTTGTGAGGGGATTTACGGATCCCTCGTGTCCGTTGGGTTCCGAGGCAGATGAGGTCGTCGAGGCGAATGTGAGGCTCATGAACGCCTTCCATGACGTCGATTTGCCCGTCGTCCTGACCACGGTCATTTATCATGATGATCAGCAGGCCTCCGTTTTCAGGGCCCGCATTCCTGCCCTGAACTTACTGACACCGGAGTCCGAGTGGGTTCTCTTCGACTCAAGACTGCCTGTCGCGCCTAGTGACCTGCAGTTAGAGAAACACCATGCCAGCAGTTTTCACGGTACTGAACTGGACGAATGGTTGAGGAACCAAGAGGTTGACTCAGTCGTCGTGACAGGCCTGACTACGAGTGGGTGCGTGCGCGCCACGGCAGTGGATGGTTTACAAAACAACTATCGCGTGGTGGTGACGATAGAGGCCTGTGGCGACCGAGACAAACAGGCGCACAAGGCTAATCTGTATGACCTTAACGCGAAGTACGCAGACGTCCTGTCTCTGGATGATACCCTAGCCCTGCTCTCCCGCTAACCGCTCTTGCTGGGCCGCGAATTGTGCGGCCTGTTCAGGCGTCGCGTCGGTCTGGTACTGCGCCTTCCACTCCGCATAGGGCATCCCGTAAACAATTTCGCGCGCGGCCTCTTTGTCGAGAGGGCGGCCTTCCTCCGCCGCCGCCTCGGCGTACCATTTCGATAAACAGTTCCGACAAAAACCGGCGAGGTTCATCAGGTCGATATTTTGAACTTCCTTCCGGTTGTCCAGATGCGACAGCAATCTGCGGAATACTGCCGCTTCAATCCTTTGGTCACTCATACTAGCACAGTCCTCGATCAGTCTTTCGTCGGATACTCAGTATCAACGAGGAGATCACGAATGAACATACCCTGCCCGGGATAGCGCCATTGCTCACCCCCTAAAACGTCGGGTTGCTGCCACGCTACCTCCCTCACTTCTAGCAGGCGATGAATGCGCGGAGACGCATTGACCGCGGGATGACACCAATACAGGTGAAATCCATTGTCGAAAACGGTCGCGAGCCGCGTCGCCGTCACGGGAATCCCCGTCTCTTCAAAAACCTCTCTCTCGGCACCACAGGAGGCACTCTCGCCTGGTTTAACGCTTCCACCCGGCAGCGCCCACTCTCCCAGCCAACTCCGCACAAGCAACGCGGCATCGCCCTCCCGCACAAGACAACCAGCACTAGGAGCCATTCGACCGTCACCCTCGCTAGAGCAGGGTGGCGGCGTATCGCCGCACCCCATCACCAGTGCGCAAAGCATCAAGACACTAAGCCTCATACACCCAATCCGCCGCATCATTACCGACCGCGATGCGAAGCTCATCAAGCAGCGCATCACTGGGATGCACTTGCCATGCTCCCCCCAAACGCACTGCAACAGATCCCTTTGGCTGCACGTACTCCATTACCACCGGGCACTGCCCGCCAACGGCCGTACGCAGCGTATTCGCCAACATCGTATTGAAGCGCTCGTCCACGCGATGACTGGCTACACGCAGCCGCAACTGAGATACCTTCGCTTTTCTCGCCTGCTCTAAAGACCGAGCTGTTTTCGTGCGCATCGCCAGCCCACCGTTGAAGTCGTCGGTCTGCAGGCGCCCCTCGAGCAGGACAATGCGATCCTTTTGTAATAGATCCCGATGCTCGGTGAACACATCGTTGTAAACGGTCGCCTCGAGCTGACCCGAACCGTCATCGAGGGTTAAAACCGCCATCGGCCCTCTCTGGGTTTTGATGGTACGAATATCAAGAATGAGCCCGGCTACCACCGCCTGATTGGTGGCCTGTAGCTCGCGAATACGTCGCGGTGCAAATTTGCGGACCTCCGCCTCGTAGGCCTCCATCGGGTGGCCACTCAAAAAACTCCCCAAACTCTCTTTTTCTGCGTTGAGTAATTCCGTCAGCGTCCAGGGGCGTGCTCCGCGGTGCTCTTGATACAAGTCGTCTGTCTCATCGCTGGTCGTGATCACTTCTCCGAAAAGATCATCGATGCCCGCCGCTGAGTTACTGGCAACCTGCTCAGCACCCTTGATGGCGTCATCCAAGGCGGCCAACAGCACCCACCGCTCGACGCCTAGCTCATCCAGCGCGCCGCTCTTGATTACGGCTTCCAGGGCTCTGCGATTGACCTTTCGTGGATCTGTCCGCGCACATAGGTCGAACAGACTGTTAAACGGCCCCTCCTCCCGCGCAGCCAGCAAGCTGTCGATCGGACCTGCACCCAACCCTTTAATTGCGCCAAGACCGTATCGAATCTGACCATCGTCGTTGACTGAGAAGGCGTATTGGCCCGACTGAATTGAGGGTGCCTGTACTACCAGCCCCATGCGCTTAGCTTCATCGCGGAATGTCAGTAGCTTATCAGTGTTATCAATCTCAGAGCTCATGACCGCCGCCATAAACTCGGCAGGATGGTGGGTCTTCAGCCAGGCTGTTTGGTACGACACCAGTGCGTAGGCGGCGGAGTGGGACTTGTTGAACCCGTACCCGGCAAACTTCTCGACCAGATCGAATATTTTGATTGCCAGCGTGGGATCAATCCCCTGTGCCGCCGCACCCTCTTCGAAGACACTTCGTTGCTTCGCCATTTCTTCGGGCTTTTTCTTGCCCATCGCGCGGCGCAAAAGGTCCGCGCCACCAAGCGTGTAACCTGCCAATACCTGCGCGATCTGCATCACCTGCTCCTGATACAGAATAATGCCGTACGTCGGCTCGAGGATCGGTTTCAAACACTCATGCTGATACTGGGCATCGGGATATGCCAGAGGCTCCCGTCCGTGCTTACGATTGATGAAATTTTCAACCATGCCCGATTGCAACGGGCCGGGACGGAATAGCGCCACCAGCGCGATGATGTCCTCGAAGCAGTCGGGGCGCAAATTCTTGATCAGCTCTTTCATGCCGCGGCTTTCCAACTGGAAAACGGCCGTGGTGTCCCCCGCCTGCAGCAGCTTAAAAACCTGGGGGTCGTCTAGCGCAATGCCTTCGATATCCAAAGGCGTCTGTGCACGCGCATCGATCATCTGAATCGCCCATTGGATGATCGTTAGTGTGCGCAGACCAAGAAAGTCGAACTTGACGAGGCCGGCTTCCTCAACATCATTCTTGTCATACTGCGTGACGACGCCCGAACCATCTTCATCACAGTAAATCGGGGAGAAATCCGTCAACTCACTGGGAGCAATAACGACGCCGCCCGCGTGTTTGCCAGCATTCCGCGCCACGCCCTCCAACTGCACCGCCATATCCCAGATTTCCTGCGCCGCGCTATCTTCCTCGAGCAGCCTGACAAGTTGCTCCTCTTGCTCAAGAGCCCTGGAGAGTGTCATGCCCACCTCAAACGGAATCAACTTCGACATGCGATCAGCCAACCCGTAGGGCTTACCTTGAACACGCGCCACGTCCCGCACAACCGCCTTGGCGGCCATGGTGCCGAAAGTGATGATTTGGGAGACTGCTTGCCGACCGTAGGTCTGCGCGACATATTCGATCACTTCATCACGCCGTTCCATACAGAAGTCGACGTCAAAGTCCGGCATTGAAACTCGCTCTGGGTTGAGAAATCTCTCGAAGAGCAGGTCATATGCGATCGGGTCCAAATCGGTAATACCCAGCGCATACGCGACCAGGGAACCCGCGCCCGACCCACGTCCCGGACCCACAGGGATGTCCTGCTCCTTGGCCCATCGGATAAAGTCCATGACCACCAGGAAGTAGCCGGGAAAACCCATCTGGTTGATCGTATTGAGCTCGAAATCAAGCCGTTTGCGGTAGGACGCCAACTGATCATCTGTCCAATCGGGGAAGCGCTGTTGCAGTCCCTCGTAAGACAGGCGGCTCAAAAACTCCTCGATGGTCTCCCCATCTGGAACAGGGTAGTCAGGCAGAAAGGGCTGCCCCAAATTGATTGATACCGAACAGCGCCGGGCAATCTCGACAGTGTTCTCCAACGCCTCAGGGATGTCGGCAAACAGCTCGGCCATCTCCTCCACGCTGCGCAGATACTGTTGGTCGGAATACATCCTTAGCCTGCGAGGATCATCTAGCGTCCGCCCATCTCCGATGCAAACACGAGCCTCATGCGCCTCAAATTCCTCAGCCTCCAAAAACCGCACGTCGTTGGTCGCCACAACCGGGCATGCTCGCTCAGCCGCCAGCGCCACAGCGGCATGCACGTAATCCTCTTCGTCCGCTCGGCCTGTGCGCTGAAGTTCAATGTAGAAGCGGTCTGTAAACGTCGATTGCCAGTACTCAAGTGCCGCACGTGCATCAGCATCGCGGCCGTTGAGTAGGGCCTGCCCAATATCGCCCTGCTTACCTCCAGACAGCGCGATCACGCCCTCTGAATACTCAGCGGCCCATTCCTGGTGCACCCGGGGACGACCAAGATACTGTCCCTGCTGATAAGACCGAGACAGCAATAGCATCAAGTTTTGGTATCCAGTTTCATTTTGCGCCAAGAGACATAACTCGAAATGCCGCTCATGATCGTGGGGGTCCAGAACGTGCACGTCAGCGCCAACAATCAGCTTGATGCCCAGATCCGCAGCCGCCTTATAAGCTTTCACCAAGCCAAAAAAATTGTGGTGATCCGTAATGGCTACCGCAGGCATACCCAGTTCCGCCGCCCGACCTAGAGCAGGGCGTATGCGGAGCAAGCCATCAATCAGAGAGTATTCGGTGTGGAGGCGGAGGTGAACAAACGAGGTCATGGGGAAACGCTACCCCACCTCGGGGTGTGCCAGCAAGCGTTTCACCGGCGCAAAGCTTCGGCGATGTATCGGTGTGACGCCTAACCGCTTCAGAGCTGCCAAATGTGCCTTGGTCGGGTACCCCTTGTGTTGATCAAATCCGTACCCGGGGTATTGATCATGCAGCGCCTGCATTTCACCATCGCGCTGCACCTTGGCCAGTATTGATGCCGCCCCGATCGCCGGCTCGCAGAGATCGCCCTTCACAATTGCGCGTGACTCAAAAGACCATTGAGGCAATCGGTTACCATCAACCAATACTAGCGTTGGCGTAACACTCAGCCCTTCGACAGCCCGGCGCATAGCCAGTAACGACGCCTCAAGAATATTGAGCTCATCGATCTCGGCAACTGACGCTCTACCCAAAGCCCAGCTGATAGCCTCTTTGCGAACCACATCCGCCAGGCACTCCCGGCGCTTTGCGGTCAGCGCTTTTGAGTCGGTGACCCCCTCTGGAGCTGGATCTGGAAGAATCACCGCCGCGGCCACCACGTCCCCCGCCAGAGGACCCCGCCCAACCTCGTCTACACCGGCAATGATTTTTGACGACGTGTCGTGAAAAAGATCATCCTCCCGCACCATCAAGCGACCAACGGGGCGAGGGCACCAATACTGCGCGCGGCAAAGTTTCCGCCAATCCGATCCGCCAACTCATTGAAACAAGCCACTTGCTGAGCACCACCGGTGTCGAGCAACACGGACACTTCATGCGCCATTCGCTCTACAGTCGCCTCAGTCTGCAATAGCTCGGGCGCAACCGCATGGCCCGCCAAAATATTAGGCAGTCCGACATGAGGCGTCTTCACCATTCTCGACAGCACTGCCCATGAGGCTGCTGCCATGCGATACGCAATGACCATCGGCTTCCGAAGAAGCATAGCTTCTAGGGTCGCAGTTCCCGAAGCAATCAGCAGTGCATCACTGGCACGCATGGCCGCCCTGCCTCGACCCAGTGCCACAGTGACCGGCAGTTCGCGACTATCCAGCAACGCGTTTATCTGCGCGCGCCGTTCTTGATTCGCGGCGGGCACCACGAAATAGAGTTCGGGGTAACGTCGATGTAATTCCGCCATTGTCTCGACAAACCGAGGCATCAGATGACGTACTTCGCTCTCACGACTACCGGGCAAGACACCGAGAATGGTGCGGTCACAAGGGAGATCCAGCTGCTGTCGGATTTCGCTGACCGATGCCAACTGTGTGAGCTCATCCACCAAAGGGTGACCAACACACACGGCGTCGATGCCCGCTTGCCGGTATATGTCGACTTCAAAGGGGAGTAAGCACAGCATTCGATCGACTGAAGCGCGAATACACCGGATGCGACCGCTTCGCCACGCCCATACGGAGGGGCTCACCAGATGGGCAGTCGATACACCCGAAGCTTTTAATCGTCTTTCAATGGGTAGATTGAAGTCAGGGCTATCCACCCCCAGAAACAGCTGAGGCCGCAGATCCAGTTGCTGCGCAATAAGCTGTCGGCGAATCCTCAGCAACTCGGGGAGGCGTTTCAGTGGCTCTACCAGGCCCATCACCGCTAACCGCTCCATAGGGGCTAGCGATCGCAAACCCAAGGCGGTGATTTGTGGCCCGCCAATGCCACTCAGTTCCAGGGTCGTACCGGAGTGCTGCCAGGCTTTCAGTACCGAGCCGGCCAAAATATCTCCTGAGGTCTCTCCTGCGCAGATACCCAGCTTCAGCAAGGAGGTCGACACTAACGAACTACGCCTCTCTGTGATTGTTTGAGGGAGTCGATGAGTATCTGAATACTAGGCGTCTCAGTTACCATGCTCTGCAGTCGCTCGAGTGCGGCGTCCAATGTGAGGCCTTGCCGGTAAATAATTTTAAACGCTCGCCTCAGCTCACCGATTTCGGCTGTGTCAAAACCCCGCCGCCGCAATCCCTCGGAGTTGATCGTCTTTGCCTCAGCTGGGCTGCCTGCCACCGTGACAAAGGCCGGCACATCCTTGCCAACCGACGTGCCCATTCCGCTGAAACTGTGAGGACCAATTTTGCAAAACTGATGCACTAGGGTATAACCCGACAAAATCGCCCAATCACCCACGACAACATGGCCTGCGAGTGCGGTGTTATTTACTAGAATGGTGTCATTACCAAGGACGCTGTCATGGCCAACATGCACATAGGCCATCAATAAATTGCGATCACCAATCGCCGTGAGTGACCGATCCTGAACCGTCCCACGATGAATCGTCACATTCTCGCGAATCACGTTGTCGTCACCGATATGGAGCTCGGTCGGTTCGTCTCGATACTTCAGGTCCGGGGTTGCCTCACCGACCGTGGAAAACTGATAAATGTGATTACGGGCCCCAATGCGGGTTGGCCCCTTGATCACCACGTGGGATTCAATCTTAGTGCCTTCGCCTATCTCAACATCGGGGCCGATCAGCGTCCAAGGTCCGACCTCTACCGAGTCGTGTAGGCGTGCAGACGGGTCGATGATAGCGGTTTCGTGGATCACGACTCAGCGGTCAGCACACAGTATGGTGGCAGACGCTGCGAGCTCGTCATCAACTCTTGCCTCGACCTCGAACTTCCAGATTCCGCGACGCTCACTCACAATACTTGCGTACAACATGACCTGATCACCGGGTACACAGGGGCGCTTGAAGCGCAGGTTGTCGGCACCAACGAAGTAATAAATTGATCCGTCAGCAGGCGTTTTATCCATGGTGACAAAGCCCAGAATACCCGCTGCCTGCGCCATGGCCTCAACCAACAACACGCCCGGGAAAACCGGTTTATCCGGAAAATGCCCATCGAAGAAGGGTTCGTTGATAGTCAGATTTTTGTACGCCTGAATGCGTTCTCCGGGCTCAACTGACACCACGCGGTCCACCAACAAGAACGGATATCGGTGGGGGAGTCGATTGCGGATCTCTTCAATGTCGAGTGTCACGCCTTGCCATCCTCCTGCTGATCGAGACCGGTCGCTTTCTCTAGCTCCGCGATGCGTTTCGCCATCTGGTCTAACTGGGTAAATCGTGAAGCGCTTCTCAGCCACGCTCTGAGAGGTTGTATGGGCGTACCCGATGAATAGTGCCCCGCCTCAGTCACTGAGCTCGCCACCCTGCCCTGACCGCCAATGTGCACATCGTCGGCAATGATGAGGTGGCCTGCCATACCGGCCTGTCCCGCAATCACACACCGGTCTCCAATTTGTGTGCTGCCAGAGATGCCTGCTTGCGAGGCGATCGCCGTCTGACGGCCGACGCGCACACCATGCGCGATCTGTACAAGGTTATCGATGATCGCACCATCGTGCACGATAGTGTCCTCTAGTGCGCCGCGATCGACGGTGGAGTTGGCGCCTATTTCAACGTCATCACCGACCACAACCGTCGCGAGTTGTTCGATTTTTACCCAGCCCGTCTGGCTCGGCGCGTAGCCAAATCCATCCGCGCCAATCGTCGCGTTAGGATGAATCGTACAGCGCTGTCCAATTCTTACGGCGTGACAGACTACCGCCCCCGGTTTGATGACGGTATCGTTGCCGATCTTCGCGCCATGACCGATATATACACCCGCACCAATCCAGACCCGATCGCCAAGCACCGAATCCGCCTCGACGCACGCGCCGGCATCGATCGTCACTGCGTCACCCAAAAGCGCACTCTCCGCCACAGTCGCCGCGGTGTGGATATGGCCTGAGGGCTCTGGGTGGTTATCGAAAACCCGGGTTGCATGAGCATAGCCAATATAGGGAGTCGGACTTAATAGCGCGGGACCAGACCACGCCTCAAGCCAATCTGGATGCAGAATCACAGCACCCGCTAGTGTTTTCGACAAACGGTGCAGGTGCTTTTTTTCCGAGATGAAGCTGAGGTGCTCTGGCTTAGCAACATCGATCGCTGCCAGACCTTGGATAAGGGTAGCAGGATCCCCGTGAAGCTCGAGCTCCAAATGTGTCGCGAGCTCCCCGAGGGTCGGCATGGTCTTTACTCAGCGACCAGTTGATTCATCTTGTCCGAGACTTTAGCCGTGATGTTATAGCCTAAATCGGCATGGATCACGGCCTGCTGCTGGAGCAACAAACCAATCTGATCGGTCTCAATGATCTCTCGGAGCACTTCTTGTGCTTGCGGTGCCAATTCCTGCATCACTCGCTGAGCGTTCTGGGTTTGCAGAGTTTGCAACTTCTTTGCGACATATTCGAGGTCGGACTGCTTACTCGCCATTTTCTGGCGCGCGGCGACCTGATCTTCCTCGCTCATAGCAGCCTGATCTCGCTGAAAATCCTTCACCAATTGGTCAAGCTCGGCGCGCAGAGCATCAAACTGCGACTTGTCTGACGCAAAATCCTCATTGCTCTCGAATTCCTGAAGCCGCTGCTGCGCAACGTCTGTTTGCAGAATCGCTTGCTCGAGATTCACCATAGCAATACGGCCCTGAGCCAATACAGTTGAGGGCAGCACAACCATGAGCAGGGCAAGCAGCCAAGCACGTGCATTCATTGGACGATCTCCATCTTTCTCTAAAATCAGAAGCCCCTACCCAGTGTGAACTGGAAGACTTCTCGTTCATCAATTGGGCTGGCGTTAAGTGGCTTGGCCAAGCTGAAGGTCAAAGGGCCAAAGCCTGACAGCCAGGTCACACCAATGCCAACAGAGTACCGTAATTCCCCGGCATCAATACCAAAACAATTCACCTGATTTTCACGGCAATTAGTGTTGAAAACGTTACCGAAATCAAAAAACAACGCAGATCGCAGTGAACTCCGATCTTTGATGAATGGCATGGGAAAAAGGATCTCAGCGCTGCCCTCAATCAGCACGTTGCCACCGAACGGATCAGGCTCGTTGTAGAACTGCTGTACGGGAATCTTCCCTGTAAGGGGATCCACCGCGTATCCGTAACCACGACCATCGGCACCACCATACTCAGCGGGCCTGCCATTTTCGTCAATACCCGTGACCGCCGTATTGGCTCGATAAACAACGGGC
>Ga0160423_10001577_pt1 | contig 19109 bp, 12 predicted proteins | sample CRUFie14St8metaG_FD_108191 | JGI IMG/M metagenome (GOLD analysis project Ga0160423, IMG submission 108191) | Marine microbial communities from the Costa Rica Dome - CRUD Field 142mm St8 metaG | ecosystem: Environmental > Aquatic > Marine > Oceanic > Photic zone | place: Costa Rica: the Eastern... | reverse complement strand
GAACTCATCCGGCTAACGAGCTTAAAGATCGTGCTGACGCCTTTCTTGCCACTATTCCGGAAAAGTTTGAGTCTCTAAACTCGGAAGAGTTCGATCGGTTAAAGACTGCCGCTCGTGAGAAAATTAAAGAAAAGCCCAAAAGCATTGCTGAGAAAGCCGGCATCTTATTTGCTCGTGCATATGATCACGAAGGGGATTTTGATCGGGAGCAGACAATTCTGCGCGCAATCGATTCTCTTACGCATGATCATGCGCTCAAATTATTAAAGGGTATGTTTCACATCGAAACACGCCGTCAGCGTACCTTTCTACTCTTCGCAAAGGAGCACTCATCAAAAGAACCACTGTCCTCATCCTTTGATGATTTAGCTAAGTGGAAGGCGAATAGGCAGTTCGAGTAATTCTTCAATTCTACTGTCACTTGACCACTATAGTAGCGGCGTCTCCATCTCCGTCAGCTGTGGTGCAACTGATTTCAAAAACACCAGTTCTTAACGGTAGTTGTAATATTTCTTCGGGATTCCCTTTAGCAAAAAAGTTACCATCAATAAACCAGTAAAGTTCTTCACTGCCTTTGGCTTCCAAGATCAGGAATGATTCCTTGCGATCCTCAAGCAGGGCGAACGTCTGACCGTTCAGTGGTCGGAGGATTTCGGTTTTTTTCTCGGTATCAGCGTTAGTCTCTATCTTATCCTTACATAGGTTCTTGCAATTTAGGTTATGTGAGATGCCTGGTAAGTACCAGTCTGTAACTGATACTCTACAATCTTTAGATTTGGATAGGCCTGTACTGCCACAGACTTCACGTTGTTTTAGCATCAAAAATTCATTGGGAGTTCGGGCACGATCTTTAACCCTTGGCAGATTGGCGAAGATTTCTAGTGCAAGTGGGGCTGCATCAGAAATTCCGGTCAGTTCAGGGCAAGGGGAGCCATTTGGGTTCCCTCTCCATACGCCAACTACGTATTGTTCGTTCCACGCGATCGTCCAAGCATCACGACTTCGGGAGGAGGTTCCGGTCTTCCACGAAATTCTGGGGCGGGTACCTTTCTCGGTATGGCCGTAGACGGTGAAGTCACGTTCAGAACCAGAGAGGATATCACTTGTGATCCATGCTGCTTCGGAGGATAACGGATCTCTCGGAGAAACATGCGCTAGTTTTGCGTAGGCACGAGATAGGTCAAGCAAGCGGACTTCACCGCCGCCAAGAATAAGATTCAAGCCATAGTGCTCGGGCGGTTTGTCTAAGGTAGACAATCCTAAGTCGTGAAGAGTCTCTAGAAAAGGTCTCTGTCCTATGCGTCTAACCACTTCGATTGAAGGTAGGTTTAGGGAGTCTACAAGAGCCTGACGGGCAGACACTCTTTGCCTGAAACGGCGGTCAAAGTTCTGGGGTTGGTACCCTGGCAACCGGAGAGGAGTGTCCCTCAGGACTTCTTCTGGTGTGAGTTGTCCTCGGTCAAATGCCATTGCATATGCAAAAGGCTTTAGGGTGGAGCCAGGTGATCGAGGACTTAGTGCGGCATTATATTGTCCAGCTTGGCTGGTGTTCCGATAGTCAGGTGAACCAATCATAGCGAGAACTTCTCCTGATGGTGCATCCAGAACAATCACTGCAGCGCCACTGGCTTTGTCGGAAGGATATCTTGCCAACTGAACTTCTGCAAGTTGTTGAATAGTCCAGTCCAATGAGGTGCGAGTCTGGAATGGAGTAGGTGTTTTTTCGTCATATGATAAAGTCATATCCTCTTGCTCCTGAAGGATTGCGTCTGTAAAGTGGGGTGCAAGGAAAGGAGGTGTCCAAAGTTGAAGCTGAATGCCTGATTTGCAGGCGTCTTTGTATTCCTTCAGCGATAAAATATTGCTGGCATACATTCTCTCCAGCACATGATTACGTCGAGTTCTGGCTCTTTCAGGGTGCCTGTCGGGGCGAAGTCGGTTTGGGGACTGAGGAAGTCCTGCAAGGAGAGCTGCTTCTTCTAGGTTTAGATGGACAGGTTCCTTGGAAAAGTAGTGGAGACTAGCCGCGCGTATACCAACAATATTGCCACCAAAAGGAGATCGGTTTAAATATTGTTCAAGAATCTCTTCCTTGGTTAATAATTTTTCAATCTGCAAGGCGCGGAAGGCTTCTATTCCCTTTGAAAGAAGATTCCTCGGGCGTGGTTTGACGAGGCGGATTGTCTGGGTGGTGAGAGTGGATGCGCCGGAAACTACATCCCAGTTAGTTACCACCTGCCAGATGGCTCGTCCAAGGGCAAGGTAGTCTAATCCAGAGTGTCCGTGAAAGCGTTTATCTTCAGCTGCAATCAATGCGGCGGGTATCCACCCGCCGGCGTCCTCAAGGCTAATAGGCATACATCGCTGCCCAGCGTTGTTGAGGGTGGTACGCAACAGATTGTTGTTACGATCGGTAATAAAGCGGGAGGCGTCGTAGCGCAGGTAGTCTTCCAGCGGAAAGGGTAGTGAAACCCATGCTAAAGCGAATAGGATTGTAGCTGAAATTCCGAGTCGGAAGCCCCACTTAAGACAGGCTCGCATCAATGAGCTTATGCGTTGTGAGCGCACTCCCATCTAGTTGGACTCCACAATCTTGATTCTGCCAGTTTCGCCAAAAGATTTGATTTCAGAGTTGTACATGCAAGTAGCTGATGGTGCGGGGAGAACATACTCCCCTGCAGTTACCGCTTTGGCAAAGTAGGTAAATTTCTGAACGCCCTTAATCGCTTCAGGAAAGATTAAGAAACGATCGTCTCTGTGTTCCCTATGCCGGACATATTCGGAATCATTGGAGAACTCAATTTCAAGCCCAGCCGGCAGGAGGTCTTGTATGGCTAGGTGATCGATTTCGTTACCAAAAGTATCCAGTGATAAGTCAATTCTTACAACCTCACCTCTTATTATGGGGTTTTCAGAGCCTTCGATGGTACGGATAATACGGACTCCTTCAGCATGATTTGAAGGGATTTTGGATGGAATACCATCAAATGTGAACGAATAATACAGTGGTCCCGGTCCTTGGTTCTTAAGTTGGAGCTTGTTAGGAAGTTTTCCTGGAAGAAATGTAAATCTTTGGCGATCAGCTTTGTTTTCCATTCGTTCTCCATCAAATACAAAAACTGCGCTTGTTACTAATTCGCTTTCACCTAGATGGCGTGCATACTTACCCATCGCAAGCACTAGCATAGCATTCTCCTGAGTAGACCATGCGTTTGCACTTCCTAGAGCATTCTGTAGGTTGGCTGCAAGTTTCGCAGTCTGTGCTGATCTAGGGTCCAGTTCAACGTGCAGATTAAGGAGTAGGGCACTGGTGCGAAGTGGGGATCCCAGCGTGTTCCAGTTCTGGATACGTTTATTATTCCACGAGGGGGCGTGTATTTTTTTGGCGATCGCCCCAGCCTTACGACGGTCACCGGTGTAAATATGAGCCATGGCTAGGCGGATTCGTGACTCTGGTGAGAGTTCTTCCTGTGTCTCCAATAGGCGTTTTAGCCAACCCGTAGGCAGGTTCCCAGCTTGGGCAAGGACTTGAACTGAATATGCTCGAATTTCACTAGCGTCCTCTTTGTTCTCATTGCCAAGCTTGCTCTTAATCCATGCAATTGCACGGCTAAGGTCGCTTTCCGGAACATGGAAACCTGCTTTTTGGGCTTCCAGTAGGAACTGGGTTGCATACAGAGTTCCCCAGTGGTAGGTGTTCGTTGCTCCTGGCCACCAGCCAAAGCCTCCGTTTGGCTGTTGCATGGACATTAGACGCTGTATACCCGACTGCACATACTGCTTGATGAAATCCCCAGAAGGGGTCTCTGTGGGAGTGCGCCTGAAGAGGTCTTCGGTGTACAGCAAGGGCAGGCTACCGGATGTGGTCTGTTCAAGGCAACCATATGGATACCTCAAAAGCGATTCCAGCGCAGGTCCTAGAAGGGCGTCAGCGATAGGCGAGGTCTCTAACTTACCTGCAGCGGTCTCCTTTAGAAAGCTTGAATTTGGGATAAGCTGAATGCTTTCTTGATCTGCGAGTATTCCTGTGTGGACTTTGAATTCTCGGGCGATTGGAGGGCGTATAGAAATTTCGATCCGTTCTTGGTATATATCCTTCTCGGATTGTGCAGAGATCTCAATCCAGCCCTTTCCTGGTATTTTACCAGTCTGGATATGAACATTAGCAATAAACGTGTCTCCGGGCTCAATAGTTGTGGCGCTCTCGAAATATTGTTGGTTGGTATCTTCGACCGACAGATGTTCTGAAAGTTTTAAATTCCACCTGATTTTCAACTTTTTATCGTCATCATTGAAGAGCTGGATGGGCATCGCGAAACGATCTTCCGGTGCGAGGAATCTTGGAAGCCCGCTGATCACGCTGAAGGGACGCTTCACAATAAATTGCTTTTCGGTAGATCCGAATCTCGATCCATCGGTTGCGACTGCCATTAGCCGAACCTTACCTGAAAACTCTGGAAGTTCCCAATTAACATGGGCTTTTCCATCTTCATCTGTCTCTATGGCAGGTTTCCAAATCGCGAGGTTTTTGAATCGGCGGGCTGGGAAGGGATTTAGAAAGGTTGCAGGCTGGGCCAATCGACTACCGGCGCCAACAGCTAGTCGGTTCTGAATCGGGTTATGGTTTTGCTCGGGGAGCAGGAGTCCGTAGGGGTCATGTAATTGAAACATCAGCTTTCGGTCGGCGCTGAAGTAAGCCAGTGGGTCAGGTGTTTGGTACTGGGTTAGTGAGAGGATGCCTTCATCTACTAGCCATAGGGTAATTTCACTAGAGACAGGAAGACCTTGGCTATCGGTGACATGGATGCCTGTTGAAAAGGTTGATGAGGGTCGGGCGTTTTCTGCCAAATTTAAGCCTAAATTCAGTCTTCTAGACTCTTGATTTATACGAAGACTGGATCGACCTAATGCACGGTGAGGTTGCCAGTCAGGGGTTCCAGGAGAAATCTCGCGGATGACATGGGCGGTAGCCCAAACATTGGGAGCGAACGAGGGTAGTGTTTCGAGCAGGATTTGGCCAGTGCCTGTGGGGCTCAATTCAATGATGTGTTTCTCAAGGATTCTGTCCTTTTGAAGGGTAATCAGTGCTCGGCCAGAGAAAGGTGCTGCAATGTTTAAGGTCGCGGTCTCTCCGGGTTGGTAATTTGGCTGGTCGAAAGTAAGCTCCACTTTTTCTGGTTCCTCGCTAGACCAAGCTTGGCCCTTGGTTCCCGGCTCCTGGACATGCAATTCAAACGTAGCTGAGGCCCCACTTTGTTTGTGCTGAGCTCGGATGATGTAGTTTCCTGAGGATAATGGTTCAGGGCTCTGGTATGAGACCCTGCCGTTGTAGGTTTGGACTGTTTGTGCGAAAACTTCCGTTAAATTGCGCTCTGATTGGTAGCGAAAGTGACCATTGTCATCTTGGCGAAGTAGCAGAGCCCGTGATACCTTATTAACCGTGAATTGAAGAGATGTTCCATCGGGTGCGAGCGAACCGTCTGGGACTAATACGACAGCCTCCCACTTCTTACCATCTTGAATACTACGGATGCCAATGTGCAACGGGTATGGATTAATCGGAAGAACTAAGGTGTTTGAGACTGGTCGACCTGCCAAGTCATCAACTGTTGCTACAAGTTGGATTTCGCAGGAGCTAGGTGGTTGGATATTGAGGATAGAAGTACCAAGTTTTGCGTGGCCACGTGCATCGAGCTTTATCTTTCCAATGGCCTGAAGTTTGGAGTGTATGGCTGGAAAGGATTTTTCTCTATCTTCAAACCTGAAGTCATCCCAGCCTTCAGGTTTGAAACTCTTGGGAAGGTAACGGAAGTGTGCACGGGCCTGCAAGTCCTCGCCCGGTCGACCAATCAAGTGTTGGGCTGCTATCTGGAATCGTAAATTGTCTCCGGGGCTCAAAGAATTAACATCACCCTCGGGTTTGATGGACACTTCAAGTTTTGCAGCGGTAAATTCTTCAAGATTTGCTGTGCAAGTACCAAGGATTGCAGAAGCTTCTTTACCACTAGGTATGGCGAGTTTGAAAGTATACTTTCCTAGTTTGCTCGAACGAGGCCACGGTAGGTCAAACTGTGTAGTGCCATCCTTGGAAAGCATACTCAGCAGGCGATGGCTTTCACGCATATCTGGTCCTATGATTCGAAGTTCTACTGGATGGGGCGGAGGGGGATGACCTTTTGCGTTGCGCACTATACCCTTAAAGTGAGCAATTTCGCCAGGTCGGTAGATTCCACGGTCTGAGAATAGGTGGCCCTCGACTGCATCACCTAGATAGGGTCGACCATCCATTGAGGTAGTGTTATGAATTTTAGTCTCGGGAAGATAGAGGCTGGCGATGTCTTTTCCTTTTTCTACTGTGAGCATGAAGGCCTCAGCATCCGCATGTATAGGTACGGGAATTTGAGCCAAACCATTGGCGTCTGTCCTGCCTTCGGTAAGGATTTGGTTTGTATCTGAGTAGAGTGTCACTCTTGCCTGAGTCAGAGGTTTCAGTTCGGATATGGAGTTGGCCCAGACTAAAATCTCGTTTTCGGAGTGGAGTAGGGTAGTTCCGATGTCGGTAATATGAAGGACTTTTCGGTCTGCTTGGTTGTAGCTTTCACCGCGAATATCGACATGATAGATCCCGGTACGGGGTTCGGGTATGAGTCTGCTAAGATCGAGTTGGGTTTCTACAGGCTGATTGGGTATATTTTGTATGGGAAAAGTCGTTTTTCTTACGATAGGTTGAGAGAGACCTTGGTGGGCATTACCATAGTATCCAGAGTACTTGTCGTGTTGGCGCATTCCGAAGAAAACAAGATTGCTTGGGTGAATGCGACAAATGGTGACATCCATCTTTTCCAGATTAACTGAGTGAACGGGGACCCTGAGATGACTTTTCGGCGAAAGGTGTGATCCACGATGGAGAAACGCGATATCGCTGGGGCGCCTCGGCATAAAGATTTTCTGTGTGAGTTTTTCTTTGTTGGGCCAACCCTTGGTGGGTTTTACTCCGGGCAAGAGCATCACAGAATATACTTTGCTGGATTTGAACTTTGCTTTGATACGGCAGTGACCGTACCACCAACGGTCACTGTGCAATACTTGAAATGGCAGTTCTGGTTCTATGCGAAGTTTTGCGCGTATCTGCTCCAACGGGACAGGTGATGATAATTTAAGATACAGGACACCATCTTGGAATGCGTACATTTCGGGTCGATGACCGACAATGGTCAGAGGTTTTCCGATAGTGACTGTAGCGCGCGCGGGTTTGCCAAGACCATTTTCACCGTTTGCTGGGCGAAGTTCCGCATCGATAACTATTTCGAGTTGAGCCGTACTAAGGTCTGGCAATTTCAGTCGGATAGTCTGTAATGATTTGTCGTTAAGAGCTGTGTATGAAACCGTCTCCTTCGTATCCTTGTTAACAACACGAGTATAATTGGATACCTCTTCAGGCCTAACCTCTGAGTTGAAGCGTAGGCGAATGTGCCTTTGTGAGGAGTCAGTTTCCGCTGCAAGTAATTTGAGTCTTTCGGTAGTGAATGACTCCTCTTTAAAAGTGATCTTTTTACCTGATAGGGCATAAATCGGCCCTAAGCTGTTCACTCCAATATTTCGTCCTACAGGCCAAGACTTCTCAGGTTTGAAAACCAGTTCGAGGGAGGAATTCCAACAAAAGAGGCCAGACTGCGGAGGGGAGAATGTAATAGGGCCAGATTCCTTCCAGATTCCGGTTGTTTTTTCCACGACCATTGGTTCTGGAAATGCCCACGCTAACTCTGCGCGTTTTTCTATCTCTTCCGCCGAAGACGCTAGTTTTCGTGCCATCTCCACTTGGATTGGAGCTTCTGATTTCAACAATTCAGCCGGTTGTTGATCTCTTAGAATTGCCCACGTATTGAGAGCCAGAAAGGCTAATCCTAGCGCAAACCATCTGTTTCGCTCTGAGCAAGTTTTCCCTAATAGGTTCTTAAGTTTCACTATTTTAATTCTCATTCCTCGCTGTGTTCATCATTAATCCTCCGGAGTTTGACAAGAGATTGTTCCCCGATTACGACTATGTCGCAACCATGACTCGAATTGTTCGAACTTTTATATTTCTAGCCTTTTGCTTTATTTGTAGTTCGCGTTTCACCATAGCTGCAGACGATGGGGTGACTCACGTTGGACGGAAGCCTATTCCTGCGCCTGAAATGATTGCAAAGCTACCTCCCGATGGCGGGCCTGACTTCAATCGACTTGTTTTCGAAAAGAGTCCTTATCTTCTCCAGCATGCAGGCAACCCTGTGGACTGGTATCCTTGGGGGGAAGAAGCCTTTGCTGCCGCTAAAAAGCAAGACAAGCCTGTCTTTCTCTCAATCGGTTATACGACCTGCCATTGGTGTCACGTTATGGAGCGCGAGTCTTTTGAGGACATGGAGGTTGGGAAACTGCTCAGTAAGCACTTTATTTGCGTAAAGGTTGATCGAGAGGAACGCCCTGACATCGACGCCGTTTATATGACTGTCACCCAGCAAATTACCGGATCAGGTGGGTGGCCAATGACAGTCATAATGACTCCAGATAAACGTCCGTTCTTTGCCGGAACTTACTTTCCTAAGGAGAGCCGTCCTGATCGGGCAGGACTCAAACAACTCATATATGGACTCTCCGGTGCTTGGAAGGATGATAGGGAACAGGTCTTCAAGGTTGCAGAGGAGGTCACTCGCTTCCTTGAGCAGGCTAGTGCTGGTGCGCCAGGGGATCCGCTTACTGCCGCACTCCTTGATAAGACATTTTCTCAGCTTCAGACTCGCTATGATTCGGTACATGGCGGCTTTGGTCGCAATCCAAAATTTCCCACTTCGCACCAGCTTTCTTTTCTGGTGCGTTACTGGAAGCGTTCTGGCAAGACTGAGGCACTCGATATGGTCGAGCATACATTGCGTCGTATCCGACTCGGCGGTATATATGATCATGTAGGACTAGGTGTGCATCGATATTCAACCGATCGTATTTGGCTACTGCCACATTTTGAAAAGATGCTCTACGATCAGGCTATTCTAGCCCAAGCCGCACTCGACACGTATCAGGCTACTGGCAAGCAGGAGTATGCCAATCTCGTAAAGGAGCTTCTCAGCTACGTGCTCAGGGATATGACTGCTCCAACGGGTGGCTTCTTCAGTGCTGAAGATGCTGATAGTGAAGGAGAAGAGGGTAAGTTTTACGTCTGGAAACCTGATGAGATTCTTCAAATACTTGGCAAGATTCGGGGCGAGCGTTTCTGTGAAATATACAACATCGTGAAAGGCGGCAACTTTCGTGATGAAGCAACTGGTGAAGCAACTGGTGACAGCATTCCTCATTTAACGAAGTCCATTGATTCAATTTCTGCAGACTACAAGCTTACGCCGTCAGTTCTTCACAACGAACTTGAGGAAGACCGAAATAAGCTCTTCGCTGCACGTAAGAAGCGAATTCATCCACAAAAAGACGACAAAGTTCTTACCGACTGGAATGGTCTAATGATTGCGACTATGGCCCGCGCAGGAACGGTCCTCGGTGACGAGCTTTATATCAAAGCCGCCCGTCGCGCAGCTGACTTCGTCCTCGGCACCCTAAGGCGCGAGGATGGTCGCCTCCTCAAGCGTTATCGTGACCACAGCGCAGGTCTGCCAGCTCACCTCGAAGATTATGCTTTTCTCATTTATGGACTACTCAATCTCTACGAGGCTACATTCGAGGTGAACTACCTTGAGGAAGCTATCGATCTGAATGATCTTGCTCTTAAGCACTTTTGGGACGCCAAGGATGGCGGCTTTTTTATGACAGCCGACGACGGAGAAAAACTGCTTGTACGACACAAGGAAATATACGACGGCGCCATCCCGTCAGGAAACTCTGTTGCTGCTATGAATCTACTAAGGATTGCACGAATGACTGGACGCAGCGAACTTGAGAATAAGGCGTTGGCAGTGATGAGCGCCTTCTCATTGGACGTCGAGCGTAATCCCTCAGCCTATACTCAGCTTATGCAGGCTCTTGACTTTGCGTTTGGACCATCAATTGAAGTTGTGGTTGCTGGCGAATTGGCAAAGTCCCAAACTCAGGCACTTGTAAAGGCGCTGCATAAAGACTTTATACCTAATAAGGTCATTTTGCATCGTCCTCCGGGTGAAAATGTCTCCATTGTGAAAATTGCACCCTACACCGAGAATCAAGAGCCTGACGATGACGGCGCTACCTTAGTTTATATCTGCCGTAATTACGCATGTAAAAAGCCAGTGTCGGCAGTAAATGCTCTTCAAGAGATTCTTGCCGAGAGCACACGTCAAAAGCCTTAAACGGTATCAGTTATTATCGGGCATTTTCTTACCAAAGCAGATTGCTGAACATTTCACGCTCTTAGGCGAGTTCGTTGATTAAGGCTTCAAACTTCTCTCGGTTGAAGTCACTTAAGGCAACTCCCTATACAATTTACCAATGGCCTTTGCCGTTGGTCTTATTTTGGAAGGAAGTGATACAACCTGCCATTTTGCATAGCCATCTGAGTAAATGGCTACACTATTCACCCGGTTGTAAGCTATCTTTTAAGCGAATTGAAGAGGTGATATTAGCCCGCAAGTGCTGAATGTGCTTCGCGTAGGATGCTCTCAGTTGTCTCCCAGTCAATACAACCATCAGTGATTGATATGCCATACTCCAAGTCGGCGCCTTCAGTCGGCGGGAAATTCTGGTTGCCGTGGCGTAGGTTACTTTCAATCATCACGCTAGAGACGCCTAGTTCGGGGTCTTTGAATTGTCTGACGATTTCCTTAAGAACAGCTGGTTGGTTTGCAGGGTCTTTGCCACTGTTGGCATGGCTACAGTCAATCATTACAGGTGTAACTAAACCAGCATCGTTTGAGTTTTTCTGGGCTTCTCTGACTGATTTCTCGTCGTAATTAATACCTTTTTCACCTCCACGGAGGATAAGGTGACAGTCGGGGTTGCCGGCTGTTGTGACAGCTGAGGCTTGACCTTGACGGTCAATCCCGAGAAAGGTCTGTTCTTGGCTGGCAGCGAGGATAGCATTAACTGCAGTCTTTACGTTGCCTGAGGTAGCGTTCTTGAATCCAACTGGCATAGAGAGACCGCTAGCCATCTGCCGATGGGTCTGAGATTCTGTAGTGCGCGCGCCGATCGCTGCCCAGCAAAGTAAGTCAGAAATGTACTGGGGTGTTATAGGATCTAACAGTTCTGTTGCAGTAGGAAGCCCAAGATTGAGGATATCTCTCAGGAAGGTTCGCGCAGTACGAAGGCCTTTTTCCAGATTACAGGAATTGTTGAGGTCGGGGTCCATAATTAGCCCCTTCCAGCCTACCGTAGTACGAGGTTTTTCAAAGTAGACTCTCATGGCCAAGAGGATTCGGTCATCGATCTCTTCTTTCAGATTTGCCAGCTTACGTGCATAATCAAGGCCTGCGCTTGTATCATGAATCGAGCAGGGGCCAACGATGACCAGCAATCTATCGTCTTCTCCACTCAGTGTTCGAGAAATCTGATTTCTAGCGTTTAAGACGAACTGAGCTTGTTCCGATGTCTTTGCAATTTCCTGCCTAAGTTCTTCTGGGGCAGGAAGTGGCTTGTTTTGTGTAACGCGGATGTCGGATGTTTTTTGCACGGCGCGTAGGTTGATAGTTTTTTGTCTGCGCTATCAAGCTTGAAAAGACGACGCCTGCCCGCAATTTGGAAGTATTGCCAATGATAAAAACCAACGTACAAAAGTGGAATAGCCGTATTTCTGGCTGGGTTTGCGTCTCCGGCGAGGACGCAGCTTCCTACCTCCAAAGCCAATTCAGCAATGACCTTCGTGGGTCAGTCGAACGTCCTTGTACCTACGGCTTATTTCTAAGCATAAAGGGTAGAGTCCGAGCAGATGCTTTTATTTGTCAAACTGGACCAGAGCGGTTTGAGGTTGTTAGCTACAACTGTCCCTCAAAAGAACTTTGCTCTCTTTTGGAGGAAAATGTGATAGCTGATGAGGTTGATTTCACCGTGAGAGAGATTGGAACAACTTTTGTTTTAGCTGCTGAAACACTGCCTGTTATTCCAGATGCCTCACTCATCTTTCCTGGAAGACGAATGCGAGAGTCTCATTTCGATGTAGTTTTTTCTTCGGGTAGTACCACAATACCGGATAAGGAACTAGAGCACATAAGAGTTAAGGATGGAATACCATCTGTACCAATTGACATTGGGGTTGGCGAACTTCCGCAAGAGGCAGGTCTCGAGAGTGTGGCTGTCTCTTTTAATAAGGGTTGTTACCTCGGGCAAGAAGTGATGGCTCGGCTCAAGGCCATGGGTAGAGTTCAGCGACATCTATATCATGTCTCAGGTTTTTCTAGTACTCCAACTAGCCTTGCTGGTATCAATTGTAACGGCAAACCTGCTGGTGAGATCCGAACTGTAATATCTGAAGAGTGTGCGGGGAAATGGTATGGTCTGGCATTGATTCGCCGTCGTTTTGCGGAGTTAGATAACTCTCCTAAATGGACTTTTGAAAATGGCAATACTCTGGAAGTCGGAGAATTTACAGGTGATGAATGAAGTTCAGAAATTATCTAAAGTCTTTGAAAACCTTGGGGCACAATCGACTCAGGCTCTCACCATGGCCCGTCAAGTCATGCGCCGAGCTGACCAATTAGCTGAAGAAAAAAATATTTCACGAATTGACTCCCTAGAACGCCTCATGCGGCTCTGCGTGCGGGGTTTTCAAGGTGAAATCTCTCCCGATTTTACTCCATCCCGCAAGAAATCTGAGAAAAAATAAAAAAAAAACGGATTTGGGGTTGACGAGGTTCCCTCCCGTATCCCAGAAATAGAGCCATAGTTCCTTATAAATCGAACTTGTTAACCCTCCAAAAAATAAAGCGTATCAAATGAATAAGTCTGAACTTGTTGAAGCTGTACAAAAGTCCTTAGGTGGAGACACCTCCAAAGCCGCTGCAGAAGCTGCTGTTGCTGCAGTACTCGAAGGTATTACCAAGGGCGTTAAGAAGGACAAGTCTGTCCAACTAATCGGCTTTGGCACCTTCTCCGTCGTGAAACGCGCCGCTCGTACCGGCGTTAACCCACGCACTGGCGAAAAGATCAAGATCAAGGCGTCCAAGGCTGTGAAATTCAAGGCCGGCGCTGGTCTTAAGGGTGCTGCTTAAGCTACCTATCCTTTTTAAGGAATTTAAAACCTGCAGGCGTCAGCCTGCAGGTTTTTTTATGAAACTTAATCAATCGACTTTAGCTTCTACTAAAAGTTCTTCAAGGACTTGAACTGCCTTGTTTGGGCCATTTTCTGTCGCAAGTATATCCGCTAATTCTTTTGCACGTCCTGCAAGGGTAGGGGACTCTTCAATATGATGTACTGCAGGAGTAATTCTTTCTGGCCAGCGCTTGCGGCGAATACGTACACCTGTTTTGAGTCTTCGGATTTCTTTAGCCCAAAGAAATTGGTCACCAAAGTGTGGTACTATAACTTGCGGTACTCCTGCGTGAAGAGCTGAAGCGGTTGTTCCCGCACCTCCATGGTGTATAATGACTGAGCCATGCGAGAAGAGTTGATCGTGGGATACCTTTCCCACAAATAAAATGTCTTCCCTTTCCTCTTGAGGAGATAGCCCTGCCCAGCCGGTTTGAATGATTAGCTTTTTTCCTGTTGGCCAGTTACGAAGGAAACGCTGCATTAGGCTTTCAGTATCATCAAAGGAAACACTGCCAAAGGTCAGTATTGTAACTTTTCCTCCCTCTGTAAATTTGCGTAGTGTCTTTTCGAGTTCAGGATTTTCCTCTGATTGCCATCTCAGGTAACCAGTGAATTGAAATGAGCCTTTCTGAAAACCTTCTGGTTGAAGAAGTCTTTTGGAGACTGCAACCAAGGCAATGTCTCCGGGGTTCATGAGGAAGTATTTAATCTTTGGACTGCCAGCCTTTCGAAGGTGTTTGCCCATTGTACGGTTTAGCGCTGAAAGAATGAAGCGGTCGGAAGCTCGCCACAGGAGTCGATTCCAAAGTTTCTGAGCGAATCTCGGCATCAGCCATAACTTGGCAACGGGGAAGGGTGGATAGCTGGGGTCAGGAACTACGTTGTGGCTGAATGTGATTACGGCAAAAGGCTTTTTCTTCTTCTGGGCAAGCACTCGAAAATGCGCAAAGAGATAGGATGATACGACGATGTCACACTCCTCCATCGCTTCCTCTAAACGATTCATTAGTTCTCCGATGAAGGGTATAGATTGGCGGTAGATTTGCTGAAGCAAGCGTACTGGGTTGCGTGTGCGACTCAGTTTGCGCATCGCTTCACTTAGTCGGTCCTGCCCCCAGTCTGGGGGTACGGCGATAAACTCTAACCCAGCTCTCTCGACTTCTTTTTGAAAGAATGGAACAGTAGCAAAGCGGACCTCATGTCCTGCATCCTTCATGGCTTTCCCTAGTGCTATGACAGGATATATGTCACCTGTGGAGCCGTGTGAAGTTAGGAGCGCGCGCATTTCGGGTAGGAGCTTGAAACAATCTACTTTATTCTCAATAAAACGCCACTGTTTCAAAAAGTAAATCCAAAGTAACAAGATGAACAACGTCTCTTTAGTAGTGCTCGCAGCAGGAATGGGTAACCGTTTTGGTGGACTTAAGCAACTGACTGGGGTTGGACCCAATGGGGAAACATTACTGGAATACGGAGTGTACGATGCCTTTCAGAGCGGCGTCCGAAAAGTGATTTTCATTGTTCGAAGGAACTTCGAGACTGAATTTAGACAGGTAGTTATAAATCGTTTTGTAGACTATATGGAGGTAGAATGCATCTACCAAGAGATTAATGATTTGCCTTCTAGTTTTTTCCCACCTTCGGAAAGAAAGCGTCCTTGGGGTACAGGTCATGCATTACTTTCTGCGCGTGATGCTTTGGATGGGCCTTTCATAGTTATCAACGGAGATGACTTTTACGGTCGTTCTGCATATGCTGAACTTGTTGATTTCCTACGCGGCGATGTTTCAGATGAAAATGGCTTACGTCTGGCGTTAGGTGGCTATCGTTTGCGAAATACGCTCTCCCAACATGGCACTGTCTCACGCGGTATTTGTGAAGTGGATGGCCGAACTTATTTGCATTCGTTAATCGAGCATAGAAAGTTGAGATGGAATAAAACTGGAGACGCAGTCCATTCAGAAGAGCTAGGAATTGATTTATCGGGGGAAGAACTGGTATCATTAAATCTTTTTGGCCTCCAACATCAGATCTTAGCCCATTTAGAGTCGGACTTTTGCGAGTTTCTTTCTCTAAACAACAAGAGTCTGGATGCGGAGTTCTTCCTACCTGAGGTGGTTAGCAGACTTGTGAGTAATGGAGAGGCAACTTTACGGGTACTTCCTACTGATGAACATTGGTTTGGGATGACCTATGCAGAGGAAACCGAGAAGGTGAGGCAGGCGATTTCAGAGCGTATCAAAAAAGGGATATACCCAGAAAGACTCTGGTCTGTTTAGATCGAGCATATGGGATCTCACATGGTCTGCCTACTCTGGCTTTCCGCTATGGAGTTAACTTAGGAATCACCTCTTGCATAGTGTGCAAGGTGAAAAACTAGAGGTCCGCAAGAAGTTCCCTGATTTCTGCTTCTGGATCTTCATGTTTCTGATTTATGGCGAGTTGGAGAGCTGCCTCAAGCCAAGTCTTGGCAGCACTTAAGTTTCCGACTTGGATGTAGGCTTTTCCAAGTAAAATGCGCGGCATCATCCATTGGGAATCATCTTGGGTGCAGAATTGGAGAGGTTTAAGAGCTTCTTTGGTATTCCCCTCCTCAAGTAGTGCCTGACCATAGCTAAACAGGAGGCGAGCATCGTTACCCTTTGTTTCGAGCAAGGTACGAAATTTTTCGGAGCGCACGAGTCAGTTTGGTAAAAAGGTTCAGCTAACAAAAATAGCTACTGCAGTAGAGTTGTCATGACCTCCACGCTGGTTGGCAGTTCTAATCAGGTTCTCTACAAAATTTTCAGGATCGTCAGTGCCGAGCGCCATATTTTGCATTTCTTCTGGCTCAATTAGGTCGGTTATTCCATCCGTGCAAATTAGAATACGATCACCCTGATAGATTTCATAGTTATGAACATCAGGTTCAAATGCCGAAGGTTGCCCTATGCATCGGGTCAGGGAATGGTGATAGTATTCTGGAATACTAGGCATCTCATCATCTGGCCCAAGTTTATCGTAAATTTCCTGTGCGATAGTATGATCAGTGGTAAGCTTTCCTGCACCCTGTTTGCGGAAAAGGAAAGCTGAAGAGTCACCAACGTGACCGACCAGCACAGAGGCTCCGTTGAATACAATTGCAGAAACGGTAGTTCCGATACCAGTGCTTGGAGTAAGAGAATTTCCTTCCTCAGTGACAGCCTCGTTGACAAACTCAAGGGCGGCCTTGAATTCATTTTCGTTTTCAATGCCCTGATTCTCCTGGGCCCAAAGTCTAAGGCATTCAACTGCCATGCCACTGGCTTTGTCCCCATGTGGTAGGCCTCCAATGCCGTCAGCGACTGCATATAGCTGTTGGTCTGCTGCGACGAGGAAACTGTCTTCGTTTTGTTCGCGGTGGAGTCCGATGTCGGAATATCCGTATGCTTTCAGCGCCATAGATAGGGTTTTTCAGGGATATAAACACTCTATACTAGCGGAGTAGTAAATGAGGTCAAGAAGGCTAGAGCCCCAAATATGATAGGTCCGGCCGAGCAGTTGCTTGGAAACTTTGGTATGTGGTCGGCAGTGCGTCTATAAAGTGAGCTCCGTATTGCTTGCGTATGATGCGGGAATCTAGAACGGTAAGTATTCCCGTATCACTCTTTTTTCGGATGAGTCTTCCAATACCTTGTCGAAATTTCAGGACGGCCTCGGGCAAGGTTAGTTCAAGAAAAGGATTACGTCCTTGAGCTTGAAGCCATTCCTGTCGTGCCTGAGCTATAGGATGAGTGGGGTTCTCGAATGGGAGTCTTGTCACTATGACCTGAGACAAAGCCGGTCCTGGAACGTCTACGCCCGTCCAAAAAGTATCTGTGCCAAGAAGTATTCCGTTTCCCGCTTTTGCAAAATTTCGCAGCATTTCCATTCGTGATAATTCTCGTCCTTGTACGTAGAATGGGCGGCTAATTTTTTCTAGAGTTGGACCTATTTTGTCTGCCACCCTGTAAAGGTCGTTGTAGCTAGTGAAAAGTACTAGCGTACCACCCTCTATGTTTGTCGTGAAATATTCTATATTTTCAGTTAGGTAATCAATCAGTTGGTTTTTTTTCCCATGCGACTGTATATCTGGAGTGTCCTCTGCAACAAAGGCACGAACATTTTCCTGATAATTAAATGGGGAATCACGAACTTCAGAAGGACAATCCACAGCTCCAGCATTTTTCTGAAAGTTGTCCATACGACCTGAAATGCTTAGTGTTGCACTTGTTAGAATGCAGGCTGTTCCACGCTGAAAGAGATATTTTTTAAGATATGGGGCAACGTCTACAGGTGCTGTTCGTAAACGTACGATTGTACCTTTGCTTCCGCCTTTTTCAAACCAGTGAACGTGATCCTTATTTTCCAGTGCCCAGAATTGGTGTATCTGGTTGTAGTAGGAGAGTATCCGTTGACGATGGTCTTTCAGTTCGTCAATTACGCGATCGCTAGTTTGGTTTTCCGCAATGGCGGCTATCCGCTGTGCAACATAGTGAACAGGGTAAAGACTTTCAAGGTCACCTGAACCTGGCTCCATCAGACGCACGACAGACTTCTCCAGCAGGTATGCCTCTCGAACGTATTGGAAGAACCCCTCAACAGCTTTAATTGCTTCAACTACTTGTTTGCAGTCCTTGTCCGTTGCGACTCCGGTAAAAAGACCTCTTTTTTTCCGAGGATTATACAGTAGCTTTAGCGCCAACTCTACGCCATATGAACTTACATCTAGGCCAAAATGCTCAGTGGCTATGGCTGGAATACGATGTGCCTCGTCCAGCACTACAAAATCATTTGGGTATAAAATGCCAGATGCGTTTCCTTCAGGTTGCATTCCAGCGCCGATAAGCGCAAACAGCAGGCTATGGTTTAGAATCAGAACGTTTGCGTCTTGGATACGCCCTTTCGCTTTCTGATAATAACAATGATCGGGGTTGCAATTCTTTCGACTACAGGTTGATGAGTCTGCATTGACTTGAGACCATATTTCATGTCCTGGTGCTGGATTTAGTTCTTGTCGCATCCCTGTCTCTGTCTCTCGAGCCCAATCAATGATTCGTTGTAACTCTGCCTGCTCTTCGCTAGGAAATAGCTCGGTCTTGGCCCGAACGGCAGCAGCTAGTCGATTTGGACACAAATAGTTGCCCTTGCCCACCAGTAAGGCAGTCTTGAACTCTTTGAACCGTTCTAGCGGAGGTATTTTTTTGAAAAACTCTTCGCAGAGTGGGATGTCCTTTTTAAGCACTTGTTCTTGGAGAGAAATTGTATGCGAAGATACAATCAGAGGGCGCCGACTCTCCACAGCCTGAAGTATACCAGGGATTAAATAGGCAAGACTCTTTCCCACCCCTGTGCCTGCTTCAAAGAGGAGAGGGGAGTTTTCCTGCATTTTTTGTGCGACAGCAAAAGCCATGTCTGCTTGCTGTGGCCTATGTTCCATTTCCATGATCTTGGTCAAATGGCCATCTGGCTCGAAGATGTCTTTGATCAAATCCGTGAGATCCGTAAAAGAAACCGGATCTTCGGGTGATTCTAGCTCATTGCGCAGACTAATCATATGACCGAGATCGGTTCTTTTTCAATTAGCACCAGCGTGCCCTCGGTTACCATTTCAAAAAGGGTGATTACGTCCACATTACTCAACTGTACGCAACCGCTACTGGCAGGTGATCCAATTCTTTCTTCGTGGTTTGTTCCGTGTATATAGATGTAGCGCCTCCACGAATCACAGTTTCCACCCGAATTGAGTCCTCTTTCTAAACCGCTAAGGCGCAATATTCGAGTTGTGATTAAATTCTGTTGGTTAGTTTTCTCATCATATTCATGGTAGCACTTACCAGTGGGTTCTCGGCCTCGAAATACCATTCCCATTTGTGCTCCTTCGCCTACTTTGGCCGAAATTTTATGTAGT
>Ga0160423_10001576_pt1 | contig 19111 bp, 20 predicted proteins | sample CRUFie14St8metaG_FD_108191 | JGI IMG/M metagenome (GOLD analysis project Ga0160423, IMG submission 108191) | Marine microbial communities from the Costa Rica Dome - CRUD Field 142mm St8 metaG | ecosystem: Environmental > Aquatic > Marine > Oceanic > Photic zone | place: Costa Rica: the Eastern... | reverse complement strand
CCCGAAACTTCATGGTAATTGCAAAGCAACTGGCTGTGTTTCTCGACAACCGCCCGGGCGCACTCGCACGAGTGTGCGAGGCCTTTGAGGAAAAGGGTATCAATATTCACGCTCTGACCACCAGCGATACCGTGGACCACAGTGTCGTGCGTATGGTGGTGGACGATCCGCAATCGGCCATCTGGTTGCTGGAGGAAAATGGTGCCATGGTCGTGGAGGATGAGGTTTTGCTCATCGATAATGCTAATAAACCCGGTGCTCTCGCCGCTCTGGCTCGGGTGCTAGGTAAGGCTAAGGTGAATATCGAGTATCTCTATTGTGCTACCGCGCCTAAGTCGCGCAAGGGTCTCCTTGTGCTCCGCGTGGACGATGCTTCCATGGCGCTGAAGGCGCTGCAATCCAACTGATGGAAACCGCCGCCGCCCAGAAAACGCGAATCCTGTGTGGTATGAGTGGCGGAGTGGATTCCTCCGCTACCGCCGCATTGTTGCTGGAGCAGGGTTACGAGGTCGTCGGCGTTACTCTAAAGCTTTGGCCACAGGATTGCGTGTCCCGCGCGGAAGACAAGTGCTGCGGCCCGCAGGCTGTCATGGACGCCCGCTCTGTTTGCGCCAACCTTGGCATTCGCTATTATCTAATTGATGAAGCCGAGGATTTTCAGAAGCACGTGATCCAATATTTTGCCGACGAATACAAAGCCGGCCGCACGCCCAACCCATGTGTGATGTGCAACGAGCATTTGAAATTTGGCCGGCTTATCGAGCGCGCTGATCAGCTGGGCGCGGATAAAATTGCCACCGGCCACTTCGCACGTGTGGGGCAGGATGAAGCCACCGGCCGATATCTGCTGAAGCGCGGTCTTGATGAGCGCAAGGACCAAACCTATTTTCTCTTTTCCCTCCGCCAAGATCAACTTTCCCGCGCCTTGTTTCCGTTGGGTGAGAAAACCAAAAGTGACACACGTGATGTCGCCCGCCATTGCAATCTCAAGACCGCGGACAAGGAGGAGAGTATGGAGATCTGTTTCGTGCCGGATAATGACTACGGCGGCTTCTTGCAGAAGGCCGGCCTCGCTGAAAAGCATCGAGGCGAAATCGTCGACCTCAACGGCCGCGTGCTAGGACATCACGACGGCATCGAATTTTACACCATCGGCCAACGTAAAGGCCTAGGTATTAGCGCGTCCAATCCCCTTTACGTGCTTGAACTCAATGCCGAGGAAAACCGAGTGGTTGTCGGTCCCGTTGAGAATCTCGAAAGCGAATCATTCGAGGTCGAACGTTGCAACTGGATCCCGTTTTCCAAATTGAACGGACCGATCGAAGCCACCACGCGCATCCGGTACAATCATTCCGGCACGACAGCCACGATTGAGCCCGGTGAAAACGGCCGCGCCACCGTTCGCCTTCATACCCCCCAACGCGCTATCGCCCCCGGCCAAGCCTGCGTGTTCTATCAGGACGACCTCGTCCTCGGCGGTGGCTGGATTGCGCGCTAATTGTAGGGCGGTTTCGGGTAACCCTCCATAACCCAACTTTAAGTTGGCCTTAACGCTTCCGGTTATGCGAGTCCAACGAGTATTTTTTGGCCACCAATTCGTTAGCTCGCGCTTTCGGAAGTTCGTCTAGCAAACCGCAGTCTTCAGCCAAGGCGTCTATCCAGTTCTGCTGAGGCCAATCACCCAATGGTTGCACGGAGCCCTGGATCAGGAGCCCAAAGCGATTCCGGCGTTGTGCGGCACCCGCGATTTTTTTACCGTTCCAAAGCAGGTCGTGAAGTTCGTGGCCCTCAAAACATTCCCCGGGCTTGGGTCGGCGACAGCAATCAGCCAGTGTCGTTTCTATCTCGATTGCATGAAAGGCCGCCTGTAACAGGGCATGCACACGGCGATAGCTCTCCGCCGCGGGCAGGGCGGTCCAATCATGATCTTTGGGGAAAGTGAGGCTATAGGTCCAATCGCCGCCATGCGGGACCAAGCCACCACCTGTGCAGCGGCGAATCAAGGGGCGAGATTTTGTAGCCGCTTCTATTTGGGTAATTTTTTGCGAATAGCCAAAAGTGGCGCAGGGCTCGGTCCAATCATAAAAATGTAGAACAGGCTGGCCAAGGCTTGAGGCGTTTTCCAAAAGCGCCTCATCAAGGGCCATATTATAGGCAGGGTCACTGGGGCCACTTATGAGTAACAGCCAATCCATCACGGTGATGTCGGACAAAGCTGTTGTATTTCGCAGGCAGGACAATCGGGTTTGCGTGCGTCGCATCTGCGGCGGCCGTGCCAAATAATCCAGTGGCTGAAAAGCGTCCAATGTTCACGTGGGACTAGCTTTATCAAATCTTTTTCAATCTTTTCAGGCGTCTTGGCAGAGGTGATGCGTAGCCGGTCGCACAAGCGCTTTACATGTGTGTCCACCACCACACCCTCGTTGACGTCGAATGCGTTGCCAAGGATGACATTGGCGGTCTTTCGCCCTACGCCTGCGAGGGCCACGAGTTCGGGCATCGTTTGGGGGACCTTGCCATCGTGGTTTTCGAGGAGTGCGCGGCAGGCGTTTTGGATGTTCTTGGCTTTGTTACGAAAAAGCCCGATACGGCGGATGTCGTTTTGCAATTCTTCTAGAGGTACAGCGGTGTAGTCGGCGGCTTGGCGATATTTTTTGAACAAATCCTGCGTGACGATGTTCACCTGTTTATCAGTGCATTGTGCGGAAAGGATGGTGGCGACCATTAGCTCCAGCGGATTGTGATAATTCAGTTCGCAGTGAGCATCGGGATAGGTTTGCTGCAGGTCGGAGATAATTTGGCCGAGACGTTCCTTTTTTGCGGCCTGCGATTCGCGAGGCATGGTTAGACCAGCTCCGGTTCCTCGATCGATGCGGGGCGCGGGTGCAGCGGAGTGCCGTCGGGGGCTTCGGGGTATTCGAAAACTTTGCCCTCGAAATTACGGATGACGACGCGATCTGCATTGTGGCTCAGGACGTAGTTGGGCGCAATGGGCACCTTGCCACCACCGCCTGGGGCGTCGATAACATATTGAGGCACGGCGTAGCCCGTAGTGTGGCCGCGCAATTGCTCCATGATTTCCAGCCCGCGTCGCACGCTGGTGCGCAAATGCGCACTGCCGTTGATGAGATCGCACTGATAAATATACAACGGTCGCACGCGACACATTAACAGCTTTTGAACGAGCGCTTTCATGACAATGGGGTCATCGTTCACGCCCTTGAGCAGTACCGACTGGTTGCCCATAGGAATGCCGGCATCGGCCAGGCGCGCGAGGCCATCACGCACTTCGGTGGTGAGTTCGCGCGGATGATTGGCGTGCACGCTAATGAAGAGCGGATGAAATTCCCTGAGCATCGAGCACAGTTCTGGGGTGATGCGTTGCGGAAGAAAAATCGGAATCCGGCTGCCGATGCGGACGAATTCCACATGCGGAATGGAGCGCAACTCGGTGAGCAGTTGGCGCAGCTTGGAGTCGCTGAGCAATAGGGCATCGCCGCCGGAAAGCAACACATCGCGCACGGCAGGCGTGCGGCGGATGTACTCAATCTGTTCCTTGAAGTTTGGCCTGAAATCGTAGCCCAACGCATTGCTCACCAGTCGCGACCGCGTACAGTAGCGGCAGTAGGCGGCGCAGCGGTCCGTCACCAGAAACAGCACGCGATCCGGGTAGCGGTGCACCAATCCTGGGACAGGCGAATGGCTGTCCTCCCCGCATGGGTCTCCCATCTCCCAAGGGGCAGTATCGGTCTCCTGTACGCTTGGCAGCATTTGCCGGCGAATGGGGCAATCGGGATCGTTGGCGTCGATGAGATTGAAAAAATGCGGCGTGATGGCCATCGCCAACTTGGTGTCCGCCAGACGTGCGCCTTCAATCTCCTGAGGCGTCAAATCCGGAATCCGACTTTGAAGCCCCTCCAGCGAGCTCACCCGATTCTTTAGTTGCCACCGCCAGCGCTCCCAATCCGCTTCGTCTACGTCCGCCCACGTTCCAAGCCCTGAGGGATGAAATTCCTTTAGTTTCAGTAATTGATTCAGATGGAGATCCGAGTCGGAATAGGCGGACGACATCGTGGGTAAGGTAAGAAAGGGGTGGAGGACTGTCAACCGACCTTAGGGCGTGGTAAATTTGGAGTGAGTTTCCGGGGGGGGCGGACTCATATCGGCGAGGATGGTGTCAAGCAGGTTGAGTTTGGTGATCGCGCGCTCACGCAGGGTAGCTTGCGCGTTGGGTTTGGTGCGGATGGCGCGATGGATATTGGTGGAGCGTAGTCCAAGGTAGGCCCCAAGTGTTTCACGATAATCTTGAATAAGCCGGGCGGTTTCGGGGGTGGAGTTGACCTGCAGGAAGGCAAGTCGCTGGAGGACGGGCGTCAATTTCAAGGCCCGTTCCTCAGGGACAGGGTCAGTGCGAAGGTAGGCTTGTAGCGGGATTCGTTGGGTCTTGGGTTTGGCTTGAGGTGGATCCGGCGGAAGCTCGGTTTCGATTTGAAGGCAATCACTCAGGTGAGCAAGGATGGCTTCCGGTCGCCAGCGGTGAAAGGCGTCACGACTGCGAAACTGGATTTGTGCCATGGCCCACCATTGCTCGATTTTCAGCATGCTCTCATGCCCGAACGCGACGCCAAACGCGCGAGCGTTGTTCTTGTGCTTGGGAAGCTCGCGCAAGAAAAACTGCATACGCTCTGAGCCTTTGGATAGCCCTAGCAATTTATGCACGAGCAAATGAGCGTGGGAACGGTACACCGGATTCTGTGCGCCCTTGGAGAGTTGTGGTTGTGGCAGGGTTAGATTCAGGTAGGAAATGGGTTTGGAATTCTGGATGAGCTCGCGGCTGGCGTGCAGAGGATCCTGTGGGTGGATAAAATTCAATCCACCAACAGCTTGCGGGGTGAATGGTGTAAAGAGGATGGGGCCTTTCGATTGCAGAATCAGCTCGGTGGTTCCAGAGGTAATCCATGGGGGTAATACGGGATCTGTTGACGAATAGCGCCCGGCAAACTCAGTGAGCAGTAGATCGACGATGAGCTCGGTTAATTCTCGGCCGGGCATGAGATGAGGTACGGAGGCTCGGTAATCCCACGAGCCAGTGGCATTGGGAATACGGCCAAAGCGCGCCGGATCACCCAGCTTGCTCGGGATGATCTGCAAATGAATTTGGCCCTGCCAGCGAGAGGCAATGCCATAGCGTTTCACCCATTGATCTCGGATGGATTCTGCAAACTGCGCCAAGCCCGAAGGGTGCAATCGAACCTGATCCGGAACGGCTTTGACTTTGTTTGCCGTAGGTACAAACGGGGCATCGACCAGTGAACTCACCACGAACTGCCGTGAACGGCTGATAAGCGTTTGCCCGGGGCGCAAGCGTTGTGCATGCACCCAATCGAAAGTGCCCAGCAGAACCAATACCATGAGGCATCGCAGGGCTCGTCTGGCGAAGGAGTGGGTCATGATTTCTTGGGCTTACTTTTCGCGCTACTTTTCTTTTTGGAATCAGACTTTTTACTAGCCGATTTTTTCTCGGAAGCTTTCTTAGCGGCCTCGCTGGCTTTCTTTTCGCCACTCTTGTAGTTATCACTGCGGTAATCGGTTTCGTAAAAGCCACCGCCCTTAAAGATAATGCCGCCGCCGGTGCCGAGGAGGCGTGTGACTTTGCCGCGGCAACCCTCCTTAGTGCAGTGGGTCAACTTCGGTGCTTTGATGGACTGAAAATGCTCAAAAACCATGCCGCATTTGGCACATTCATATTCGTAAGTTGGCATTTATTGGAACCCCTTCCTCCTGCAGTTTTTCTAGGGCAAAAATAGGTGTGGGTCAAGGTGTTGCTGGCTTGCAATTCACAGGTTATTCACATAGGTTGTTCGCGAACCCTAAATCGCCCACGGGCGAACTATGCGTTATGGCTATGACACGTCAAAAAGTTTTGGATCAATATTTCATGGATGCGCGGCATAAGCTGATTGATATCGCCGCCTTTCTAGATCGCGTGGAACGCGCGGAAGGCGACGCGGACTTTCGGCTAGAGGCCTTTCACGATGCGATGAAGAGGTTGGATGATAAGGGCAAGGACCGTGCACAGGATGTGCTAATGGCCTTTAGTGACCCGACCGAAGAACCTATCCCAGTTGCTCCCGGAAAGGGAGCATGTGGAGCTTGGCCTAGTGAGAGCGAGTAGGCTATAGCTTTTGGCATGCGCTTCATCGAACCACACGCACATATGGTCAGTCGCACGACTGACGACTACGCGGACATGGCTACGGCCGGTTGTGTGGCGTTGTGTGAGCCGGCTTTTTGGGCGGGCTTCGACCGTGGTAGTGCAGATGGTTTTCGTGATTATTTTCGGCAACTCACCGAGGTCGAGCCGCGACGCGCAGCCAATTATGGCATCAAGCATTTCACTTGGCTCTGTATCAACCCCAAGGAGTCGGAGGACATAGCTCTGGCGGCGGATGTGTTATCGGTGATTCCTGAATTCATGGAATGCCCCAACGTGCTCGGCATTGGTGAGATTGGCCTGAATAAAAACAGCCGTAACGAAATAAAGGTGCTCCAGCAGCATGTGGATCTGGCGGCGGCACATGACCAATTAATTCTCGTTCACACGCCACATCTGGAAGACAAACATAAGGGAACCCGCCTAATCCTTGACGTTCTCAAGTATGATAGCCGCATTAATCCCGAGCGCGTGATGATTGATCACGTGGAGGAGCATACCATTGGTATGGTTTTGGACGCTGGACATTGGGGCGGAATGACGTTGTATCCGGAAAGTAAATGTTCGCCGGCTCGTGCGATTGATATGGTCGAGCGATACGGCAGCGAACGGCTCTGGTGGGATGCCGCTTGCGACTGGGGCCCTAGCGTTCCACTCGCTGTGCCGCGCACCGCTTGTGAAATGCGCCGGCGCGGCCATGACGAGTCGTTGATAGAGAAGATCATCTTCGAGAACCCCAAGTCTTTTCTTAGCCAAAACGATCGTTTCCGGCTTTAGGAGTTAGCCGTTATTCAAAATTCCGCTTCGGCGGATTTTTTCTGCCTGTCTATTGCGATTATACGCATTCGTGGTACTTTGAATTAGATCGTAACGGTCGTTGAGGAACTCCCATGAGGTACCAATTCGTTTTGATCAAATTGGCCCTCTGCCTGCAAGTTGCACTGCTCTGGACCTTGGGTGTGCGCATTGACAAGGATACTGGTGCGGTCGCCATTCAACCGAAGAAAATCATCGCTCCCAAGACATCGTCGTTACCGGCAATTGTTGAAATCGATGAATTCCAGCAAGTATTGACGGAGACCGCGCTCGCGCCTGTTCTCGCTCAAATAAAACCGGAGCCTGCCGCTCAGCCGATTCAGCAGATGTTTTTTGCGGACAATCGGGATCATCAACTGATTGAGCAGGCGATTCGCGACAAGCTGGAGTATGATACCGGCAAACGTCCCACGGTGCCCTTGACCGATCGGATGGTGGAAGGTTTGACGTATCTGGACTTAAAAGGCAAGGGACTTACGGATATTCGACCGCTGGCAATGTTGGGGGCCTTGCAGCAGGTGGATCTTGAGAAAAACCGGGTCAATGATCTTTCGCCGTTGGAACAATTGCCGATGCTGAATGCGGTTTATATGCGCAACAATTTGGGCCTGACACTGGCGGAGGTACGTCGGGCTGGTCGGGTGATGCGCCAGTGCATTATTGTGCATAATCTAAAGTGAGCGTTTCTTCATTGCCGCGCACTGTGCGGCGCGTGTTTAATTCTGCGCCATGGAACTGAGGCACGGACTGCATTTGGCCTACTGCACGAATATCCATCGTGGTGAGGATTGGGCGCAGACGTTTGATTCGTTGAAAACCGATGTATTGGCTGTGCGCGATCGGGTGGGGAGCGGGCGCGCGTACGCAATCGGACTGCGGTTAAGTGAAGTGGCGGCCCGCGAATTGAGTGAGCCGGCGGTATTGGGGGCGTTGCAACAATGGCTGGCAGACGAGAATTGTTATGTCTTCACCATCAACGGTTTTCCTTTCGGCCATTTCCATGGTTCGCGCGTGAAAGAGCAGGTGTATGTGCCGGATTGGACTTCGCCGGATCGGTTGGTGTACACCAACCGGTTGTTTGATCTGATAGCGGCGCTGGTGCCGGAAGGAGTAGAGGGCAGCGTGAGCACGTTGCCGGGATCGTTTAAGGAGTTTATCACGGACGAAAGCCAAGAACGTGTGATCCGGGAAAATATCTGGAAATGCGCCGAGCACATTGCCGCCTTGAGTGATCGTACGGGCAAGGCATTGCATTTGGGGCTGGAGCCGGAGCCGTTGGGGTATTTTGAAACCAGCGCGGAGACGGTTCAATTTTTCGAGCGCCTACGTACGGAGCATCCCAATGATTCCAAGCTTACTGAACATTTGGGCGTGAATTATGATACCTGCCACTTAGCCGTGGAATACGAGGAACCCCAAGCGGCTTTGGGGGCGTTGCACGAGGCGGGGATTCGGATTAGCAAACTGCATTTGAGTGCGGCCTTGATCGTTCGTCCAGATGAAGCCACGCGAGCCAGACTGAAGCCGTTTGTGGAGGATGTGTATCTGCATCAGGTGGTCGAGCGTCTGCCGGACGGAAGCTTAAATCGGCATCGGGATCTGGATGTGGCCTTGGCCACGCATAATCCTGCCGAGGAATGGCGGATTCATTTTCATATTCCTTTGCACAGTCCGGATGGTGATTGGTTTGACAACACGCGAGGGCACATTGATGGGGTGTTGCGGGAACTGAAAAAGGATCCCACGCTGTGCACGCATTTGGAGATGGAGACGTACACGTGGGAGGTGCTTCCGGCGGAGATGAAGAACCGCGAGGTGGTGGATCAGTTGGTGGGTGAATACGAATGGACTCTGGAACAGCTACGGGCGCACGATCTGGCATGAGCTTGGGGCGCGCATTATTGATACTCGGCAGAGTGAGTAATTTGCCCACCATCTGGAGCAACTGCTTGTGCGGCTGGCTGATCGGCGTGGGGTATATGGGCATCGAGCCCATTGATTGGCGAATGATCGCCTGGGTGGGCTTTGGTGTAACGGCTTTGTATTTGGGGGGGATGTATTTGAATGACGCTTGCGACGTGGCGTTTGATCGGGAACATCGCAAGGAACGGCCGATTCCCTCCGGAGCGATCAGTGAATCCGCCGTCTGGAAAATCGGCATCGGCCTGATGGCGGTGGGAATGGGGGCGTTATCCATCCAAGGCGGGGTAACGGCATTGTTGGCGCTGGGGTTGTTCAACTGCATTTTAGTTTATAACTTCACGCATAAAAAACTGAGCTGGTCGCCCCTCTTAATTGCGCTTTGTCGGTGGTTATTGATCATGACGGTGGCCGCGTTTGCCTTTGTGACGATCAAGCCGGAGATGAGTTTTTTTGGTGATTCCAACAGTGGTATGGCGGCCTGGGTGACCTCGGTATTGTGCCTCTATGTGGTGGGGCTGAGTTGCCTGGCCAAGGTGGAAAGTGAGCCGGGCTTGGTGCGGTTTTGGCCGTGTCTGTTGCTGGGTGCGCCGGTGCTGCTGGCGATGTTTGTGAATCCGGGTGGAGAGGATCGCAAAGATGCGCTGCTGGTTAGCGCAATTTTAGGGCTGTGGGTGTTGCGTTGTTTGCAGCACACGTTTTGGGCGGAGAAACGGGATATTGGGAAAACAGTCGGCGGCTTGTTGGCGGGGATTGTGCTGGTGGATTTGTTGGCGGTACAGCATGTGGCTCCGGAGGTGGCGGCAGTGTTTTTTGGTTTGTTCATTCTGGCTGTGGCCGCACAGCGCTGGGTGCCGGCGACATAAAAAAACCGGGGACGGTTTCCCGTTCCCGGTGGTGATTCAATGCGTTCGCTTAAGAGTGGAGGGTTCGACCTTTGAAGGTGAGTTCAGCCACGCCGGACTTGTCTAGCTCTCCTAAGCCGAGCTCCTTCATTTTCTCATACTGTTTCCAAGCGGACTTGGCCAGTGGCAGTTTCAGGCCTTCGCCTTCGGCGAGCCTCAGGGCGATGCCGCTATCCTTGGCGGCGTGATCGGCACTGAAGTAACATTCGTGATCCTTGATGACCATGTCTTCACCGTCAGTCTCCAGCACGCGGCTATTGGCACCGGTTTGGCTAAAGACTTCGCGGACGGTGGTAAGGTCGAGCCCCATGGCATCGGCGAGCCCGAGGCCTTCGGCGAGGCCGGCCGTGTTGATATTCATCACCATGTTCACTAACGCCTTGAGCTTGGCGGCGCTTCCGGTGTCTCCGATGTATTTGTTGGTGACGGAAAGGGCGTCTAGGATCGGCTTGGCGCGGTCGAAGGCTTCCTGTTTGCCGCCGCACATGAGGTAGAGTGTACCTTCGCGAGCCTGTGTAATGGAGCTGGCCATGCAGGCTTCGAGGGTTTGAGCTTCATGTTTTTCGGCCCATTCCTCGACCTTGGCGTGTGTGGCCGGCGAAACGGTGGCGCAGTTAATGAAAAGCTTGCCGTGGGCCCGGGCTAAGAGGGAGCCGGTGCTGTGGAAGATGCCTTTCATGGCTTTATCGTCGGTGACGACAGTGATGATGACGTCCGCGTTCTTGGTGACGTGCGATAGTTTCTCGTAGTAGGTGGAGCCGAGTTCGTCCGCCAAGGATTTGGCGGCTTCGGCGTTCACATCGGAGATGGCGGTAATGGTGAAGTGTTGATCATTTAAACGGCGAGCCATGTTGGCTCCCATTCGGCCTACTCCGACGATTCCAATTCGTTCAGACATGATTTTGAGGAGGATATAGTTGTGTTATTGCGCAAGAAAACGCAAGTTAGGTTGGTTGAAGATAGACCCTAAAGGGCGATTGAAGGTGTGGCAACGGTTTTTTCCGCCTTAATTGCCGCTTTATTCCCGGATAATCCTAATGTTTGGCAGGGTTGCCGGGGCGAGGTGACCTCCACGTTTACAAACGAAGCACCAAGCTGACTGAGCTGGGTATGGATTTCCGTGCGGGCAAGATCGGGGGTATTACATTCGCGGCTGAGGTGCGCGCAGTAAATGTGCTGCAGTTCGGGATGAACAAGCTGTTCTAGAAAATTGGCGGCGCCTTCGTTGGAGAGGTGACCGTGCCGGCTAAGGATGCGTTGCTTGAGGCTCCACGGCCGGCGCGGATCGTTGTTTAACAAGTCCACATCGTGGTTGGTTTCTAGCAGCAAAACCTCGGCAGCGCGCACACGATCGGCCACTAATCGTGTGCCGTGGCCCATGTCGGTGAGAAAACCTATCCGTCCTTCGGGCGTGTGCAACACAAACCCCATGGGGTCGATGGCATCATGCGGGATGGGAAAGGTATCCACATTCAGATCGCCGATCTCAAAGGCGTTTCCGGTTTCCACCAGTCGAAAGTCAAAATTGGTGTCATGGATGCGGCGGATTTCCTCCGCGGTATGTCGATTGCAGTATACAGGAATGCCGAGCTTGGCGGCGAGCACCTTCAGTCCGCTGACGTGGTCGGAATGTTCGTGGGTGATTAAAATTCCATCAAGGCGTTCCGGTGTTCGGTCAAGATTCAGCAACGCCTCCCGGATTCGTTTGGCACTGATGCCGCAATCGATGAGCAAGCGGCTGTTTGGCGTTTCCAGATAAGCAGCATTGCCACTGGAGCCACTAGCCAAAACGGTGAACTTAACCTCCTCCACAGGGAAACTCTAGTCGGTGGATGGTGTTGGCTCAAAGGCTTTTCATTCACATTGTGCATTAGTGCGAATGCGGTGCCCCCCAATGATCCTTGTAAGCATCTTACGTGCCATTGAGCTTGAAGTCTGAACGGTTTAACGGTAAATAAAGTCAGCCGCCCAACCATGGCTTTTGAACCCAGAATGCATCTCGGACAGAAACTGGCGCAAGTCCAGGTCATGTCCCCGCAAATGCAGCAATCGCTGGCATTTTTGCAGGCGCCTATGCTGGATCTGCAAGGCATGGTGAACAAGGAGCTGCAGGAGAACCCGGTACTGGAGGAGGTGCCGGTGGAGGACCAAAAATCACCAGACCTTGATGGTACTGGCGAACTTATTGGAGCGCCGGATCAAAATGAAGCCGCTGAACCGCCCAGCGACACTAAGGTGGATCCAACCGATGAATCGAACGCCGAACCCTTCGACGATTTTCAGGCCGAAATGGAGCGGCTGGCGGAGTTGAGCGAGGAATGGCGCGATCACTTCAATGCCTCCCAAACCGCGCCCGTGGCCGCCGCATCAAGTGCTGAGGACGAGGAGCGGCGCGATTTTATTTTCGAATCCCTGACCGCCCGCGGAACGTTATCCGACCATCTCCTCGAGCAGGCGCATATGAGCGATCTGGATGAGAAGGAAATGGAGGTGGCTGAGGTGATCATCGGCAATGTCGATGAAAACGGGTTTCTGAAATCTAACGTGGCTGAGTTGATTGATGCAGCGAATTCGGATCAGGATACTGTTGAAGAAGTTCTGTCAGTAATCCGTTCCTTCGAACCGGCCGGTGTGGCGGCGGCGGATTTACGCGAATGTTTGCTGCTGCAACTGGAACGCCTCGGCCGGGTGGAATCGTTGGAATATCAGGTGGTGGAAGATCACATGGAAGCCTTGGGCCGCCGCCGTTTTCCGGAGATTGCCCGTGCCTTGGGTGTGGGGATTGATGAGGTGCAGGATATTGCAGAGAACATTGGCCACTTGGATCCGCGGCCGGGCAGTGCTTTTGAGGAAACCCCGGATCAATATGTTGTGCCCGAGGTGTTTATAAGCTGGAAGAACGATCGCTGGGAGGTCACCTCTAATCGCGAAGAGATGCCTCAATTGCGTATTAGCAATGCCTACAAAGATTTGATGACACAGGCGCGTGATTCCAAGGATGTGCGTGAATACATTCGCGGGAAGATTCGGGATGGTAATTTTCTGATCAAGAGTATTCATCAACGGCAAGATACCATTCTGAAAATCGCCAAGGAAATTGTTTCTCGCCAATCGGAGTTTCTTGAGCATGGGGTGAGCCACTTGAAGCCGATGACCATGTCCGAGGTGGCGGAGAAGGTGGAGGTGCACGAAACCACCGTGAGCCGCGCAGTTTCCGGTAAGTACATGAAAACGCCGCAGGGCTTGTTCGAGATGCGGTATTTTTTCACTGGTGCCATTCAGACGTCCGACGGCGGCGAAGGGGTGAGCAACACTAGCGTGAAACAGCTGTTGCAGGAGCTGGTGGATAACGAGAATAAAGCCAAGCCGCTTTCCGATGAATCCATTGTGAAATTGATGGGCGAAAAGAAAGTGAAGATCGCCCGGCGCACGGTCGCTAAGTATCGCGGCGAACTCGGCATTCTGCCTTCGAGCATGCGGCGTGTTTATTGATCCGAATCGGCCTCGGCGGCCTCGGCCAAGATCGCCTTGGTGGCTTTCTGAAGTACGTCCAGTTCGTCCCTCAATTCTGCCTTGGTATCGCGATCCATCCGGTCGGTAAACAGAATACCGTGCAGATGATCGGTTTCATGTTGCACACAGCGCGCCAGTAAACCGCCACAGACAAACTCCACCGGTTCGTTGCGTTCGTTCAGCGCTTTCACCCGGATTTTCTCCGGCCGCGACACATCCCCATAAATCTCCGGAAAACTCAGGCAACCCTCCGGGCCACTCACTTCCGCCGCTAACGGTTCGATTTTAGGGTTCAACAATACTAGAGGCATGATAGAATGCGGGTCGGCTTCTTCTCCATCCAGCTCCAGTGTGGATGGGCGATCTTCAACTGGCCGGATATCAATCACCGTCAGCTGGATCGCGCGCCCGACCTGTTGGGAGGCTAGGCCGATTCCGCGATGTTTCTCCATGGTATCGAACATATCCTCGATGAACTGCTCCAGCTCTGGTGTGATCTCGGAAACAGGATCGCCTTTATGGCGGAGGACGGGATTGCCGAAGTAGGTTAGCGGAAGGACCATGTATCAGGTCTCCACATCGAGGATTTTGAGAATGCGCTCCAAATCGTCGTCAGAAAAATATTTGATGGTCAACGCGCCCTTGCCCTCCCGATAGGTGAGGCTGACCTTGGTGCCGAGTTTTTCCTTGAGCCGGTTTTCTAGGGAAGTCACGTGAACCCCACGTGTTTGCGGGCTGCGGTGGGTCGAGGTCTTGCCGGTGGATCCGCCTTGCAGTTTGTCGATTAACTCTTCTGTTTCCCGGACACTCAAGGATTCCTTGATCACCCGATTGGCCACCAATGTTTGTTGTTGGTCCCCCTCCAAACCAAGGATCACCTTGGCGTGGCCCACGCTCAAGCGACCTTGGCGCAAATGGGTTTGCAATGGCTCCGGCAGATTCAACAGCCGCACGGCATTTGCCACGGCCGCACGGCTTTTGCCGACACGCTGGGCAGTGGCCTCCTGCGTGAGGTTAAACGCCTCCATTAACAGCGCGTACCCTTGGGCTTCTTCCAAAGGATTGAGATCTTCGCGCTGCAGGTTTTCCACCAAGGCCAGTTCGAGCACCTGTGAATCGGAGGCTTCCCGAACAATGACCGGCACGGTTTCCAAGCCGGCAATCTGGGCAGCACGCCAGCGGCGTTCGCCGGCGATCAACTCAAGCTGGCCTTCTCCGGTCGTGCGGGCGACCAGCGGTTGCAGGATGCCGTTTACCTCAATGGATGCCGCCAGTTCCTCCAACGGTTGGCGTTCGAAATCCTTGCGCGGCTGGGAAGGGCAGGGATGGACCGAATCAATGGAGACTTGCCGGACGGCATTGGCCGGGACCGTTTCCGCCACGGCCTGCGGGTTCGCGGGAGCTTCTGCTGTTTCAGGCGGATTTTGTCCGCCCAACAGCGCTCCGAGTCCACGACCTAATCCGGTCTTTGCCATGGGCGTTTGTGGGCAAGTGACATTGGGATGTCAAAAGCCGGATATTCACAGTATTATGCCGACGTGACGCATAAGAGTGGATGGGTTTCAAAACGCGTGGCGCATTGGGCCGGTGGGCCGCATGATCCGCGTTATCTAGGCTACTTTGAATGCTTCAATGCCGGCGAGTTTTACGAGGCGCATGATGTGCTGGAGGATTTGTGGCTGGAAACGCGCGGGCAGCCAGATGCGGATTTTTATAAGGCGCTCATTCAATTGGCCGGCGGATTTGTGCACCTGACTATGCACGAAAATCCCAAATGGCCCGCGGCTGGCCCACGCTTGAGACCGGCCCACAAGCTCATGGGTATGGCTCGCGGGTATCTCGAAAAATATCCGCCCACTCATCACGGCCTCGGACTACAGGAAGTTTCTCAATTGATCGATCACTGGCGAAGGCAGATCGAACAGAACGATTTTCAAACAAACCCTCTGGGTTCCGAGACTCCACCAAATTTAAAAATGCCTCCTGATTGATTAGGCCCAGTCGTGCTACTAGCGAGCCGCCGGTTGCACGAACAACTCAAGCTTGCCCGCGACCCTCTTCGCCCATAAGGTCGTCAACCATGAGTGCAGCGAAGGTTGACGCGAATGTTTCGGAAATACCGGCGCGGATTGCGGAGCTGGGCCAGCGGGTGCTGGGCGGCGGGCAGGTTACGCGCGAGGAAGCACTGGAGTTGTTTGCGCTGGAGGACAGCGCGGATATCCACACGCTGCTGTCGTGGGGCAATCGCATTCGTGAGCATTACAAGGGTAACAAGATCCATTTGTGCTCCATTGTTAATGCTAAGGCGGGAGCGTGTTCAGAGAATTGTTCGTTTTGTTCGCAATCGGCCGCGTACCAAACTGGATCGCCGCGGTACAGTTTTGTGGATCCCGAACCGGTGGCCGAGGCGGGCGAGGAGGCCAATCGTAATGGCGTGACGGCAGTCGGCCTAGTGGCGGCCTGGCGCGGTTTGAAGGAAGGCCCCATGCTCGATGAAGTGTGCGATCGGATTCGCGAAATGAAGGATCAGGGGCAGACTCGGCCGGATGCGTCACTGGGTTTGATTGAATCTCAAGAGGTGGCCAATCGCCTGAAGGAAGCCGGTTTGGAGTGTTACGGGCATAACCTCGAAAGTTCGAAGCGTTTTTTCCCCGAGCATTGCACGACGCACACGTTTGAGGATCGTCTGCGTACGATTGGTTTCTTAAAAAAGGCAGGCATCAAGATTTGCAGCGGTGGCATCATCGGTATGGGCGAGACGCGCGAGGATCGGTGTGATTTGGCCATGAGTCTGCGCGAGATTGGTGCCAGCGTGGTTCCGGTCAACATCTTGAATCCGATCGAAGGCACGCCGCTTGCCGAGCAGGAACCGCTGCCGCCGTTGGAAATTCTTAAGACAATCGCCTGTTTCCGGTTTATTCTACCACGCAAGGAAATCATGATCGCCGGTGGGCGCACGGTGAATTTGCGCGACCTGCAATGCATGGTGTTTCAGGCCGGCGCTAGTGCGTTAATGGTGGGTAACTATCTCACCACGCTAAATCAGCCGGTGGAAAAGGATCTGCAAATGCTGCGCGATCTGGGGCTCGACCCGGATTGGACGGAGTTTGATCCAAATGACGCGGGCGGCTGCGGTTGTGACGAGAAGGAATCCTGTGCCCCCACTGAAGTTTCCGAGACGGTAATGGCCTAGCCGTGAATCCACGGGGTCTGAATGATGGCTGTTATCGAGGTGAGACCATCGTTATTGAGGATGTCCTTGATGATTGCCTCATTGCAGCGCAAGCCCACGGGTGGACGATCAACTGGCTGGAAACTGAAAATAATATTCGCCTTCCGGTACTGCATCGCGCTCCAGCAGGTGCTCATCGTAAAATCTATCTTTCCAGTGGCATTCACGGTGACGAACCGGCGGCACCTTTGGCCATGTGCCGGCTCATCACTGAAAATATCTGGCCTGAAGACACGGCTCTGTGGATCAGCCCTTGTCTGAACCCCACCGGTTTCCCAGCTAATACGCGCGAGAATGCCGCGGGCGATGATCTCAACCGTGATTATAAACATCTAAATACACCCGAAATCCGTGCGCATACGCAGTGGCTTCAGACGTTACCCGATATGGATTTCACCATTCAGCTTCATGAGGATTGGGAAGCGAAGGGATTCTATTTTTATGAACTTAAGGTTGGGGACCAACCTACCGAGCCACGGCGGGTGCTGGAAGCGGTGAAAACCGTTTGTCCGATTGACGAATCGGTGGAAATCGATGGGCGCAAAAATGATCGTGGATTGATTGCACCTGAACTGGATCCGCGACTTCGGGAATTATGGCCTGAAGCTTTTTGGCTGGTGATGAATAAAACTCAGCTCAGTTATACTTGTGAGGCACCCTCAGATTTTCCAATGCAGGTGCGAACCGAGGCACTGGTGCGGGCGGTTAGGAGTCTTTTAGTATAGCAAATAAAGAGTAGGATGTTTTTGGGAATCGAACCCAACGAACATCAAATCCCACGTTTTTGGGGAAATACACTTTTCACATTCATCTGTCAGAAAACCTTGAGAGACCCAATTCTCCCTATGTCTAGAGTGATGTTGTGGTGTGGGATTCCTCGTTTTAGTGAATCTCAGTGTTTCTATGTGGAATTTGAGAGAACAGTGAGATTGAAGTGAGGATCCTCTGAACTTCTCTGAGTCAGGATGATGGGGTAGGATTTTCTCAGGCAATGAAAGTACGGATTTCAATTGTTAGATTCGTTGGTGGTAAGTATGGGAAGGCAGATCCCGCGCACGAAACAGTTTAGTACGGCGGAGAAACCATTTCTGCCCAAAGTGCCGTCGAAAAGCCCATTGCAGATGCCATCGTTGAAAGTGAGATTCGTGAAGGAACTGGAGGATTGGGAAAACTGAATAAGTGCTTGCCTACCCTAGAATGATCCGGGCCGAACTGATGTGGTTCTCCTAGTCTGGCTCAATACAGAGTCAGGCATATTATTTGGTTGCCTCAAACTAAAATCCGATGGGACTCTCAGGGACTGCATGGCCAGCTATCATTTCATTGGAGGAGATGGCAAGAAGTACGGCCCCTATACTGTCGATCAAATGCGCCGATTCTTGGGGGAAAACCGTCTCTCACTGGGGAGCCAAGTGAGCATCGATGGCGGACCCATGAAATCCGCTGCCGATTTTTCTGAGCTATCCACTCCTCCAAGTCTTGGCCCCTTGCCATTGGCCTATGATCCCAACGGCAACCCGGGGAAATTCCAGGCAATCGCTTACATGACATTGGGGGGGGGTATTTTTTCAGTTTTATGGTGCCTATTTTGGATAGCTTATTCATTTTTGTTCGGGCTGGCAGCTTTTGGCCTTACCTGTCTTTGTATACCCCTCTACCTATACGGATTTGTAGCTGGAATTATTTGTATATTACATGGACTAAAGTTGAACGGGGCCAGTCCTGGAAAGCATTACCGAAAGACAAAAAATACCGCTATCATGCAAATTATTTGTATAATTGGCTGTGACCCAGTTAATTTAACATTGGGAATATTGAATCTGGTTTTTATGAAAAATCCAGATGTGCGCACTTATGTGCAATCCAAGGGAGGAATCCTAGACTAGATATAATTATAGCTAATTCGTTGAATTCGCCAGAATTGCCGGGCGGGCTCGCGGTTGATTATGACTTGCATCTGCAAAATGTTTTTTTGATAAAAAGAAACATTTCTTCCGGGAAATCTCTCATATCTCGACACAGATTACACAGTTGTATCCACGACTAATTCTTTGAGGCATCTCTGAACCCAATTATAGGAATTCCAGGAATCCACAGGCTCCAATTGGGATAGTGTAGAAAAGAGTGAAATGTGTTTTGGGAATCGGACCCAAAAATAAGATGTAAAGATTAGTTCACATCTATCGATATGAGCGCTGATACATCGAAACAGGGTGGGCCCTCAATAGTCCCGATGAGATAAGAGACTTCTGAGGAGTTCCTGAGCATCTTGGGTGGCCATCTTGCAAAAAAGTAGTGCATTTGCCATCTGGTGTAGAAACTGATAAATTTTTTCTTGATAATGAGTCTCATTATCATAGATTTCGTTCAATCAATACAGTGAGTACTTCAATTACAATTTATTACGGAACAATGTCCGGCAATTCGGAAGAATTAGCCGATAAAGCAAGTGAATTTCTAACGGAACGGGGGTTTGATGCCTCTGTGGTTAGCATGGAGCATTCAAAGCCT
>Ga0160423_10001575_pt1 | contig 19117 bp, 18 predicted proteins | sample CRUFie14St8metaG_FD_108191 | JGI IMG/M metagenome (GOLD analysis project Ga0160423, IMG submission 108191) | Marine microbial communities from the Costa Rica Dome - CRUD Field 142mm St8 metaG | ecosystem: Environmental > Aquatic > Marine > Oceanic > Photic zone | place: Costa Rica: the Eastern... | reverse complement strand
CAAACAGACGGCAGATAAAAAATGGATTCTTGTCAATGCGGAAGATATGATACTAGGCCGCTTGGCATCTCAAGTAGCTTTCATGTTGAGAGGAAAACACAAAACAAACTACACTCCTCATGCCGATTGTGGTGACTACGTTGTTGTTGTCAATGCAGATAAAATTCGTTTGACTGGACAAAAGTGGACAGACAGAGAGCACTTTAAGCACACGGGATATCCAGGGGGCCAAAAGAGAATTTCTCCAAAAGAATTATTCGATAGAGATCAAACTTCATTAGTCCGACAAGCTATTAAAGGTATGTTGCCAAAGAATAAGCTTGGTAACGCTCTTTATGCTAACCTCCACGTTTATGCTAGTGCTGATCACAAACACGAAGCACAACAACCCAAAGAAATAAAAATAAAATTATAACGATGGATACAATACACACCATTGGAAGAAGAAAATCAGCAGTTGCTCGTATTTATATGAGTAAAGGCAAAGGAAATATCACAGTAAATAACCGTGAAGCAAAAGATTACTTCACTACTGGAACTTTAATGTATAAATTAAACCAACCATTTGGATTAGTAGACGCTGAAGGACAGTACGATGTTAAAGTAAATGTAAGCGGAGGTGGTATTACAGGTCAAGTAGAAGCGGTTCGTTTAGCAATTTCTCGTGCACTTTGTAAAGTTAGCGAGGATAACCGTCCAGCTTTAAAAGCCGAGGGATTGATGACGCGTGATCCTAGAATGGTCGAACGTAAAAAACCAGGACAGAAGAAAGCTCGTAAGAAATTCCAGTTTAGCAAACGTTAATATCTAAGGATATTGTTTAGTATCGAAATTGCTGAGACTGCGTGTAAAAACGCCCTACTCAGCAATTGCTTTCAATGAATGTAAACAATTTATAAAATGTCAAAAACAAACTTCAAAGACCTTTTACAGGCAGGTGTACACTTCGGTCACCTTACGAGAAAGTGGAATCCAAAAATGGCACCGTACATTTTTATGCAGAAAAACGGAATCCACGTTATTGATTTAAACAAAACAGTGGCCAAACTAGAAGATGCATGTGCAGCACTAAAGCATATTGCAAAATCGGGACGTAAGGTAATGTTCGTAGCTACTAAGAAGCAGGCGAAAGACACTGTATTTACTAACGCCTCTAGAGTAAATATGCCCTACATTATTGAGCGTTGGTCAGGTGGATTGTTAACCAACTTCGCTACTATACGTAGAGCAATTAAAAAAATGAATGCCATCGATAAGATGAACACAGATGGAACGATTGATACATTATCTAAGCGTGAGCGTTTGCAAGTTTCAAGGACAAGAGCAAAATTGGAGAAGAACTTAGGAAGTATCGCTTCTATGAATCGCCTTCCAGCTGCATTATTTATTGTTGATATACATCGTGAGCACATAGCTGTAGCAGAAGCTAAAAAATTAGGTATTCCTACATTTGCTATAGTTGATACTAACTCAGATCCTTCACTGGTAGATTTTCCAATACCAGCTAATGATGATGCTTCTCGATCAATTGAAAAAATTATAGGATTAGTGTGTGACTCTATCCACGAGGGTTTAGCTGAAAGAGGCGCAGAAAAAGAAGCGGCAAATGCAGCTAAAAAAGATGAGAAAGAAGAAAAAACTACTCCAGCGAAAAAAAATAATCATTAATACATAAAAATAGTTTAGAAATGGCAAACGTAACTGCTGCTGATGTAAATAAGCTAAGAAAACAAACCGGAGCCGGAATGATGGATTGCAAAAAGGCACTGGTTGAAGCACAAGGAAACTTCGATGAAGCAATTTCAATACTAAGAAAGAAAGGACAAAAAATTGCTGCAAAGCGTGCAGATAGAGATGCTACAGAAGGTATAGCTATTGCTAAAATAAATACGGAAAACACTGTAGGTGTAGCAATTGTATTAGCGTGTGAGACAGATTTCGTAGCTAAAAATGATTCTTTCAAATCGTTAGCAAATCAATTTGCTGATATTGCGTTAAATCATACAAATAAAGAATCTTTTATGGCTGCAGATTTTGAAGGAATGACTGTAGCTGAGAAATTAATAGAGCAAACTGGCGTGATTGGAGAAAAACTAGATATCTCTGCTTTCGAAAGAGTAGAGGCATCATTTGTTGGTTCTTACATTCACGGAGGAAAAATTGCAACAATTGTTGGCTTAAATAATAATGTAGATAAAGCAGATGTATTAACGAAAGATTTAGCAATGCAAGTTGCATCTATGGGAGCAACAACATTATCATACAAGGATTTTGATCCAGCCTTTATTGCATCTGAAACAGAAGCAAGAATCGCAGTTATCGAAAAAGAAAATATAGAGTTAGGTCGTTTAGGAAAAACATTGAAAAATGTTCCTCGTTATATCTCCATGGCGCAATTAACGGACGAAGTTTTAGCTAATGCTGAAAAAGCTGCAAAAGCAGAGTTAAAAGCTGAAGGGAAGCCAGAGCAAATTTGGGATAGAATCCTTCCTGGAAAAATGGATCGTTTTATTTCTGACAACACTACCCTTGATCAAGAGCAGTGTTTGTTAGATCAAAACTTTATAAAAGATGAGAAGAAATCAGTAGCTGAATATATAAGCAGCTATGGCCCTGTAGAGGTTAGCGGATTTTCTCGTGTAGCTTTAGGCTAATTAGATTTGATAGATTAAGAAAAACCACTCTTTTAGAGTGGTTTTTTTTGTTCATTAAAAAGCTGAAAAATCAACAAGAAAGAATGTTGCTATTTTTCTATCTTTGGTACGCATTTAACAAAATATGAAATATAATAGAATTCTTTTAAAACTGAGTGGTGAAGCTTTGATGGGCGATAAGCAATTTGGAATAGATACAGAAAAGCTAACTACTTATGCACAAGAAATAAAATCAGCAGTTGATGCTGGAGCTGAAGTTGCTGTTGTAATTGGTGGAGGAAACATCTTTAGAGGTATTCAAGTAGAGGGAGAAGGGCTCGATAGAGTACAAGGTGATTATATGGGTATGTTGGCAACTATCATTAATGGAATGGCCTTACAATCAGCGTTAGAAAAAGCAGACATAAAAACACGTCTATTAACTGCTATTAAAATGGAACAAGTAGCTGAGCCATATATAAGAAGAAGAGCTATGCGGCATATGCAAAAAGGTAGAGTCGTTATTTTTGGTGGAGGAACAGGTAATCCATATTTTACAACTGATACAGCTGCTACGTTAAGAGCTATTGAGATGGAGTCGGATGCAATTTTTAAAGGAACAAGAGTAGATGGGATTTATACTGCTGATCCAGAAAAAGATCAGTTGGCAACTAAATTTGATAATATTACTTTTAAAGAGGTTTATGAGAAAAAACTAAAAGTAATGGATATGACAGCTTTTACACTGTGTGAAGAAAACAAGTTACCAATAGTTGTATTCGATATCAATCAAAAGGGGAATTTATTGAAGGCGTTATTAGGAGATAAAATCGGAACTCTTGTCAATTTTTAAAAGATAGAAAGAAACCAATATTATGGAAGATATAGAATTTATTTTAGATAGTACTCGTGAATCGATGAATAAATCGATGAAGCACTTAGAAATAGCATTTTCTAAGATTCGTGCAGGAAAAGCATCACCACAAATGTTGGATAATGTGAGTGTAGATTATTATGGAGCTATGACGCCATTAAATCAAGCATCTAACATTAATACACCAGATGCAAAAACCATTTCTATACAGCCCTGGGACAAGTCCATGCTTGAAATGATGGAAAAATCTATTATTGACGCAAATTTAGGATTTACTCCAATGAATAATGGTGAAATGATCATTATAAATATTCCTCCTTTAACGGAAGAAAGAAGGCGTGATTTAGTAAAACAATCTAAAACAGAGGCTGAAAATGCAAAAGTGAGTATTCGAAATGTTAGAAAAGATGCAAATGATGAACTGAAGAAACTTGATGGGTTGTCACAAGATATTATTAAAGATGCTGAAAATAGTGTTCAAGATGTAACAAATGAATATTCATCAAAAGTAGACGCATTATTTAAGAAAAAAGAGTCTGAAATCATGACGGTATAACCTTATAAACCAATCATTAAAGCTCGGCTATATAGTCGAGCTTTTTTCATTTTCTCATATAAATATCTGTATTTTTACAATTAAATTTAATCTATATGTGGTCGCTAATAGCTCGAATTATATTAAGGTATAGAGCCATTTTTATTGTGCTGATATTAGCAACAACATTTTTCATGTTTCAGCAGTCAAAAAATGCGAAGCTTTCCTATGCGATGGCACGTTTACTTCCTAAAACATCCGATACACAACTTGACTTCAACTATTTTGTAAATCGTTTTGGAAAGAGAGATAACGTAATGGTTGTTGGAATGAAAGATTCAGATCTTTTTACTTTAAATCATTTTCAATCTTTGAAAACACTAGTTGATAGTATTCGTGATATTGAAGGTGTTATGGAGGTTGTTTCGTTTGTTGATGCAGTCAATTTTATTAAAGACACCGAAAACAAGAAATTTCTAAAAGTGCCTGTATTTAGTGGTATTAAAACACAAACAGATTTAGATGAAGCTATAAAATCTTATCATAATCTTCCAATTTACGATGGAATATTCTTAAATAAAGCAACCAATGCCACTGTTATATTGATAAAAATTGATCAACAAGTTTTGAAATCAGACAAAAGAGTTCAAGTTGTTGACGAAATCATTGAAAATGGCAAAACGTATTACAATAAAACAGCTATTGATGTTCATTATTCAGGGTTACCTTATTTAAGAATTATTAATTCAGAATTGATCAGAAAAGAGGTCGGCTTATTTATTTTCCTAGCGATGTTGATGACGGCTATTATCCTATTCATGTTTTTCAAGTCTTACAAACCGGTTATTATTTCCATTCTTGTTGTAGCTATTGGTGTAGTGTGGTCTTTTGGAACATTAGGAGTTTTAGGCTATGAAATCACCATTCTTTCTGCTCTCATACCTCCATTATTGATTGTAATTGGAGTTCCTAACTGCATTTTTCTAATAAATAAGTACCATAATGAGATTAGAAGGCATGGAAATAAAGCTAAGTCTCTTACCAGAATGATTAAGAAAATAGGCAATGTCACAATTTTAACTAATGCTACTACAGCTTCTGGTTTCGCAACATTTATTCTAACATCTAGCAAAGACTTACGTGAATTTGGAATGGTTGCTTCAGTGAATATATTTGCTGTTTTTCTGCTTTCATTATTATTGATTCCAATAATATTCAGTTATTTAAATCCTCCAAAGGACAAGCATACCGAACATTTAGAAAGAAAGTGGATGTTGTCAGTAATTAAAAAATTGATATTTTGGGTAACACATAGAAGAAAAGTAGTGTATGTTTGGACAATTTTTTTGGTAATCACAGGATTTATTGGTGTCTATAAAGTACACACTACTGGAAATGTCACGGATGACATTCCAGAATCATCAAGCTTATATCAAGATACTAAGTTTTTCGAAAAAAATTTCACATCTGTTCTCCCTTTTGAAATTGTTATAGATACACACCGAAAAAATGGAATGACCAGACTCTCAACTTTAAGAAGATTGAATCAGTTACAAGATACCTTATCTACTTATTCTCAATTGTCTCGTTCTTTTTCTTTGCTAGATATTGTGAAGTTTTCTAAACAGGCATTTTATAATGGTAATCCAGCCTATTATGATATACCTAATTCACAAGAAAAAAACTGGCTTTTATCTTATACAAAAAACTCCAATTCTCAACAGGATTGGATTAGTAATTATGTAGATGAAGATATGCAAGTAGGGCGAGTAAGTATGCAGTTGAGCGATATTGGAACATCTGAAATGGAGGCGCTAAAAATAAAGCTCAAAGAGCAGATAGATCAGATTTTTGATCCAGAAAAATATGACATTAAATTAACAGGGTCAAGTGTTGTTTTTCTTGAAGGAACCACATACTTGGTTAGAAATTTGTTTGTTAGTTTATTTTTAGCAGTCATTCTTATTTCAATCTTCATGGCATGGATGTTTAATTCATTTAGAATGGTGATGGTATCCATTATTCCGAACTTAATTCCTTTACTTCTAACAGCAGCAATAATGGGTTATTTTGGAGTGGCCATTAAGCCATCAACCATTTTAGTGTTTAGTATTGCCTTTGGTATTTCAGTAGATGATACGATTCACTTTTTAGCTAAATACAGACAGGAGTTAAAAGCTAGAAAATATAACATACGCTCTGCAGTTTTAGCGGCAATTAAAGAAACAGGTGTTAGTATGATTTATACTTCTATAGTCCTTTTCTTTGGATTTTTTATCTTTATTGCTTCTCAATTCGGTGGGACTATAGCTTTAGGCTTATTGGTTTCTATTACACTTTTGATAGCAATGTTGTCTAACTTAGTAGTATTACCTGCTTTGTTGCTAACATTAGAGAAATCAATCAATGTTGAAGCTTTTAGAGAGCAGTTGATAAATGTATTTGATGAAGAAGAAGATATCGATTTGAGTGAACTCACATTAAAAAATGAAGACGAATGAAAGGAATAATATTAGCTGGAGGATCGGGCACTAGACTACATCCGCTTACACATGCAATCAGTAAGCAAATGATGCCCATTTATGATAAACCAATGATTTATTATCCGCTGTCAACTTTGATGTTTTCAGGAATAAATGATATACTCATAATTTCTACTCCACATGATTTACCTTTGTTTAAAAAGCTATTAGGAGACGGATCTCAATTTGGTTGTAACTTTCAGTATAAAGTACAGGAAGTTCCTAATGGATTAGCTCAAGCTTTTGTGATTGGTGAAGAATTTATCAGTAAAGACAAAGTTTGTTTAGTGTTGGGAGATAATATCTTTTACATGAAAAGACGTCTTTTAGAATCTTGCCAAGATGTTAATGGAGGAATTGTTTTTGGATATCATGTAAATGATCCCGAACGATATGGAGTGGTTGAGTATGATGAAAATTTGAAAGCCCTTTCTATAGAAGAAAAGCCTATAAATCCAAAGTCAAATTATGCAGTTCCGGGTTTATATTACTACGATAATGATGTAATAGAAATAGCTAAAAATATTAAGCCTTCCTCTAGAGGTGAATACGAAATTACAGATGTGAACTTAGAGTATCTGAAAAGAGGAAAGCTTGAGGTAAGATTATTAGGTAGAGGAACAACCTGGTTAGATACAGGCACTTTTAAATCATTGATGCAAGCTAGCCAGTTTGTACAGATGATTGAAGACAGGCAAGGTCGAAAAATTGGTTGCATTGAGGAAGCTTCTTTTAAAATGGGTTTTATAGATGCGTCTCAACTTGAGAAACTAGCTCAACCGCTTTTAAAAAGCGGCTACGGTAAGTATTTAATTTCACTAATTAAAAAATAAATGAAGTCGATAAAAGAGCTTCAACAAATCATTGAAAAAGAACTAGCCTGCATCTCTTTAAAAAAGGATCCGTTTGATTTGTATGCGCCTATAAACTATATGCTTAGTTTAGGAGGAAAACGTATGCGACCAATATTATTATTACTTGCCCATCAATTATTTAACCAAAATCTAAAAGATGCCATAAAACCAGCATTAGGGATAGAAGTTTTTCATAATTTCACTCTTTTGCATGATGATATTATGGATGATGCTCCTCTGAGAAGAGGGTTGAAGACAGTGCATGAAGAGTGGAACCCAAATGTAGCTATTCTTTCTGGAGATACTATGTTGGTACAAGCATATCAGCTAATTTCAGAAGCACCTAATGAGGTACTCAAAAAATCATTAGATGTTTTTAGTAAAACTGCTATTGAGGTTTGTGAAGGACAACAATGGGATATGGATTTTGAAACACGTGATGATGTAACCATTGTTGAATACTTGAAAATGATTGAGTGTAAGACAGCAGTTCTTTTAGCAGCGGCATTGAAAATAGGTGCTTTAATAGGACGAGCTAATCATGAGCAGGCACAAAATTTGTATGAGTTTGGTAGAAATATGGGGATTGCATTTCAACTAAAAGATGATTTGCTAGACGTTTTTGGAGATCAAAATAAGTTTGGAAAGCAGTTGGGAGGCGATATCTTGTCAAATAAGAAAACCTATTTATATCTTAAGTCTTTGGATATTGCGAACGGAAAGCAAAAAGAGGAATTACAGTATTGGTTTGCTTCTAAAGAATATGATGGAGTAAAGAAAGTAAATGCTGTAAAAGCACTTTATGAATGTTTAGATATTAAGAAAATCACGACTGATTTAATACATGAATATCATCAACAAGCTATTACTCACCTAGAAACAATCGAGGGAGATAAAAGTGGATTGGAGCAATTTGCTTCAATGTTGTTGAAAAGAGAAAGTTGATGAAAATATCTTATCATAAAGCTCATTACCATTTTTCAAAAAAAAACTGGTTAATAGCGACTATTCAGCAAATTAAAAAAGATTTATTCTGGCAAAATATAGATTTGCAATTTAGCGACTTTACTTCTATGGAAGAGTTTCAAGAACAATTATCAAAACTTTTTTCCTTTCTCGAACAACAAGAACACCAAACACTTTTGAATATACTTTGTCGAGTTGATATTTTAGAGGAACAGATACAAAAGGCCATGTCAGAAACTTCAGATGTATCTTTTTCAGATGTTATGGCGAAACTACTTGTCAAGAGGTGTTTGTTAAAAGTTTTAATGAAGTATCATTTTTCTAATCAAGAAAATAGGGTTAGGAAGGACTTCTTAATCAATAAAATTGAATAGTTTTGTTATTAAATTTCTAATATCGAATGGATAAGTATTCTTTCATAGGAGCCGTACACTCCAACATGATTGAGATGATGTATGATAAATACATCCAAAACCCTGAAAGCGTAGAAGAAGGCTGGCGTAATTTTTTTCAAGGATTTGAATTTGCAAAAGAGGTCTATTCTGAAGAAGATGAAGTACCAAAATCTTTTAAGAAAGAATTTCAAGTAATTAATCTTATTGATGCCTACCGTAAAAGCGGACATTTATTTACTAAGACAAACCCTGTTCGTGAGAGAAGAAAATACTCCCCAACTTTAGATATTGAAAATTTTGGGCTTGAACAATCTGATATGGAAACAATTTTTCAAGCCGGTCGTCAAGTCGGAATAGGTCCATCAAGTTTAAATAATATCATAACCCACCTTAAATTGGTGTATTGTCAGTCTATTGGCGTTGAGTATATGTATATTCGTAAGCCTGACCAAGTGGAATGGATAAAAAATAGACTACACAAAAATAACAACACCCCAACTTTTAATCCTCATGAGAAGAAACAAATTCTTGGTAAACTTAATCAAGCTGTAGCCTTTGAGAATTTCATGCATACTAAGTTTGTAGGTCAAAAACGTTTCTCTTTGGAAGGTGCTGAATCATTAATACCTGCCTTAGATGCTTTGATAGAAAGAGGAGCTGATTTAGGGGCTGAAGAATATGTTATGGGAATGGCTCACAGGGGTAGGCTAAATGTGCTAGCCAATATTTTTAATAAAACTTACAGAGATATTTTCTCTGAGTTCGAAGGAAAAGAATATGAAGATGATCTATTTGCTGGTGATGTAAAATACCATTTAGGTTACACTTCTGAACAAATATGTAACAACGGGAAAAACGTAAAAATGTCTCTATCTCCTAATCCATCACATTTAGAAGCTGTTGATCCAGTTGTACAAGGAATAGCAAGAGCGAAAATAGATCAAAACTATAATGGTGATAACTCTAAAATTGTTCCTATTCTTGTTCATGGTGATGCAGCCTTAGCAGGACAAGGTGTTGTATATGAGGTTGTACAAATGGCACAATTAGATGGTTATAAAACAGGAGGAACAATACACATAGTTGTCAATAATCAGGTTGGCTTTACCACTAATTATTTAGATGCTCGTTCCAGTACTTATTGTACTGACATAGGCAAGGTAACCCTTTCTCCAGTTTTTCACGTAAATGGTGATGATGTTGAAGCTGTAGTTCATGCTATGGAAATTGCTATTGAATACAGACAAAAGTTTCACAAAGATGTATTCATAGATTTGTTATGTTACAGGAAATATGGTCATAACGAAGGTGATGAGCCTCGTTTTACACAGCCTATGCTATATAAAGTTATAAGTAAGCATCCAAATCCAAGAGAAATATATAATCAAAAGCTAATTAGCGAAGGTGTTGTTGGAACTAATATTGTAAAATCTATGGAGAAAGAATTTAAGCAGTTGCTACAAGACCGCTTTGATGAATCCAAAGAAATAGAAAAGGCTAATATTACTCGATTTATGCAAAGTGAGTGGGAAGGCTTTAGAAAATCAAAAGATGACGACTTTATATCATCCCCTGACACTTCAGTTTCTATTGATATACTTAAAAAGGTTGCTAAAAAAATATATACAGTTTCTCAACATGAATCACTGTTCAAAAAGACACAACGGTTATTGGCAGAACAGAAGAATATGATTGAGAAAAAAAATCAATTAGATTGGGGATTAGCTGAATTATTGGCTTATGGCACACTATTGTATGAAGGGAACTCTATACGTTTGAGTGGCCAAGATGTAGAAAGAGGAACCTTTTCTCATCGTCATGCAGTTTTGAAGTTAGAACAATCTGAACAAGAAATAGTCCCTTTGAATAGTATAAATTCGAAAGCTCAGTTCGAGGCTTATAATTCTCCCTTATCTGAATATGGGGTTTTAGGTTTCGACTATGGATATGCTATGGCCTTACCAAATAGTCTAACTATTTGGGAAGCCCAATTTGGAGATTTTAGTAATGGTGCTCAAATTATGATAGATCAGTTTATCTCTAGTGCTGAAGATAAATGGAAAACATATAATGGCCTAGTTATGCTGTTACCACATGGATATGAGGGGCAGGGTGCTGAACACTCCAGTGCTAGAATGGAGCGCTATTTACAGATGTGTGCTAAACACAATATGCAGATGGTAAATTGTACAACACCAGCTAATTTTTTTCATGTAATTAGAAGACAACTTAGACGAGATTTTAGAAAGCCATTGGTTGTTTTTACACCAAAGAGTTTATTACGCCACCCTTTGTGCGTATCTTCACTTGAAGATTTATCAACTGGTAGGTTTCAAGAGTTAATTGATGATTTACAAGTTAAATCTTCTGAAGTAGAAAAAATAATCTTTTGTAGTGGTAAAATTTATTACGAATTATTACAGGAGAGAGAAAAAATAGGTAGGATGGACTTAGCTTTAGTTCGCTTAGAACAGCTTTACCCTCTTCCAGAAGAACAAATCAATAAAGTATTAGAAAAGTATAAAGGTAAGCCCTTGATATGGGTGCAAGAAGAGCCAAAAAATATGGGCGCTTGGACACATATACTTAATAGATTACAACACTTACCTTTTGAGTTAATTGCTTCAAGGCCAAGTGCAGCCACCGCTTCTGGTTCATCAAAGCAAGCAGCTCACAGACAACGATTAATTATAGAAGAAGTTTTTAAATAGAATATTATGCTATTAGAAATGAAAGTTCCTAGTCCAGGAGAGTCAATCTCTGAAGTCGAAATCGCTCAATGGTTAGTAGAGGATGGGGAATATGTAGAAAAAGATCAAGAAATTGCTGAAGTAGATTCTGATAAAGCAACTTTAGCCTTACCTGCAGAGGTAAGTGGTGTTATTAAAATTGTAGTCGAAGAAGGAGAAACAGTAGCCGTTGGTGATATAGTATGTATCATTGATACTAGTGTAAAAGGAGAGGTAAAAGCTAAATCTGTTGATGTTGAAGATCCAGCGCCATTAGCTACTGCTCCAAAAAGTAATACTTCGTCAGATGCTAAAGCGACACCTTTAGCTAAAGAATACATCAAGCAAAATGATGTTTCTCCTTCAGATGTTATTGGAACAGGTGAAGGAGGTAAAATCTTGAAAGAAGATGTGATTGAGGCAATGGAAGGGGTGAAAATAGATGGTCCAAGAGGTATTGAGCGCAAGAAAATATCCATGCTTCGTAGAAAAGTTGCACAGCGTTTAGTATCGGTTAAAAACGACACTGCGATGCTTACGACTTTCAATGAAGTAGACATGAGTCCAATCAATGCAATTAGAAAAAAATATAAAGAGGTATTTAAAGAAAAGTATGGAGTTAATCTTGGTTATATGTCCTTCTTTACTAAAGCTGTTACCACTGCTTTAATTGAGTTTCCGGATGTAAACGCGATGATTGATGGTAAAGAAATACAGTTTCATAATTATGCAGATATAAGTATTGCAGTCAGCGCGCCAAAAGGTTTGATGGTGCCTGTAATTCGTAATGCAGAGCTAATGAACTTTCAAGAGGTAGAATCAGAAGTTAAGCGTTTAGCAATCAAAGCGAGAGATGGAAAAATTACCCCAGACGATATGATTGGTGGTACCTTTACTATAACTAATGGTGGTGTATTTGGGTCTATGTTGTCTACACCCATCATCAACCCACCGCAATCGGCTATTTTAGGAATGCATAATATTGTAGATCGTCCGGTAGCAGTAGATGGTAAATTAGAGATCCGCCCGATAATGTATATCGCTCTTTCTTACGATCATAGAATTATTGATGGTCGAGAGTCTGTGGGATTCCTTTGTAGAGTGAAAGAATGCTTGGAAGATCCAACAACGCATTTGCTTGGAGGAGACATCAAGAAAAATTTAGGATTATAAAAATAAGCGTCCTCGAAAGTGATTTTTTTACTCGTTAAAGTAGTATCTGAAATCTATTGTAACAAAGTTGCCGAGTACTTCTAAATAATGTGAATCTAAACTAGGTGCACTTTCATTGAAATCATCATATTCAGGATAAATTCTTCCAACTTCGTTCCATGGTCGATGCAAGGAAGCACCAATATAAAAGATTCCGTCTTTTTCGCGTCTAATTTCTGCACCCATATTAACTAACATTGCCATTTGTATTCGTTTTCTTCTTAGTGTGTTCTGTATAAACTTATAATCTATCTCTCCCTCTGAATATACATCCGAAGCAAATATATTGTGTGAAGCACCAAAAGCAACATTGAGGTAAATATTGTTAGATATCCGAACATTAGTGAGTATTTGATAGGGGATTTCATAAGATCTAAGACTGAAGTCGCTAAAATCATCAAGTTTTATTGTTGGATTACTAGTGATTAGTCTATAATTTCTATCAATGTAATTAATACCTGTTTCGAAGGAAAATGTTTTGTTTAACCCCCTTCGAACAATCATTCCTAAGGAATAGCTATATTTTGGAGATAAATTAAATTGAAAATTCTCCCATTCAGCTGAAATATTGGCCGCATCAAAGTAAGCTACAGGAACAATAGGTTTGTATTGCAGTCCAAATAAAGATTGTTTTTCTTGCGCATGCGCTATAGAAATAAAAAAATAAAGAATGAAAATTCTTTTAATCATTGTCAGCTACTACCTCTATTACCTCTTTGGGCATCATTTTTTTTAAAAGACCTTCTATTCCCCCTTTTAGTGTTTGAGAAGAAGAAGGACAGCCACTACAAGCACCTTGTAAAGAAACGGTTACAATACCATCTTTGTATTTTTTCAAAGAGATAAAACCACCGTCTTGTTCTACAGCAGGACGAACATATTCATCCAGCAAGTCGGCAATTTTTTGTTCAATTTCGGTAAACTCTTTAATTGACTCTTCTTTGTGTTGTACAATAGGGATGTCATCTTTGGCTTGTACATTTTCTTTAATTATCACACCGCCATCTACTAAGTAGTCTCTAATAAATTCTCGCATTTCCATGACAATGTCAGACCAATCAATACTATTGGCTTTTTTACTAACTGACACAAAGTTCCTGCTGATAAATACACTATCAACAAAAGAGAAACCAAATAACTCTAGGGCTAAAGGAGAATCAATAGCTTCAGCTCGGTTATTAAATTCATAAATGTGTGTGTCAACTAACATTTTATTAGCTGTAAACTTCATCACATTTGGATTAGGTGTAGCTTCAGCATATAGCGAAACAGGGATTTTTGCTGTACTCATAGTAAGAGGTTTTGACAACAAAGTTAAGTCATTCTTTTATCTTTGAAGCAAATCAAAGATGATGGCTTTAATAAAAGAAGTAAAAGGAAGGCGTCCAGTTTTTGGAACAAATGTGTTCATAGCAGATAACGCAACAGTTGTAGGTGATGTACTAATAGGAAATGATTGCTCTATTTGGTTCAATACCGTTATTCGTGGTGATGTGCATTATATTAAGATAGGAAATAAGGTAAATATACAAGACGGGGCAGTTATTCACTGTACATACCAAAAGGCACCCACTAATGTGGGCAATAATGTTTCTATTGGTCACAATGCGTTAGTACATGGTTGCACTATTCATGATAATGTATTAGTAGGCATGGGAGCTATTGTTATGGACGGTGTTTTAGTTGAAAGCAATAGTATTATTGCTGCTGGAGCTGTGGTTTTAGAAGGAACACATATTGAAAGCGGAAGTATTTATGCGGGAGTGCCTGCTAAAAAAGTGAAAGAGTTAAATGAAGAACAAACAGCGCGTTTAGTCGAAGGAATTGCTAATAATTATGTGATGTATGCATCGTGGTTTACAGTTTGACTTCTTCTAAATGAATTTCCTCATGAAAAAAAATTTTAGCTGATTTTTCGAAAGAATCAGTGTAGTCAGAAACAAAAAACTGATATTCTGCTTCTTGATTACTTAATAAGAACTCCTTTTCTAAAAGTACTTTTACTGCTTCTGCTACTTGTGTTGCAGAATCTATAATATCAACTTTTCCTAAATAATACTTTTGTATAGCTTCTTGAATAAGAGGATAATGTGTACAAGCTAAAATAAGCTTATCAATACCCATTAGTTTTGGATTGCTTAAATATGAGTTTATAATAGTTTGACTTAGTTGGTCATTAAAAAAACCTTCTTCAATCATAGGAGCTAGAAGTGGGGTGGCTAAAGAGGTAACATCTGCTTTAGAATTTAGTAAGAGTAATTTTTTTGGATACACTTGCGAATTAGTAGTTCCTTTTGTTCCAATAACTCCAATATGGCAGTTTTGACAATGTGTAGTTACATGTTTTACCACAGGATCAATCACATTGATAACATGTACTCCCCGAGCTGTTTGTTTGACTTTATCATAGGCAACGGATGAAGCCGTATTACAAGCAATGATGATTAGCTTACATCCTTTATTTAATAAAAAATCGGTAATTCGTTTTGAAAACTGTTGAATGGCATCAACTGACTTTTCTCCGTAAGGAAGATGCTGTGTGTCTCCAAAATAAAGAATGCTTTCATTTGGAAGAACTTTTTTCACTGCGTTTGCTACAGTTAGGCCTCCAATTCCAGAATCAAAAATTCCTATAGGTAAATCCTTTTTCACATCTCGAAATTACACAAAAAAAGCAGCTCTTATGGAACTGCTTATATGTTATAATTAGTAATTTTAAAGACCTAATTTCGCTTTAACAAGTGGTAAAACATTTTCGCTTTCTGCGGCATACAATATATTTCCAGTGCTATTGTCAAAAATGTAAGTAAAGTCTCCTTCTTTAGCAACATCTTCAATGGCTTTTCTAGCTTTATCTAATATTGGACTGAATAGCTCTTGTTCTTTAGCAGCTAGAGATTCTTGAGCACTTTGTTGAAATTCAAGAATTCTTTGTTGAATACTTTCTAACTCACGTATTTTATCTTGTTTTACAATATCACTCATTGTCGCTTCATTTTTTTGATAATCTGCAAGCTTCTTTTCTCCTTCGGCCTGCATAGCAGCTAAGGAAGACTCTAATCCTTTAGCATAGGATTGTAGCTCAGTTTGCATAGCAGAACTCTCAGGCATAATACTTAAAAGTTCATTTGAGTTGATATATCCTAGCTTGTTTTGGCCTTCGGCTGCAAATAATCCAGCTATTACAAGGCAAATTGTTAATAATGCTTTTTTCATTTTATTTAAATTGGTTACTTATATCCTAACATTCTAAGAATGTCATCACTTTTGTCTAGATCGGGATCAGCAAAAAGCATGCTTAATTCTCCCGATTTGTCAAAAATGACTCCATATCTTTTTTCAGTTGCTAAATCTTGTATAGCGTTATAAATTTTATCTTGAATTGGTTTTACTAATTCTTGTCTTTTTGTAAAAAGGTCTCCTTCAGGACCGAACCTTTTCCTTTGTAGTTCTTTTGCTGCTTTTTCTTTATTGATAATCTCGTTTTCTCGTTTTATCTTCATGTCTTGCGTTAGCAAAATTTGATCTGCTTGGTATTTTTTATAAAGCTGATCAATTTCTAAGTAAAGTTGTTCAATTTCCTCTTGCCAGCTTAATGTCAGCTTATCTAGCTGCTCTTGAGCTGATTGATATTCAGGGACTCTTTCTAAGATATAGTCAGACTCGACATAAGCAAACTTTTGAGCATAAGTTGCTAAGGAAAATATACTCAAACATGCTATCAAAATTAAGTTTTTCATATGATTATCTCCTTTTTTGCGAAGTTAGTTAAAATTGTTGGTTGATAGAAAAGTGAAATTGCCCCTTGTTTGCATCTGTACTTCCAGGTATATCGTCAAATCCGTAGCCCCAGTCAACTCCCATCATTCCCATCATTGGAATGGTAATTCGTATACCAACACCTGCTGATCGTTTAACATTAAACGGATCAAATTCTTTGAAAGCATCCCATGAATTACCAGCTTCTAAAAAGGCAAGTGCATAAATGGGAGATTGTGGGTTTAATGAAAGAGCGTAACGTAATTCCATGGTATATTTGTTATAAAGTGTAGCGCCCTGCTCTGGCGATAGTGATCCGTTAGAATAACCTCTCAAAGCTATGACTTCTCGATCGTCTAAAGCATAACCGCTTAAACCGTCACCACCTAAGTAATATCTTTCAAAAGGAGATAGGCCAATGTCTCGATTATACATTCCAATTAATCCATATTCTAAGTTTGTTTTAAGAACTAATTTGTCAGCTAAACTACTGAACCAATTAGCACCTATATTCCACTTGTGATATTCTACCCATCTAAACTTTTCGATATCTGGAATATTGGAGTAATCTTCTATTCCATCAAATAACGAATATGGTGGGGTCAGCTGTACAGACAGCTTCATGTTGGAGCCTCTTCTTGGAAATGTTGGTTGATCAACAGAATTTCTTCCTAAAGAGAAATTGTAGCTATAATTATATGCTGTTCCAGAACCTAAAGAACTAAAGTTAGTCCATTCATCCAGATTATATTTTTTTAAAGTAATATTCTGATGAAGTATAAAGAAATCGTCTGGCCACTGTAGTCTCTTTCCTAAACCAATCGTAATACCCGTAATTTTCATTTTTGGCATTGAATCTATAGGCATGTCTGTAGATGTAGGAGATCGTTGAACAGAATGCCAGGAGCCAATGGTTAACGCATTTGGTTTTTTACCTCCCAGCCAAGGCTCGGTAAATGAAATATTAGCTGATTGGTAATATAAGCCATTCGATGATGCCGCAAGACTCAATCGTTGCCCATCGCCAGAAGGTAGTGGAGTCCAATTTCCTTTACCTTTCGCAAACATTTTGCGAGCAGAAAAGTTATTAAAGGAAAGTCGGAAAGTTCCAATTATCCTATTTGCACCATATCCCCCTTGTAGCTCTATTTGATCTGTTGATTTTTCTTCCACAATATAGACAAGGTCTACTGTTCCGTTTTTTGGATCAGGACTTACATCAATATCTAGTTTTTCAGCGTCAAAATAATTTAGTGTGGCTAATTCTCTTTGTGAACGCATTATTAAAGATCGATTGAACAAATCACCCGGTTTTGTTCGGATTTCGCGCATAATAACATGATCGTTGGTTTTAGTATTACCCATAACATTTACTTTGTTAATACGTGCTTGCTGACCCTCGTAAATTCGAATTTCTAGATCAATAGTGTCGCTTCTTACTTCTGTTTCTACAGGATTAACTTGAGAAAATAAATATCCATTGTCTAAGTATTTTGAATGAACATCTCTACTGTCAGCACTTCCTAATAATCGAGTTTGTAATACTGTGTTATCATATATATCACCTTTTTCAATTCCTAATAGGTTGTCTAATTCACTATTTGAGTACTTGCTATTTCCTACCCAAGTAATATTGCCGAAGTAGTAAGGAGATCCTTCACTAATATTCAATTTAACAGAAATATGTCCTTCTTCATTTAACCAAATGCTATCGGCAATAATTTTAGCATCACGAAATCCTTTTTCATTATATTTATCAATTATATTGTTTTTATCTGTTTTGTATGCTTCTTCTAAATATTTGGAGGCCTTGAATATTCTGTAAAACTTTTTTTCTTTTGTTTCTTTTAGGAATCTTTTTAGTTTTTTCTCATTGAAAATGGTATTTCCTACAAAAGTGATTTCAGATATTTTAACCTTTTCATTTTTTTGAATGTTTATAACAAGCAAAACATGTTTCTTGGTTTGAGGGTCTTCCTCTTGTTTAATATTGATTTCTACATTTAGAAACCCTTTTTCTACATAATAATCACTAATAATATTCTTAGTATTACTAACCAAGCTTTCAGTGATAATCTTCCCTCTAACAAGTTTTATTTTTTCACGTAGAGCATCTATGTCAGATTTTTTAATTCCTAAGAATTTAAACTTGGAAAGTCTAGGCCTTTCTTCTAAAAAGAAATTTATAAAAATACTGTTTCCTTGAATTTTAGTAGCTGTAATTTGTACATCAGAAAACAAGCCCTGCTCCCATAATTTTTCTACCGCACGTGTGATATCATCTCCTGGAACAACTATTGTTTTACCAATATTTAAGCCAGAAATTTGAATCAGAGTATTATGATCTAGATGTTTTGTTCCGCTAATAGTGATACCACCTAATACATACTGTCTTGGATTCGCATACGAAATAGTTTCTAAGCTTGTATTTAAAGTTACTTGGGCTTGATTTTCTTGGGTAAACCCCAAGATACATATAAATAGCAATAAAATTTTATGCATTTTCCTTTTCAATTTGTTCACTAGTTTTTCCAAACCTTCTTTCTCTGTTTTGATAATCAATTATTGCCTGTTGCAGATGTTCTCTTCTAAAATCGGGCCATAGAATATCTGTAAAATAAAGTTCAGAGTAGGCAAT
>Ga0160423_10001574_pt1 | contig 19138 bp, 19 predicted proteins | sample CRUFie14St8metaG_FD_108191 | JGI IMG/M metagenome (GOLD analysis project Ga0160423, IMG submission 108191) | Marine microbial communities from the Costa Rica Dome - CRUD Field 142mm St8 metaG | ecosystem: Environmental > Aquatic > Marine > Oceanic > Photic zone | place: Costa Rica: the Eastern... | reverse complement strand
CCTGCTGCTAAACCTGCTGCTAAACCTGCTGCTAAACCTGCTGCTAAACCTGCAGCCAAACCTGCTGCTAAACCTGCTGCTAAACCTGCAGCCAAACCTGCTCCTGGCGCCGGAGCAGGAGTAGCTGCTAAACCTGCTGCTAAACCTGCAGCCAAACCTGCTGCTAAACCTGCTGCTAAACCTGCAGCCAAACCTGCTGCTAAACCTGCTGCTAAACCTGCAGCCAAACCTGCAGCCAAACCTGCTGCTAAATCTGCTGCTAAATCTGCTGCTAAATCTGCAGCCAAACCTGCTGCTAAATCTGCTGCCAAACCTGCTGCTAATGATACTAAAGCTTTAAAAGATTGTTCAAAATGTGAAGCTGAAGTAATTAAACTTAAAAAACAAATTGAAGAATTAAAAAAATTAAATTCTAAATTATCTTCAAGTTCAACTAAACCAAATCCAGATATAGTCAAACAAACAGCAAAAAATGCTAAAGATGCTACAAATAAAGCAAAACAAGCAGAACAAAAAGCAAAAGAAGCAGAAAAAGCTAAGAATACCATAAAAGATAAAGATAAAAAACAACAAGCAAATGAAAAAGCTAAAAATGCTAAAAAAGAAGCAACAAAAGCAAAAGATGATGCTAAAAAAACAACAAAAGATAGTGTTAAAACTTCTAAAAAAGAAGTAGATAAATTACAATTAGCATTTAATAAATTAGATGATAAACAATATGAAAGTATGTTTAAATCTATTTTAGAATTAAAACAATACTCAAAAATATTAAATTTAGGAAATGAAGAAAAAACTTGTTGGTCTTGCATTGAAAAAATACAAAAAGCTTATCAAAAAGCTAAAAAAAAATAAAATAAATTAAATTTTATATTTATTTTTGAAATAATCGCATACTAATGTACTTAAACCAGTATTAATTTGTTTTTTTTTTAATTTACAATATATAATATTTTCTTTAAAAACATCAGAAATATAAATTTGATTATTATACTTATTTTTTTTTATATTTTTGATATAATTATAATTTAATTTAAGTAAAATTAAATATTTTTTTAATAAATAAAATTTATACAAGTTTTCTAATTTTTCATAATTTATATTACAATAATGTTTTTCTAACATCAAAGAATCAAAATAACTATATTTTTTATTCAAATATTCAAATAACAAAGACATTTTAAACTATACTAAATTATTTAATAAATATTAATTTTAAATCATTTTAAAAAAAAACGAATTTTAATTAATTAAATTACCATAAAAATCCACCAGGAATATTAGCTCTTTCTTCAGGTGTTCTAATTAAATATAATATGACAAAGAAGAGTACTGTACCATATAATGATATAGTAATACTTTGTGTTGCTGTATAAGCAATAGCAAAAACAAATAATAATCTTGCTAGTGCATTATAAGCTGGATTACCACCTGATACTAAACTAGTAATAGCAGATGGTGTATGAGATACACCATTACCTCCAAATACACCTTGGAAAAGTACAATTAAGGTAATCATAAGTGGTGCTGACATAGTACTATTAATTAATCCATCTCTTTGTATAAATCCAAGATTTAAACGATTATAGAGAACATCTCTGATAATTTCAATAACATCAAATTTAATTGATAAAAATATAAGAATTACAGGTAGCATCCAAGCTTTTAATAAATCTAATCCTGAGTGTACTTTATTTTCTGATACATTATTTTCTGATACATTATTTACAACATTATTTACAGCATTATTAACAGCATTGTTTACAGCATTATTTACAGAATTTGGTACTACATTATTTACAACATTATTTACAGCATTTGGTACTACATTATTTACGGCATTATTTACAGCATTATTTACAGCATTATTTACAGCATTATTTACGGCATTATTTACAATATTATTTACAGCATCATTATTTACAGAATTATTATCATTAACAGAATTATTCATTTATATATATATAAAATAAAAAAATTTAAAAATTAAAAAATTAAATTATAAATGAATATTTTAGGAAAAAAACATAAAACGTTTGATTATTCATTTTTATTATATTTTTCATATAAAACTAATTTTGATTTAATTAATAATATTGATAATGATATTGGTTGGGGTTGTACAATTCGTTCTTGTCAAATGTTATTATCTAATATTTTATTAAAAAATAAATTAAAAGATAAATTTGGAATAATAGATGAAGAATATTATGATTATATTATTTATATTTTTAAAGATAATTATAATAGTTTATTTGGACTTCATCAATTTGTTAAATACTATGAAAAATACGATAAAAAAATAGGTGATTATGTTGGTCCTTATACTATAACTTCAATTTTAGAAAATTTTAATAATATTTTAAATTCTAAATTTAATATTATATATATTAATAATATTTATGATAAACATAGTATTAATAATATATTAGATAATGATATTAATAATGATAAATCTTATTTAATTAATTTTACAGTAAAATTAGGAATAAATAATATTGATGATTTTTATCATAAATATATTATAGATTTAATTAAAAATAAGTATTTTATGGGTATAATTTCTGGTAAAGAATTACAATCATATTATATAATTGGAATAACAGATGATAATAAATTATTATATTTAGATCCACACAATGTATCAGTATATAATGAAAATATTTTAGATAAAAAAGATTATTATGCTAATAATATGTACAATTTAGATATTAAATATTTATCACCAACAATATCATTTAGTTTTTTAATTAATAATAAAAAAGAAGTATTAACATTTTATGAAAATTTAAAAAAAAATAAAATATTAAATATTGTTGATAAATTATTTGATTATAATTTAAAAATAGATAATGAATGGACAATAGTTGAATGAATTTAATTAAAGTCAAAGTTATTATCTAATAATAGATAATATCCATCAATTTCACTACTTTCATCCATAACCCATATTAAATTAACTGATTGTCCTCCTCTATTTAATATAATTGTAGCATCATCAATTCTATTACCATCAGGGTCACAGAATTTATCAATATCTACATTAACTACATTTAAATCATTTGCTTTATTTTGTTGATAATTAGGATGTAAAACTAATTTTTTAATTTGACCATTATAAGAACCATTTCCAAGTTCTAAGTAAAAAGTATTAGTCATAGTTGAATTAATATTAATAACTGTTAATACAGTATTAGAACTAATCTTTTTGGCAGTTATTTCATCATCACTAATAATTCCATCATTATCTGCATCATCAACTGTATTATCAGAATAATTAATAATTTCTGGTACATAATATAAATTATGTTTTAATTGTAAAGGACCGTGAGATTGTAATTCACCTTGAACTACAACATCTTGTGCTACATTTACTCCACCTTCAACTGTTAAAGCATCGTCAGCAGTATTAGTAACTTTTACTACACCTCTACTTGATAAACCAGCACTAAGTTCTATATTTTTTGAAGTATTCATAATTATTTTTTCAGTAGAATTTAATGTTAAATCACTTTGAGTAGCATTAATATTAAAATCACTATCATTACTAATATAATTATTTTTATTACCTAATACTAATTTACTACCTGCGTTTATATTTACGTTAGTAGTATTTAGTTTTATTGTACCAGAAGCACTTGTTTTAATATTTAATGCATTATTAGATTCATATATTTCCGCTGAATCAAATTTAATTTTTTTATTACTAATATTAAATGTAGAATCATCAATATTACATATTGATGTATTATTAATTTTATAATCTATTCCTGTGTTTGAATTTAATACTAATTTGTTACTAACTACATTTATTATATTATTACCTAAATGTAAAGGTTTTTTTAATGTAGCAGAATCTCCTGTTAATTTTAATATATCAGCAGTAGTTGAGTTTCCAAAGTTTAATGTATTATAATTAAATTTCAAAATAGAAGCATCATAAGTAATATAATTACTAGCGTTGAATTTTAATTGCGAACCTGCTTTTAATTCTACTTTGTTTGCTTTAAATGACATAATTGTATTATTACTATGTTGAATATCAATACTACCATTAGATTCATTACTTATTACTGAATTAGAATCATCATCATCATAATTAATAGATTTAATAGATAAGAAATTAGTTTCATTACAAGAAAATAATACTTTCTTACTACTATCAGGAACATCAAGTTTAATATCACCTTTAACATCTAATACAAAATTTTGATTAGATTTAACTCTTCCATCATTATCAAAAGAATAAGCTTCAACATCATTATATTTAAATCTAATATTTCCAGATGTATCATGATCACCACCATCATCTGTTTTTAAACAAATTTTATGTCCTGTTAAGTTAAGTTCAGTACCACTAGCTGTTATATGTTCTCCATCACTCCATTGTATTTTTTTGTTTTGATTCATGTAAATATTTTCTGCTAAACTTATACCACCTTGTACCATTAAACTAGCATCATTTCCTCTAACTCCACCAGATTCACTTGCTTCTGTAGTAGAACCAATATGTAATTTTTCTCCAATGCAAGCACCACCCTTAACTTGTAGTGCAGCTTTATATTGTTTACCTGCATCTGAATTCTCTACATCATCAGAACCTAATAACATAATATTTCTTAAATGTAAATCACTATGTTGTGTTTCATCATCATAATTAGAGGCTTGAATATTAGGATGATTTATATCTGTGGAAGATACTGTATTTGCAAATAAATGGAAAGAACCACTTTGTAAAGTAGGTGTTTCTACTTGTGTAGCCCAATATTGTAATGATGCACCAGGAACTCTAACTAAACCTGTAAATTTGTTTACATCACTGCCAGAACTATCATCTATATATCTATTCATAATACCCGAGTGTTCTCTATTACTAGTAGTTTGGTTTAATCCAAGAACAATTAATGGATCATCAACAACTAATTGATCTGTATTAATTTGTGTAATATCACCTTTTACATTTAAATTTCCATTAATATATACTGATTCATTTACAAATATATTTTTAGAAATATGAGCACTACCACTTACATTAAAAGGAGCATCAGTTACAGTAAAAGATTGAGCTGCAACATCATTATGACCTGTTACAGTAGCTTCTTGAGTATTTAAAAATTGAACTCTTCCATTTTGTTCTATATTTATTAATTCGTTACCATCATTTTTAAATACAAATTTAGAAGCAGCGTCTTTAACTCTAAATTCTATATCTTTTGTTTCACTTTCAATATCAATATTTTTTTGTGATTGAACTTTTACTCCACCAGCAGCAGATTCAATTTTAATAGCATTATCATCATGTGTACCTTGTGTATTTTTAATTAAAAGTGTTTCACTTGTACCACCATCAGTTACAATTTCAATAGCATTTGATGTATCTTGTTTACTAGTTAAATTAATTTGTCCAGATGTTAAATTCATTTTTTTTGATGATTTTAATAATACAGAACCTTTAGTAGATTCTAATTTAATTGAACTATTAGATTGACTTGTAGTAGATTCTATTAATACATCATTAGAAGTAGTTAAAGTTGTATTATTTGATGAAGTAAGTTCAAAATCACCTGTATTAACTTCAACAGTTTTAGTATTTGGTGTATCAAGTTTTATACTTCCATTTGTAGAATTTAAATGTAAAGAATCACCTGCATCTGTATCACCTGTAGAATTTAATTGTATTTTTGAAGCATTAGCAATTATAGAATTATTACCAGAACTATTTATAGTATGATTTTTATTGTGAAATGTTAGATTATTACTTGTTGAAACATTAAAATTATTAGATTGATCTAATAATTCATTATTATTTCCAAAATTTAATTTAATATTAGTTGGAATATTAATATCACCACCTGCAAAAAGATTAATATTTCCTTGTATAGATTTAATTTCTAAATTATTAGTTGAACTTGCATCACCTGAAGAAGGTTTAACAGTTAAATAATTTTGTTTATTTTCAGTTAAATAAAGTTTTTGGTCAATTGGAATCATTACATAACCATTAACATTTAAATTTTGTGAAACACTTACATTACCTCTAACATCTAATGATGATTGTGGTAATTGACTAATAAATTCTTGTGCACTTGGATATGTTTTTTTACTTGTTTTTTGTTCATAATGGATTGCATCTGGAATACCAATAGTAGGATTTGCAGGAACAACATAACCAACAAATGCATTATGATCTAATGTTGCCCAAGTTTCTAAATTATTAAATGAAGCAGAAAAAGCATTATAATCAATAGTTGAATCACCATTAGCTTTTTTTCCTTCATAAATATTTTTATATTCTACAGCAGTTGGTGTTTTATGATCATTAGATGATAAAGCACCAGATTGACCATTAACAATTTTATCTAAAACCCAAGCATCTCTTATTTCACTTTCTGGTACAGCAGGATGAAAATGTGATTCATCTCCAATACCAACTTTACCTGTATGGTCAATCATCATAGTTTGTACATTTCTATTTCTTAATCTAATTATATCATCATCTTTACTTCCTACTGGTGTTCCTTCAAAATAAGTATCAGTAGATATATCAGTATCTTGATCTATATCAACAGCACCACCTAATGAACCCCAAGCAGTTCCACCATAACCTTCATATAATGATAAATCAGTATTATACCTAATCATACCAGTTACAGGAGTAGGTCTATCACTTGTTGTACCAACAGGTATTTTAATAGCATCAACACCATTTACATCTAATAAACATCTTGGTGCATCAGTATTAATACCAATTCTTGATGTAGCATTTGGAGTAGAATCAACATATGGATGTTTTACAACTAAAACACTATTATTATAACTTCCTGTTGGACCACCAATATTTAAATTTCCAGCTAAATTTAAATTACCATTTAAAGTAGCACCTCCTTTAACTTCTAATGAATCTTTTACTGTATTTTGTACTCCATCCGAACCTAAAACAACAGCACCATCAATACTAACATTACCAACTATTTTAACAGCAGAACTAATTGTTAAATTAGATTGATTATGATAAGCATCAATTTGTTTAATTTTTAAACATCCAGCATTTATCGCAACGGCTTTATATCCCATCTTTATATAAATATAAAATAAAAAAAAAATAAATAATAAATTATCTTATAATATTTTTAAGTGTAAAAATATCAAACCATACTTTCAAGAAATCAATTAAATTAAATATAACTGAACGTTTATATAAATAAATTAATATTATCAAAATTAAAATTAAAATATATGGAAGATTTGGTAATATAAATTTAATAAATAAATCATAAAATATGTTAAAAAATTTAAATATAGTTATAATAATTAATCCTATAAATAATAAAAACATTATTAAATCTCCACCATCTTTTTTTTTATTTAAAAAATCATCTTTCATTTTTTTTTGATTACTTTTATTAATAATAGTTTCCATTATAATTTATTTAAAGATATAAAAATGATTAATTATTATTAATTAATAATGAATAATAAAATTATTAATCATTTTGAAAATTTAATTCAAGATTATAATATTAAACAAGAACCTAATTTTAAATTTAAAATTAAAACATGTAATAATGTTATATCAATTATTAAAAAATTAAATTATGATTTAACTTCTTCTGAACAATTAAAAGATATTAAAGGAATTGGAAAAAAAACATTAGAAAAAATTGACAATTTATTAACTAATACAGAATTAAATACAAATTTAAATAAAGAATCAAATAATATTAATAATAGTATTACAGAAATTCGTAAATTAACAAATATAACAGGTATTGGACCATCAAAAGCAAAAAAATTAATTGAAAATAATATTAATTTTAATGATTTAATTAAAGCTTATAAAAATCAAGATACTAATATATTAACACAATTAACACATCATCAAATTTTAGGATTAAAATATTATGATGATTTAAATTTTAAAATACCACGTAATATTATTGATTTATTTGATAATATTTTAAAAAAAAATTTTAATTATAATTATAAAATATGTGGTTCATATAGAAGAGAAAAAACTGAATCAGGTGATATTGATTTATTAATATGTAATAATAATAAAGAAAGTTTAAAATTAAAAACTATTGTTGATGAATTAACTAAACATAATATTTTAATAGATAATTTAACTATAAGTGGAAATACAAAATATATGGGTTTTGCTAAAATAGATAATTATAAATATGCTGTTAGAATTGATATAAGATTAATATCAATTAAATCATTTCCATTTGCTATATTATATTTTACAGGTTCAAAAAAAATAAATACAATGATGAGAAATAAAGCAATTAAATTAAATTATAAATTAAATGAATATGGATTATATGATAAAGATAATAATTTTGTTGAGAATTTAAATAATGAAAAAGATATTTTTGAATTTTTAAAATTAGATTATATTGAACCATTTAATAGAAATTAAAATTTTATTACATATGTATTATATGATAAAGGTTTTTTTAATTTATTTTTAATTTCTTTAATTTCATCTTCAAATGAATATACGTTTTTTTTATTGTTTTCTGTTTTTTTTAAATTATTTTTTCCAATTTTTAATTCCTCAATTGAAGGAATAAATTTTAATTCTTTAATATTTTCATTTTCAATATTTTCATGCTTAATATTTTCACTTGTTTCATTTTTAATATTACTTTCAAGTTGTATTTTTTCAACTTCATTTATATTGCTACTATTCATTCCAAATAAATTATAAAAAAAATCCATTATATAATAATATAAAATAAAAAAATAATAATTAATTTACATTATATAATTCTTCTTTTTTAATTTCTTCGATTTCTTCATCTGTTAAATAATCACGTAAATTATATTTATCTATAATTTCATCAGAAGTTTTATTATCACATATTTTTTTAGCAATTCTAATACATATATTATCTAATAATTTTTCCATTAATAAATAATTACTAATATTTGCTAATTTAAATAATTCTTCATCTTTTAATGTATCTAAAAATGTATCTCCATTTAATATACAATTATTTAAATATTCTTTTACTAATAATAAACTATCATAATCAAGGTCTAATTCAATATAATTTTTTATAGTATTTAAATCTTTTAATTCTCTATCTGTTTTACTATTTAAATCAAATAATTCATATAATAAATCTGATTCTTCACAAAATAACAAAAAATGTATTTCTATTTGTCTATTATCAGATGTTTTAATTACTAACATTTTATATTTAACTATTATTATTTTTATATACTTTTTATTTTATTTAAAATTTCATCTTTACTCATTTTTTCATAATCATAATTTGTTATATTAGATAAATACATTAGTAATATATTTTTTATTAAATCTATATTCATAAATATATTAAATATTTCTATTAAATTAAAATTATTATAATCTATATTTAATTTTTGCTTAATATAATTAACAAAATCGTCTTCTAATAATTGTTTATTATAATCTATTGAAATTATAAATAATAATAAAGCAAAATTATTTAATTCAGGAAAATATGTATTAATATATTCAATCAATATTATAATATTAATACATTTATTTGTTTGATTATCTTCTAAAAATATTGTATTATTACTATTATTTATATCTTCCTGTAAATCAATAAAATCATCAGTTAATTGTATAATAAAACAAAACATGTATATTTGTTCAATATTTATATTAATAAAATCAAATGAATAAGCAAAAATATCTAATGATAATTTAGATTTTAATATAGAAATATTTAATGTATTTTTTCCTAATGATTCTTTTTCATTTTTAAAACCTCTATCTGAATAAGAAAAATTATATAATTTACTAAATTTTTTACATATATTTATTTTATCTTCTTTTGATAAATTATCTAAATCAAAAATATTTTTAAGCAATTTTAAACATATATCTTCATTTTTTAATAAATATTCATAAATTTCTTCATATGATTTATCATATATTTTTTCTTTAAAAAATAATGACGTATTATTTATCATTTTTATTTTATTATTTAAATCTTTTGTATCTCGTATATTATCATAAATAATCCAAATTGATTGTATATAACACCATAATTTATAATTTTTAATTCTAACTAATGGAATCATTAAAATAGATGAAAAAGATGCTATACAATATTCTCTTACAAATATTTGTTTAATTTCTTCATTAAATTCTTTATAATCATTTATAAAATTACAAAAATATAAGCAATTATTACATAAATTTTCTAATAATTCTTTAACATATAAATCAATATGTTTTAATTTAAAAATATCAATAAATAATTCGTGAATTATATTTTTAAAAACATTACATACATTTTTAGGTACAACTTCATAAACAAAACTTATTTTTTTTATAAATGTAAATATATAACTTGATAAATAAAAATAATAATAACTATTTGATATATCTAATTTATTAAATATGTTATCTAATTTATCAAATAACAATTGTTTATTATCAAATAATTCTTGATATTTTATTTTTTTACAAATAAAATCTTCAATAATATTTTCAATATAATATTTTTCATCATTCATTAAATATATTTAATATTTAATATTTAAATTTAAAACCGTAGATTATTGATTATTAAATATAATATAATATTATATGATAGGTCCATCAATAAATATAATAAAAAAAAGTACTATTAAAAATGCTGAATATGGATTATTTGCAGGTAAAGACTATAATCCAGGTGATATAATTGAAATAAATAGATGTATTGAATTAAAAAAAGCTTGTGATAATATTAAATATTATGTATTTAATTCACATATAAAGCCAAATCATTATATATTAGTTTTAGGTAATGCTTCAATTATTAATTCAGGTAAAATAAGACAAAATTGTAAATATTATGTTTATCCAGAAAATGATGATTTTATAGTTTTTGAAGCTACTAAACCTATAAAAAAAAATGAAGAAATATTTATTTATTACGGAAAAGATTATCATAAATCATATTTACAATAAACTTATTCATTAATATTATTTATTGTATGTAATAATATATCAATATTTAAGCAAAAATCATTATTTTTACAATGTTCAATTGGAATTATATAATGTTTTATGTTTTTTAAATTACATAAATAATAATAATATAAATTAGGTTGTAATTCTGGAACTAATTCAATTACTTTAACATCAGAATTACTAAATATTATATTAGATAATTCTTCACAATTTACAGATAAAACAATATTTGCTTTTCTAAATAAATTAATATTTTTCATTATATTTGAATTATCATCAAAAATTACCCAATTACTTAATGAACTTAAAGCTGAAATTACTAAATCAAAATTTTTTATTTTATTATTTTTAATAATTATGTTATAAGAATTTGTTCTTTCATAATTAAAATAAGAATCTAATATTTTTATATATTCATAACTTGGTTTAATATTATTACTTGGTGTTACAAATATACAATTATCTATTTTATAAATATAATTAGGATTATATTCAACTATATATATATCATTTGTTACAATTTGTAAAAAGTTATTTATAAATTTATCATTATAATTTAATAAAAATACTATTTTTTTTTTATTAAATATTACATTATTTTTTATTATCACTAATGAATATAATATACGTGGTAATATATTTATTAAAAAATCACTATATGTTTTACTATATTTTTGTACAAAATTAAATACAATATTATCATCTTTAATTTGTTGTATTTGTTTATCAATTTCTGTATCATTACAAAATATATTATTTAATGTATAAATACAAGATTTATTATTATCATAAATTAATCCATCTTTTAATACAAATACATCTTTAAAATATGATATATAATTTATTTCATTTGATTTATATTTATTAATATTATCAAATGATAAATTCATTATATTATCATAATTGTTTAATAAAGTATTTAAATCATTAAATGAAAATGGATTAATCATTGTTATTTCTTTTTGTACGTTATCATTTAATATTATATTATGTTCATCTATATAATTTAATTCTTTTAAATTATTATCAGTATTTCTAATAATTTCTATAATTGTTTTAAATGAACTATAAATTGAACAATTATTTTTATAATATTCTATACAATTATTACTCATATTTTCCCATTGTTCTTGTGTTATATTTTTAACATAAAAATTTATATCTTCAATATTTTCTATTTTAAAGTAATGAATTCCTTCAAATAATTGATTATATAATTTATAATTAATATTTGATGTAATTAATGGTACTACTCCAAGAGCTAATAATTCTACAATATAATTTATTTCTTTATCAACAAATAAACAAAATTTGCTTTTACTAAATAATTCTAAATATTTATTATAATTATTTATATCATATAATTCATAATGTTCTACATTACTAATATATAATTCATTACAATTATTTTTGCTTATTAATAATGAATTAATTTTTCTTTCATTATGAGATAATATGTTATTATTATTAATATAAGACTGTAAAATATCTGTATTATCCGACCATAATATAAAACTAAATCCATTATTATAAATATAATTATTATTAGTTAATATTATTTTATATGATATTTCATTACTAATAGTATTATAATTATTATCTAATAATATTTCATTATTAAGATAAATATATTCATTATTTGAATTAGAAATAGTACATAATTTATGTTTATTCCATAACTTACATAATTTTGTTAGTGAATTGTTATTATTTGGAATAGAAATATTATATTTAATAGAATTATTAATCATGTAATTAAGCAATTCTTTATATTCTTGTTTTTTATTTTCATTTAATGTATTAATAATAAGATTATTGAATTTTTCAATATTTGTATTTAAATATTTAATTCCAAAATGACTATGAATAGATTTTAATGTTTTAAAATCATAAAGTATAGAATCATCATATTTATCAATTGAAAAATTATTTAATTTATCTTCGATTTTGTTAGAGTAAAATAAGTTTTTCCAACTATAATTATATTGTATTGAAAAATGAAATACTTTTAATGAGTTATCATTATTTATTTGTTCAAGAATATTATTAATATTTTCATAATTAAAATGTTTATTTAATGCTGTTTTATTGCTACAGTAAATAAAACCATTATTAAATTTTCTATAATTTTTTTTATTAAAATCATATGGACTTAAACCAAAGTCATAATTATGTGGAATATTTAGTTCTAATTTATTTAATAAAATATTATGGCTATCTAAATATAAAACATTAGAATTATAATCTAAACAATAATTCATTATTTTTGCTTTTTCCATAATAAATTCATTCCATTTAACTATATTTGTTTTATTATAAATAGTAAAATCATTATATTTATCTAAACCAATAATAGTTTTAATATTTAATTTATCTGCAAAATCAATATATACATTATTTTTAACAAAATAATCACATAAAATATATATTTTTATTTTTGGTTCAAAAATATAAATTGAATATAAAAGTATTTTTAAATCGTTATAATTATTTTCATTGCAAATTGTACAAATACATTCTAAATCAACTGTTAATATAATAGATTTTTGTATTAAATATGTATGTTGATAATTTTCAGGATTAAAATCTATTTCTTGTGTAACATTTGAATTATATATAATTTTTTTATAAATATTATTTCTTTTTTGTTCTAAATGATAATGTATTGCTTTTAAACTATTAACAGGATTTATTACATTATAATATTTACTCATTATATTATTAATAATTGAATCACATCCATTACTTCCTAAATATATTTCATCACATAATTTATCTAATTTTATTGGACTTTGAAATATCCAACAATCATTACTATCAATACAAGGATCACCTAATGGTCCTTGATGTCTAAATTTAATAATATTATTATTTTCATTAAATTTATAATCTTTAACTAAATCATAACGTAATAATGATAAAAATAAATTATCATAATCAATATTACGTAATAAAGATAATGAGTTATCAAAAAATATGTCTAAATTTGATAAAATAATAATATCATTTTTAAAATGTTCATTAGCATAAACAAAAGCATCATAAAAATTTAGTCTTTTATTAATAATTTTTTGACGAAGTTTAGTTTTTAATTTTGTAGATATTGGAGCATCTTTTAATATTTTATTTAAATCATAAAATTCTTCTGTTAATAAAACTATAGTATCAATATTAGGATTTAAAATATTATTTATTAAACAAACAATATTTTCTTTATATCTTTGTACATTATCTGTATGATAATATTGTGTTAATAAAATAATTTTTGAAAAATTATTATTTTTATATTTAATAAATGAAACTTTATCTAATTCTAATTTTGAAATATAATATTTTAAAGTATTATTTACTTCTAATGATTTAAATTCTTTATTTAATTCATTAAATTTATATAATAAACTATTATTAGTTTTATTTGTTTTTATAATATGATTTACTTTTTTATTAAATATATTATTCATATATTATATATTTTTTTTAGTTTTTATATTTTCGTTTCTATTATTTAAAATTAATATTTACAAATATATATATATGAGTGATAAATCAGATGATAATCAACCAAAAGATAATAATCAACCAACAGACAATAATTTAGAAAGTATTTTAAATAATATATCAAAAAATACAGATTTAAATCAACTAATTAGTCAATTTTCATCTTCATTACAAACATTAGAAAATGAAAATGAACATAATTTTGATGATGAAAGTCAAGAAGATGATTATTCTGATGATGAAGACAAAATATTAGATAAATATTTAATAAATTCAAATGGTGATAATATTACTGATATATTAACTTCTATTAGAGATGAATTAAAAAATTTAAATAATAATTTATCAAATAAAAATATTTTATAATCATATATATAAATATGTTTCCAATATTTAATATTGAGAATCCACATGATGTTTTATGTGTATCATTATTTCATATTTCTTTTATTTATTTAATAATACTATATTTAAAAAAAACATATTTTAATAAATTTAAATTAAAAAAATATTCAACTATTGAGTATTTTATATATATATTTTTACCTGTTGTAATATATTTATTTATATTAGTTACTAAATTTAAATAAATTTAATATTAACATTTATAATAATTCAAATTCCCTATCATTAATAAAATCACCTACAATTCTTTCTTCAGAACAACTTCCAATAATTAAATTAATTTTTTTATTATAAAATAATTTATGAAACTCTTTTGCAAAATTCATTCTTTCATCAAATTTTTCTTTTACAAAATTATATATACTAATAGTTTTATAATCTTTTGGTTTTGGTTCTCCTTTTCCAATAGGTAATTCATAACGTGTTAATCTATAATTACCATCTGTATAACCAAATTCATTTCTTGAAGCATGATATAAACTAGGTGATATATATTCTTGATCTATACAATTTTGAGGAAAACCACTATAACGTGTATTTCCTAATGTATCTTCGTAACTATGATATTTATTAAGAATGTTCATAATTTCAAAACTATCCATTATTATTTATTTAAAAATAAAAATCATTTTTATTTTTTTTTTTTTATTTTTTAAATTTACGAACAGTAATTGATATTCTTTTTTTTGCTTTTTTTCTTTTTGGTATAGAATGTTTATGTGTATTTTGACAAGTTCCTCCCATTATTACTAATGAATTATTCATTAATTTAATTTTAAAAACTTCTTTAGTTTTATTTGATTTTAAACAAAAATCTCTTGAATCACCTAATGAAAAGCAATATATATCTGAATTCTTTACTAATTCTTTTTCATCATCACTATGATATCCTATATAATGTTCAGGACCATCATAATAATTTACTAATATTCCATTGTATTCATATTTACTAGCATCATTATTTTCATTACAAAAATTTAAGTAAGGTTTTAATACATCAGGTATTTCTTGTGAAATACAATTTGTATTAGAAAATTTATAATCCTTACCAAATGAATTATAATATCTTGGTGTTTCTATTAATTTATTAAATAAACGTATAGTTGGTTTTTGTTCAGGTTTTAATGACCATATTTTATCAAAATGTGTTGTTGTATCAAATGGTATTTTATTCAAATATTTTATATAAGATGATTTTGGTTCTAAATAATAAGTTTCCATAATATATTTTTTATTAATAAGAATTAAATCATTTTTATCTATTATAATAATATAAATAATGGATTATTTATTAAGTACCTTTGGTTATTACACTTATGAACAAGAATCTAAATGTATAAAAATACAATCAATTTTGAGAAGTTATCTAGCTAAAAAACGTGTAGAAAAAATTAAATCAGCAATAATATTACAATCTTGTATAAGAAGCAAATTAACAAGAGAACATATAAAAAGAACTAATGCGGCTAATGTAATAATTAAATGTTATTTAGAATATTATTTTAGAACAAAATGGTATCCAAATAGAATTAAATTATATAAAACAATCAATATATAAATTATTAAATATAATATAATATAATGGGTATATTACTTACTATATTAAAAGAAAAAGAAACAAAATACATTTTTGAAGAAGAATTAATAAATAAAATAATTATTTCTTTATCATTTAATGAAAAACCCGAATTTACATTATATGTAAAGGATGAAAAAAATAATTATAATAATTATTATGGAATAATAAATAATTATCCAAATTATTTATATAAAAATGATAAAAAAATAAGTATTAATTTATTTAAAAATATTAAAGTTAAATATATATATTATAATAATAATTATTTAATAATTGAAGATTATAATGATAATGTGTATAAATTGTATAGTAGTAAATTATATTTTAAATAATTATATTTTAAAATAATATAAATGGTTAATTGGAAAAAAAAATATTTAAAGTATAAATTAAAATATAAAAAAATACAAGGAGGTGATAGAACCATGGGATAGACTAGAACAATTAAAATATTTAAAGATTTATTATTTAATAATTATAATTAATGAATATATCAAAAAAAAATTTATATTTCAAAGATATATATTTATTTATTCCAAATATTATTGATTATATCAGATTTTTTTTATTATTTTTATCAACTATTATAATTAACTTCAATCCTATTATTACGATAATTATATATTTAATTACTAATATATTAGATGATTTTGATGGTTATTTAGCTGTTAAATTTAAACAAATGTCTAAATATGGTGAAATAATAGATCTTACTATTGATGTTATATCGGGTATTATTTTTGAAACAATATTAATAAATATATATGGATTAAAATTTATGTTTTTATTTTTCATTTCTTTATCTATAGATTTATTAATGTTATCTCTTATGTTTAATAATACAAATATATATTGGAAAAAAAATTTACAAAATAGTAATAATTTTATCTTGAAATATTGTTTTTATAATGAAAAACATACTTATTTTGGTGAATTTTTATGGAAAAACCAATGTATAACTCATATTTATTTAATAATAATAAATTATTATTCCCATTTATATAATTTTTATATTTTATTTTTTAATATTTTATTCTTTTGCTTAGTTAAATATCAATATATATTAAGAATAAAATTATATCTGGAAAATTGGATAGAAATAAATAGAAATATAAATTAAATTTAAATATATTTAAATTTCTATCTCGATTACAACAGGTTTGTAATTAATTATTTTTTTTAATCTTAAATAATATTTTTGAAGAATCATCAATAAGAAAGAATATTGATGATTATTATAGAATTACTAAATAAGTTTTATATAATTATCATTAATTAAATAATATATTATAATTTGAAAACTTCTTAATATTATATGATTTATCATTAATAATATATTCATAAATTAATTGTGCAATTTCATCTGGAAATTTTAGATGATTTTTAATATAATGTAAACATTTATATTGTGAAATAATTAAATTAGTAAAACTAATATTGTGTTTTATTATTGTATTAAAAATTTTAATTATACTAGGATAAGTATTATCTTTTTTATTACATAGTTCTCTATGATAATTCTTAATTAATTTTAATATATTAATTGAACATTTAACTTTTTCAAATGAAATTAATTGATATTCTATATTTAATATATCTGTATAATCAAAATAATGAAAAATAAAGTATTTTAAATCATCATTTCGAATAAAGTTATCATAATTATTTATAAATTTAATAAATTTGTTATTTATAGTTTGTTGTTCAATTATTGGAAAATGTATATTTTTTGTAACTTGCACTTGTGGAACATCAAAAGAATATAAATATTTTTTTATAGATTTTAAATGTAGTTCTTTATCATTCAAATACTCTTCTTTATTTTTTAAATATAATATTTCCATATTTTTTATTATGTTGAAAAAAAAATCATTTATTTATTAATTAATTGAACAAGAACAAGATGAATATTGAGGTCTAAGTTTATTTAATTTTTTATCTATTGATTTATATTTAACTAAATTTTGATATAAACAATAAGCTGATAATGTTTTAGAATCACGTGATAAACCCCATAAATCATCTAAATATACAATTTTAACCTTTTTATTATTTGAATTATTTTTTTTTCTAAGATTATTTAATTTTATTTTTTTATGAAAAGCATAAACTGTTATATGTTCGTTTGTTATTAAAGAAGAAGTACTTAATTTAGATTCACCAGACCAAGCTAATGAACCAAGGTCAACTAAATTATAATTATTTAAATTTTCAAATCCTAATTCTTCTTTAATTCTTTCAAAATCAGAACTAATTATATTTTTATTTATATTTGAAATATATCCACAAGCTAACACATTTTTTTTTGTATCGGCTATTGGTATATGTGTTTTTTCTATTAATATAGTATAAAGTTCATTATTTTCTTCGCAACTTAAAATAGGAAAAATACAAATAGAATTATTTTTACAAAATACATAATCAGGAAGATAATAACCTTTAATATGACCATATTTATCAATCCATTGTTCTTTGGTTAAATTATGATTTCTAATCTTAGATGACCAAGAAACAAAAATAACTTCTTTATTACAGTAGTGAATTTCTCTAAATTCCAATTCATCCATAAATAATTCTTTATTATTCTCTATTTTATTTAACCAATCTATTGTTGGTTTAAAATTTAAAGCATCTTCAATATTAATATTATTTATACAAGTTACTAATAATTCTTTATCACGAAAATTAATAGTTTT
>Ga0160423_10001573_pt1 | contig 19140 bp, 17 predicted proteins | sample CRUFie14St8metaG_FD_108191 | JGI IMG/M metagenome (GOLD analysis project Ga0160423, IMG submission 108191) | Marine microbial communities from the Costa Rica Dome - CRUD Field 142mm St8 metaG | ecosystem: Environmental > Aquatic > Marine > Oceanic > Photic zone | place: Costa Rica: the Eastern... | reverse complement strand
GCCAGCATCTTCTATAGCACATTATCACAATGCATTTGCAGGAGGTTATGTAGATCATGTACTTCGTGTAATGGGATGTACTCATGAATTGTATATTTTATGGAAAAAGAGTGGTGCTGATATGTCAGGTTATACATTAGAAGAATTAATGTTTGCAGCAATGCATCATGACCTAGGTAAAATAGGATTTCCGGGAGATGGTAATGAAGTTTACCAAATAGAGACTTCGGATTGGCACAGAAAGAATATGGGTCGAATGTATAAACACAATGAAAATATTCCTTTCACAATGGTACCAGATCTTTCTATTTGGTTGTTGCAAAAATATGAAATACCAATGTCTTGGAATGAATATCAAGCTATCAAGATTCACGATGGAATGTATGACGATTCTAATAAACCTTATTTTGTAGCAAGAAGTGCCCAAGCAAAATTAAAAACCAATATGGCCGTTATTTTACATCATGGTGATCATATGGCAGCTCAAATAGAATATGAGCAATGGAGAAATCATAAAGCAGGAACACCTACTAAAGTATCCGAAAAAAGCAAAGCAACTAAAAGCACTGCTATAAAAAACTTAGCAGAGAATAATCCAAATATGGGTGCTTCTATTGCGGATATTTTCAAGGATATATCATGATATTATTTATTATATTAAGCGTATTATTTTTAAGTACTACTGTATATTTTGCTTATCGAGCTTTCGTATTAGCAGGAGTTTTAGCAGATCAAGAAGAATATTATGAAACCGTTTCTCAAACAAATCAATACATGTATAATAAAATACAACAAAGTCATGACGAAATGAAACGTATTGATCGAATCGGAGCATTTGAAAAAGACGATGAAACAGGAACGACATTTGAATTGTTAAATGATGTAATAGAAAAACTAAAAGAGGAGTTCGATGCCCAGGAAGAGGAAGAAAAGTAATAATTATTACACAAAGATTCAAGATCTAGCCATTTGTGCTTATAATAAGTCAGACAGTTTAGCCCAACGAGAAAAGATATATAGACGATTTATATATCCACCATTCATGAAGTTAACTGAAAATTTAATCAATAAAATGAAACCAACATATATTTTAAATAACTGTTCGTTTCAAGATCTTCAAACAGACTTAGTTACATATTTAACTGCTCGATTAGATAAATTCAAGCCAGATTCTGGAAAGTCATATTCTTATTATACAAGAACTTCTTTTAACTATCTTATTGCTGAAAATCAAAAAGCTTATGTTAAGTTAAAACAAGACAGAGAACCTATCGATTTAGATGATCAACGAAATATACCAACTGAAATGCATAATGATGATATGCAAGAAATTATTAAACATTTCATGGATGAATTTGTCGAATATTGTTATGATAATTTAAATTATATTTTTACAAATACTACTGATATTCACGTGGCTGATTCTGTATTGCATTTGTTTGAACAACGAATTAATATTGAAGAATATAACAAAAAAGCTCTTTATATTTTAGTTAGAGAACGTACGGGGCTTCCTACTACTAACGTAACACGCGTTGTTAAAACATTAAAAAATATTTATGAAAGTAAATTTCAGGAATATGCAAACAATGAATTCATGAATTTGCCTTTTTAATATTTATTATTAAAGGAGTCATGTATGGATAAAAATGAAGAAATTTTCAAAGGAACCAGTTTTGCTGACCTTATGCATGATGTCTATCATAACTCAAAAAAGAAAGACAGGCAAATAAATCAACTTATATCACAGCTTCAGCCGCTAATTAGAAATGCATCAGATGCAACCATTATAGTTCCACTTATTAAAGAGTATTTAGATGTTGCTGTTAAAAACGATGACCATCTAGTCAAATTAACTGCTATAGTTCAACGTTATATATCTACAAGCCAAACTATATCAGGAGCCGACTCATTGTTATCTGATTCAGAAAAACAGCAACTTATTGAAATTGCTCAAACTACTTTAACTCATGAACTAGAAGATGAGATAGAAAAGATTGAACAGGAAGATCGTGAAATAAAACAAAAAATTGCAGACGTTAAAGTTAAACTAAAGGATAATAACGATGTCTGATTTATTATCTGATGTTGCAATATTAATTGCTGAGGTTAAGAAAAAAACAAGTGCAGGCGATACATATAAACGTAATAAAAATGTTACATATCCGCCTGGTAAACGTATTGTTAATGAAGAAACAAATGAAGTAGAACAAACTATTATTAATAGCTCTGATATGCTTTTTGCTATTGACGTTCAATATTCTGAAAATGGTCGTTTAAAATTTATAGAAAATGTAAAACCTTATAATGCCAATCTAAAACAAATACCAATACCAGGTGAATCTGTTTTAATATTTCAATTATTTAATCATGAGTCTACTGTTGATGAATATTATACACAATGGTATTACATGGTACCAATGGCACCTAGTTCTAATACTAACAGCAATATATTACCAACTGTTACAGAAGACATTGAATTAGACGAAAAATTCGAACAGGAAAGTTATAAAGTATCTCCACTTCAACCATATCGTGGAGATTTAATGTTAGAAGGTAGATTCGGTAACAGTATACGATTTAGTAGTACTATAGATTTTAAAAATGATTATTCTTTACCAGGAAAGTGGAGCGGGAACAAAAATGGAGATCCAATACTTATTCTTTCAAATGGTCGAGAATATAAAGAAGACAAACAGTTTGTTACGGAAGACATAGAAAAAGATAAATCTTCTTTGTATTTAACAAGCACTCAAAAAATAAACAATCTTAAATTTACTACAACACCATTAGGATTTGATACATCTGGTAAATCTAATTTTATCGGCATTGCAGATCAGGTTATATTAAGATCTAAGCAAGGAAGAACAATTGTTGATTCACAAGACAATATTTTATTGAATACACCAAATCAAGTTAATATTGGAGGCGATACTAATTTAACACCATTACCACAAGGTGATGAGTTGCAAAGTATATTACTAGATATTGCTTTTGTACTAGCAATGCCGCATAGTGTTCAGGGAGCAATATCAAATACAATTGCTCAAGATAAAATATCTGGTTTAATGTCAAAAATATTTAAAATGAATAGCACAAAATATAAAATAAAAAAGAATACGTAAAATGGCATTAACACCACCTTTTGATTTAGCAGTTAAACCGTTATTAAAAATAGCTGGAGATGTAAGTGGTAAACTAGGAAACTTGCAAAGTAAAATAACTGATCAGTTAAACCAATTACAAAATAAATTAGATGACTTACCAATTGGTACGGATTGTGATGATCCTAGAATCAATCAAATAAAACAACAGTTGGAGCGAGTAAATAATTCTGTAACGGATATGAAGAACTTGTTTAAAACACTACAAGGAATAGCTGACACGTTATTAATTATTGCCACTATAACAGCTGTTGCAATAACATTGTCATTAATAGTACCACTAGGTTTACCGGAAGCTGCAAGGAAATCATTAGAAGTTGCTGCAATGGTAATTGCTACTATATTAGGAATAATAACATTTTTTCGAGTTATAATCGGAATTGCTTCTAAATTTTTACCAAGTATATCTGATGCATTAGGTCCAATTATTAATCAGTTAGGAAATATTTGTAACAATGAAACATTTGTTGTTGATACAGCAACAGCCAATTCAATATTGAATGATATATCTAAACAAACTGCAGGTTATGAAAATATGTCACAACAAGAATTTCAAAATGATTTAATACAATCAGAATTTTATCGAGACGTGAATGTCTCAGAAAGTGATTTGCAAGACAGAACACAAAAAATAGAACAATTATTAGAACAACAAAGAAGTCTATTAGAAAACTTAATTGAAGCACCTAGTACAGTTTATAAACAAAATGGTGCACCTTCTGCAGATCTTGGAAAATCTGGAGATTACTATATAAATACACAAACTAAATTAATATATGGTCCCAAAATAAACGATACCGAATGGGGAAGTCCCTTAAATTAATATCAAACATATTTATAATAAAAAAGAATACCTATGTCAAATAAAGCACTTGTAAAAGCACTTAAAACTGCCGTACGTGAAGTTATAAAAGAAGAATTAACTGACATTCTTCGTGAAGGATTACAATCAACAGTTACAGAATTACAAACAGAGTCAGTAGAAAAAATACCAGTTAAAACTCCAAAGCCGAGAAAAACATCTTTGTTTAAAGAAAATAAATTTTCAGATATATTAAATGAAACTCAAGGTTTACAGTCAGAAGGCTCATATGCGGATTTGATGCAACAGGAGATGTCATTTTCATCTGCAGATGCTCAAGATTTTGGTATGATGCGAAACAATGGTGCTCCACAAATTATGGAAGATCCAGAAACTGGTAAAAATATGAAAGTTGATCCAATTGTTTCAAAAGCAATGAATCGAGATTATTCTGCTTTAATGAAAGCAATAGATAAAAAGAAAAATAAAGGCTTTGCATTGTAATGGGATATCAGATACAAACAATAGACGATCAAACGGCAAACCCAGAAATTGGTTTAGGTGTTGATTTATCTTTTAATAATCCTGGTATTTTTAAAACATTGTATATTACAAATGATCAAGCTCGAGCTAATATTAGAAATTTATTATTAACTAGAAAAGGAGAACGGTATTATCAGCCAAATTTTGGTACTAATTTATTAAGTATAGTATTTCAACCGAGTAATGCAGATACAAAAGAACTTTTAAGTACTGAAATTAATTCAGCATTAAGTTTTTGGCTACCATATATTGTAGTTGAAAATTTAGAAATATTAAACGTAGAAGATGATCCAACGTTATTACATACAATTAAAATAACTTTAACATATGCAGTTGATGGATTTACTACTGATAAAATTACTATAATTGCAAATGAAGATTCCAGTACTATAACAATAGAATAAGATGAGTGTAAATAAAGAAATAACGTATATTAATAAAGATTTTGGTCAATTTAGAAAAAATCTAATAGATTTTACAAAACAATATTTTCCAAATAATTTTACAGATTTTAATGAATCATCACCTGGTATGTTATTCATGGAAATGGCTTCGTATGTTGGAGATGTATTATCTTATTACGCTGATAACAATATAAAAGAATCATTATTAGAACAAGCGTCAGAACGTTCTAATATATTTGATATTGCAAAAGAATTAGGTTATACGCCAAAAAATGCAATTGCTGCACATGTAGATTTAGATATTTTTCAATTAGTACCTTCGATTGGATCTGGAACGAATGTGAAGCCGGATTATAATTACGCATTGACCATTAAACCAGGATTTCAAGTTAAACAGTCAGATGGACCTTCTGTTTTTAGAACATTAGACTCTGTAGATTTTGCTTTTTCATCTAGTAATGACACAACTGATGTTACCATATTCGAAGTTGATGATTCTACAAAACAACCTATATATTATCTTTTAAAGAAAAAAGTAAGAGCCGTATCAGGCGCAATTAAAACTTCAAAATTTACATTTGGTAGCCCGATTGCATATGATAAAGTTGTGTTACCTGATCGTAATATTATTGATATCGTTTCATGTGAAGAATCAGATGGTGATAATTGGTATCTAGTCCCATATTTAGCACAAGATACTGTTTTTGAATCTATTCCTAATTTAGCCGAAAATGATCCAGATTTATCAGTTTTTAGATCAGCTGCACCTAGTTTATTAAAATTAAGAAAATCTTCTAAAAGATTTATTACTCGACTTCGTAGCGATAATTTATTAGAAGTTCAATTTGGATCAGGCATTTCGGATAATAATGACGAAGAAGTAATACCAAATCCAAATAATGTAGGAAATGGATTAGCTGGATTTCGTAGATCAGTAGATGTCGACATCGATCCATCAAATTTTTTATTTACAAGAACATATGGTCAAGCTCCTGCAAATACAACGTTAACAATTAAATATACTGTAGGGAATGGTATTACAGATAATGTTCCTGCAAATGTATTAACTGAAATAGATTTTATTGAATTTGAAGATGATGTTAATAGCACTAATAATGTTAGTTTAGTAAATTTTGTAAAATCTTCGGTATCAGTAAACAATCCTGATCCTGCAACTGGGGCAAAAAATCAAGATAGTCTGCAAGACATAAAAAATAATGCATTAGGTAATTTTGCAACACAAAATAGATTAGTTACAAGAGAAGATTATATTATCCGAGCATATTCAATGCCAGGCAAATTTGGTAGTGTATCTAAAGCATACATAGTTCCAGATGATCAAATACTCCAACAAGATCAAGTAGAAAAACGTATTCCTAATCCATTAGCATTAAACATGTATGTTTTAGGATATAATGCAGAAAAACAACTAGTTGAATTAAATCAAGCAGTAAAAGAAAATTTAAAAAACTATTTAAATCATTATCGTATCCTAACTGATGCAGTAAATATAAAAGATGCTTTTGTTATTAATATTGGAATCGATTTTGAAATAACAACTCTTCCAAATTACAATAGTAATGAAGTATTATTAAAATGTGTTGATGCATTAAAAACGTATTTTGATATTGACAAATGGCAAATAAATCAGCCTATTATAAAATCTGCTATAACAAATATTATAGGAAATGTTCTTGGAGTACAAACTATAGTTTCAACAAAAATTACAAATTTATTTAAATCTGAAAATGGTTATTCTGGTAATGTATATGATTTGAATCCTGCTACAAAAAATGGAATAATATATCCTTCATTAGATCCTAGTATTTTTGAAGTTAAATTTCCAAATCAAGATATACGAGGTCGAGTCGTAAGTTCTTAATATCTTTATATTTATACTAAAAGGTCAATAAATGGGCGTAATACGAAATAATCGCACAAACATAGTTGCTGGAGGATTAATATCAGCAAGTTATGTTGCTGATGTGTATAATGTGTTAACTGCAAATGCGGTTGAGGATATAGTATTATCTGGGTCGTTAGGTGTTAGTGGAAGTTTACATGCAACGTTAACTGGAACTGCAGATACTGCTTCATATGTACTTTCTGGTTCTGTTGATGGTATTACTAATTATGTTAGAAACAGTCAGACTTCTTCTATGACAGTAGCTACCGCGTCATATGTAACCGGATCGAATATTTTTGTAACATCAGCATCAATTGATAGATTAGATGTACAATCTGGAATTGTGTTTATTACAGGTTCACTACCAGTAACCGATCCTGGTAATCCGGGACAACTATGGAGAAGTGGCAGTTATTTAATGATTAGTACATAAGGTTAATTATGTTTAGAATATTTTATGCAGAAAGTGATGCCACGATGTATGAGGCTAGTAGTCTTGTAAACTTTAATACTGGTCTTGATGAAATTCTTCAAGTTGGTAAACAACTAGATACTACCGGAGAAACATTAGTAAAAAGTAGATTCGTTGTAAAATTCGATATGTCTGAAATTACTGATACTCTTACAAAATATTCTGCAGATTTAAATTCTTGCAAATTCATGTTGCAATTATATACAACACATGCAAAAAATTTACCAGCTGAATACACATTAGATGCTAAATTAGTTGGACAACCTTGGACTAATGGAACTGGATTTGAAAAAGATACAATTGCTACTACAGATGGCGTAGCGTGGGCAACACCACACGCATCTTGGTCGTATACGCCGTCAGGATCAACTAGTACGTTATCTGGATCTTCGTGGATATCAAGTAGTCAACAAATTAATACTGGTGCACCAAGTTTATATATTTCTGGTTCTGGTAGTGGTGGAAGTTGGTTATATCAATCGGGAAGTGGATTCTTTAATACTTCTTCTTTTGATTCGGCATATTTTTATCAGCCTGGTTTGGATATTAACGAAGAATTTGGATTACGTCCTACAGATATTAATATGGATGTTACCGAAGCAGTAAAAACATGGATATCAGGTAGTGGAGGAGTTAGCGTTGATAATAATGGTTTTTTAATTAAATTTTCTGATGCAGATGAGGCAGATGGAATCAAAACAGGAATCATTAAATTTTTTAGCCGGGACACTCATACTATATATGTTCCTAGAATAACTATGTACTGGGATAACAGCACTTTTACAACAGGATCGTTGACGCCGGTAGATCTAGAGTCATATTTAACTTACAGCAAAACAAAACCAACGTATAAAGATACTGATATAACTAAAATTAGAATATTTGCACGAGATAAATTTCCTAAAAAATCTCATGATAATCTTTATCCGTTTGAAACAATAAAATTTTTACCTAACACTACTTTTTATGCAATTCGTGATGCAGCTACAGATGAGTACATAATTCCATTTGATAATATTTATAATAAAGTAAGTTGCGATAGCACTAGTAATTTTATACATGTAGACATGAATAGTTTTATGCCGGAACGATATTATCGCATAGAACTAAAAATTGAAGATGGATTTACTGAAGAATGTATCGATGACGAAATTTATTTTAAAGTAGTTAGGTAATGGCAAAAGATAAAAGTAAACCAATAGACCCTGTAAATTTACAACAAACATCTAAATATATTAAAAATGGATTAACTGTTGTTTCAAATAATACTGACATAGTTCCTCGTGACGAAAATGGAAATATTATCGTGCAAGATGGATCATATATGATTATTGAAACTAATTCATTTAATATTAACAATAACACAATGTTAAAAGTTTTAGATACCCAATTTAACTACTTTAAATTTCCTGCTCAAATTATTGAAGTACAAGATGAAGATTTGAATTTAGATTTAAACTTTGAAACTGACAATATATCAGCTAATTTAATTATACCTACTCCATTAGATTCAAATCAACAGCCACAAAACATACAAAAAATTAGTACAATATTTGAATCGGATTGGTATTATGGTGAGAATGCGCCGGATAGCTCGGGATATCGAGAATTACCGTTTGTTGGAGGAACCCAACCTAATGCTAATGGATATACAATTACTAAAGAAATATTAGACTCGTTAAAACAACAAAATAAAACTATTAGATTTAAATTTGCGGTTCAATATAGATCAACAATTGATCAACGTACAGGTATAGCTACTCGTTTGGTTAGAAGTAATCGTAAAATATATAATCCGTTAGATTTAAAATTTCGGAAAGAACAAAATGCCAATGAACAACGTACGGGAGTAGGAGCTCCCGGAGACGAGATTAATCCATATGGATTTACAGTAAGAGACTACGAATCTGATTATCCATATCTAGTTGTCACATATATTGTTGATCTAGACGATACGAAAGCAGGTGATGTTTATAAATTACTAGCTGCATCTGATTCTAAATCTGTTATTTTAGCTCAAAATTCTTATTGGGATATTGATGTAGTTGATATACCTAATCCAGATAATGAAATTTATAGAAATATATATAGTATCAATGAAGATACTGTTGTACAAAATGAAAATAATGAAGTAGTAGTTAAGAAATCACAAGATACTAATCAAATAGCTATATTGCAATAAATAACATGCTAACACAATATAAAAATATAGAACAAATATTAGAAGCAAAAAAATCAATTTCAGCTGAACGATTAGACCGTACTATCTTACAAAATATACGTACTAATTTTATTAATCCAATAACGTTTAACAATGATATAGTTAATAAATCTACAGTAGAATTTCATATATATTCTGGGGAGACGTGGATAACTGGACAACATAAAAATCAATCATTAGAACAAACTCCTATATTTTATGATTCCGTTACTAAAAAACAAATAACTTTTGATTCGCAACCATATGTTTTAGATATAAATCAACAAGTAGAAAATTTAAAATTAAATGGCGGAACATATCGTATTGTAGTTAACTTTTTTGAAAATTTAATTGGCGGATATGAACAACAACATTTACGAATAGACGAAATATCTCCAGATCGTACAGAATTACGATTACGTGCGATAGATTCAGAAGATATTAATTTTGTAAAACAAATAACAAATTATATTGAAACAGTAAATCAAACAAGTAATAGAGGATTTTTTCAAAGTTACTTGTTAAATTTTAGCAGAAACAAATGTGTTCAATTTATTAACAGTGTTGTTATCGGAGAATATTTATATGTTAAATTACAAGATGCTCTTCCAGATGATATTGAAAATAATTTTAGATGTTGGGTTGTCAAGGAATTAAAACCTCCATATATTGACAATATTAATATAGATCCGATAATACAGCCAGAATCTGTTAATGTTTTAAGTGGTCCAAATTGGCAAGCAAATTATTCATATAATACTTCTACTGAGACTGGATTACAAAATTGGACAGATTTATTAGGATCTTCTACTTCAACATCACAACAAATTATTGATAGATTCTTTTCTAGTAGTTTAGATGTAATGCAATTAAATATTGATTATTCAGATTTTAATAATTTTATATTTTATAGTTCAGCAACAGAACGTTTGAATAATTTTAAATATAAGTTAGGATTAATAGAACATTATACATCGCAAAGTTTGGTATTATCAGGAATATCAGGAAGCGATTCTGCAACAAATGCACAAGATTTTACAAACTTAAAAACTGCGTTAATCGGAGGATTTGATAACTTTGAACAGTATTTATATTATGAATCTTCTTCAAAATTAACAACGCATACTATTCCTGTTATTAATGCAAATGTATCAGAAGTTACTGGTAGTTACATACAACCAGTACCTAAAACTAATTCAACAATACCATATGCTTTATATTCAATAACATCAAGTCAATTTGAAACATGGTTTAGTAATGCATATGAATCTGCTTCGTTATATGATACATTAAATGATAATTCATTAATCCGTACTGTACCAGAACATATTCAATTACAATCCGATAGTATAAATTTAACAACGTTTATTAACATGTTAGGTCATCATTATGATATATTATATACTTATATTAATCATATGACTAAAATTAATAAACGAGAAGAAAATCCTAAATTAGGAATGTCTAATGAATTATTATATTCAGTAGCAAAACAGTTTGGATGGAATTTAACAAATGGAAAACAAAATCAAAAACTTTGGGAGTATACATTAGGAACTTCGGAAACCGGAGTACCGTTAACGGGATCTAACTCAATTGGCGATCCATCTGTATCTGGAGAAAAATCTACATATACTATTTGGAGAAGAATTGTAAATAATTTGCCATTATTGTTAAAATCTAAAGGAACTAAACGAAGTGTACAGGCCTTACTTTCCTGTTATGGAATACCTCAATCATTAATGACCATTAATGAATATGGAGGTCCGAGACTAGAACGTCCGCCTGTATATGAAAAACTTAACTTTGATTATGCTTTGGATTTAATTAATAATACAGCAGGAACTGTTACTGTTAATTATTCTGAATCAATTAATACTGTCGAACTAAGGTTTCGTACAGAAGATGTTATTAAAACACCAACTATGCCTAGTACTATGAATTTGTTTACTATTGGTAGTAATACGGTTACATTAGATTACACGAGCGGAACAATTGGAACAATACAAATTAACGGTACCGGGAGTAATAACATTGAATTATTTGATGGTGGTTATTTAACTACTATGTTACGTACTAACGGTAATAAATTAGAATCAGTAACTAAAAAATCTAAATACGGTAAAATTGTTGCAGCAGCTTCAGCTTCAGCAACTGCTTCTTTTGATTTCGAAAGTACATTAACATTAGGAGGTACAACAGGAGGTAGTCGTTTATTAGGTCAACTTCAAGAATTAAGATTGTGGAGTTGCAGTCTAGAAGACTCTGCATTTAATAATCATGTTAAAGCACCTGCGGCATATGATGGAAACATAGATGCATACGATGAATTAGCATTTAGAGTTCCATTAACACAAAGAATTAATCATACAGCAACAAGTAGTTTATCAGGAGTTCAGCCTAGGAACTCTAATGTTTCTGCTTCATTTGCTAGTTGGACTAATGATACTCCATATGATTCAATTGAAGAAACATATTTTTTCGATGGTATATCTCTAGGAGCAGGCACGTTTGATGATAACAAAATACGTTTAGAAAATAATGAACTGGTTGGAACATTAAATGTTAAAACAAGGGCAGAACGTAGTCAATTTGATAAAGCTCCTTTAGATAGTGGTAAATTAGGAATATATTTTTCTCCACAAACAATGATTGACGAAGATATCATTTCACAATTAGGATTTAAATCATTAGATGACTTTATCGGAGATCCAGGCGATTTAAATGAAAAATCATATCCGGATTTAATACAAGAAGCAAGTAAATATTGGAAAAAATATAGCCAACGAAATGACATAAATTCATATATCAGAATATTTACTTTGTTTGATTTATCATTTTTTAAACAACTCGATCAATTACTTCCTGCACGTGTTAATAAATTAACAGGTTTATTAGTTCAACCTAATGTTTTAGAACGTAGTAAAGATACTATATTGCCTTCTATTGAAAAATTTAATAATGCTTATAATACAATAATAACAGAAACAAAGCCTACGGCTAGTGCAGAATATTTAAAATATTTAGGAGAATTAGATAAAAAAGTTTTAACAATATCAGCTGAAGATGATGATCAATGGCAAGCATATTTAACTGCGTCTAATGAAGAAAAATATGGAAGCACTACATATTCATATAATTATCTAATTAGATCTGGAAGCACATATATAACTGCATCTAGTCCGTTTTATAGATCAGAAGGTGTATTACCAGTAATTATTTCATCAAGTCTTTCTGAATTTAAAGAAATAACAGAGATATTACCTACAACATCTGCTAGTTTATCATTAGCACAAATACAAGATTATTTACCAACTGGTATAAACAATCAAAAATATGAAGGAACAAAAATAACTAGTCCAGATTTTAATATTTCGTCTAGACAAACAATAGATGGCGGAGCAGTTGTAGAATTTCGACAAGCAAATGCAAATCAATTGATTTATACTAATCAACCAGGGACGCAAGGTAGTTTTATATTAACGTAAAATTTAATTGAAGTATATTTATATAAAATAAAGGTAAAACATTATGGGATATTTAAATAACAGTAGTGTAACTGTTGATGCAATATTAACTTTGAAAGGTCGAGAATTATTGGCTAAAGGCGGCGATGCATTTAAAATTACACAGTTCGCAGTTGGAGATGACGAAGTTGATTATACATTATATAATCCAGATCATCCATTAGGTACAAATTTTTATGGCACGATTATTGAAAATATGCCAATAACTGAAGCAATACCTGATGAAACACAGGCATTAAAATATAAATTAGTAACACTACCAAAACAAACGACAAATATACCGGTAGTGTCAGTAGGCAATAATTCTATAACATTGCCTGGTCCGGGTACAAGTGCTATAATTTCACCAAATACTGCTAATTTACAAGGAGGCAATACTAATTTAGGATATACAGCAATATTGTCAGATTCAACGGTTGCTGATTTGTCTGTTACTAGAGCATTACAAAATTCAGTATTACCAACCGTTCCTAGATTTATTGGAGATAATGAAGATGCACAAAGTATTGCGGTTGCTGGATTTACGTTTAGGATTTCTGCTAAAACATTGTTAGTTGAAAGTAAAACTGCAACTATAACTATTATAGGAAATGAAACAGGTGGATCAACTACTATTAATTTAACAGTAGACAAAGCTTCAACTGCAACAATAACATCTGCTACTACTAGTTAATGATAAAACAGGAAAATATGAAAACAATAAAACAATTAAAAAAACAACAACGTTTAGGAATAGTTCCTCGTCGAGCAGCTCCTACGGGCACAACAATTAGAGATGATGCTCCTATTCAACAAACAGATAGAGATGGAAATCCTGTTTCTTCTGCTGCTGCAGCTAATCGACTTAATGATCAGGTACAACAATTGGCAGAGCAATTAGCTCAAGAAATTATTGCGGAGCAACAACAAACACAAATACTTGCAAGAAATGGTAGAACATTTACTAAATTTGATACGGTTAATGATATAATTGACAATCAAACAGAAACTGTTACGGCAGGATTATGGAGTGGAAATGTAGCAAGTTTAACTACTTATTTTACTAGTTCAACACAAACAACATCACAACGTAGATATTATGCAGATATATTTAACGGAAATCCATCGGTAACAGGAAATGAATGCCAGTTTTCAGTGGCATTTGGTCATGCGTTAGGAAGTGGTTCTGATTCTCAAGGGCAACTCAATGATTCTCCATCTAAAGCAATTTATAGTCAATATCGACAATTATTATTGAATCCAACTGATACTAGATTCACTACTGCAGGATCGGGGAGTACAGATTATATATATGTTGTTAATTTTAAACGTAATAGATTAAAAGAACGTTTAGATGCTGGTAATTTTGAATTACCTTTAAGATTCATGTCAGCTTCATTAGACAGTAATGCAACCGGAAGTAATGTTGCGGTTAGTAGTAGTTATGTTGTTTCATTAATTGATGACTCTTCTTTAAATGCTCAAGGAACGTTAGGAGATTCAGGACGTATATATAATATTGTGTCTGGATCAATTAATGATGGAGTGCATAATTCTACGGCTCCTGTATATTATGGATTAGCATATCCAGATTATGGTACTTTAGTATTAGACGGAAAAATGTTAGATCAACAACTTAATTTTCAAACTAATACCGGATCTAGTTCAGAAGGTAACAATCATTTCCGATTATTTCATTCGGTATCAGGTTCTGCTGGTGTAACAAATGCAGCTACAAGTGACCCATATGGATTCTTAGCACGTAACTCAGAAAAAATTACTAGTACGCATTATTTTGTAAGAATTAAAAATGCAGAATATAATTTTTCAAATAACCCTTCATTTACAACGGGTAGTGATGGTTTAATTCAACAGTCGACATTTATTGGAGATCCTAAAGTATATATTACAACAGTTGGATTGTATAGCGACCAGCAAGAATTATTAGCAGTAGCTAAATTATCTAAACCATTATTAAAATCATTTCAGCGTGAAGCATTGATTAGAGTAAAATTAGATTTTTAAATTTTAATACGTATTTTAACCTCGTTATATTTATATTAAATGTAGCGAGGTTTTACTATTATGTCTGAAACAAGAATAGACAATGAAGATATATTCGAAGGATTATATCCACAAGTATTTAAAAAAATAGATACGGCGGATATTCAAATTAATCCTTTTTTAGCACATAAAACATTTACTGTTTTGAGTGGTAGTGCTACTAGTAGTATGTTACCGTTACAAGGTGTTTATATTGATGAAACAAATTTACCTGCATTACAAACAGAATTAATATTTAATGATGCTGCTAATATTGACGGTAGTTTGCAAAGTGTATCATATTTTTCTGTTAATCATTTATTTTATAAAAACAAAAATCAACCGTATAATAATTTTGGACAAACCAATTTAAATTTTACAAAAAAGTTTTTATATGAAACTGCTAGTATATTTTCATTTCCTCAAAACAAAGTTGGAGAAGGAATAAAATTAGCATCATTTACTTTGACAGTACCAAATACTGCTTCGTTTTCATCTGACAGATATGCAAATATTAATGACAATAATTTTAATACTGCTTCTATTATTAATCAATTGAAATTTTATGAAGGATTCAATGAATACTTTGATACTAATAGAATTGATTATGAGTCAAGTGGTGTAACATATGTTGATGGCGTATTAGCATCTAACGGACAACAGCTGCCCATGGGGCTATCAGCTAAATTTAGTGGAACCGGATATATTAAAAGTAAATTAACGGGCGAATATAATCGAGATTCAGATTATGCTATATCGATGTTTATTAGTGGTACAAATAGTGGCACATCAGATCAATTAATAATTACAAAAGCTACTAGTTCAATCGAACCACAATATCCTTTTAGAATTGAATTAAGTGGAAGTAATCAAATAAAATTTAGCACACAAGGATCGCCAACTTTTAGATCTATGATTACTTCTTCTGCAGATGTTTCTAGCTCATGGACTCATGTTGTTTGTCAAAAAACTGGTAGTGTAATGCAAATGTATATTGATGGTGTTTTACATAATTCAACTGATAGTATATTATTAGCAAACACGCAACATCCGTTGAGTGCTAGCGCTAGGATAGATAATTTGCATGATTTAAGTATTGGAGGTTTTGAAACATTAGGAAATAACTTGCAAGGACAAGTAGACGAAGTTAGAATATATAATAAAGCATTAAATGCTACAGAAGTTGGATATTTAGCTGATCATACAGAAGGAGGAACATTTTTACAAACTGCAGTTGTAGGAAATATATTTGAAAAACAAGGAATTGGAGTTATTTCTACAATCGATTATCGATATCACGATATAATAAATTATCCATTTACTGCTTCATATAAAAGCACGGTAACTATACATGAATTAGGAATCGTTACTAGATTAAGTAGTGGCGATTTTAATATGTCAACAAATGTTACACTTACAAAAGACGACAACCAAACATATCGAGGATTTGTTTCGGGTAGTGATTTTGCGCCTTATGTGACTACTATTGGATTGTATAATGACGCAGGTCAACTTTTAGCTGTTGGTAAATTGGCTCAGCCTATACGTAAGCGTAATGATATAGACGTAAATTTCTTAGTACGAATTGATTTAGATAAAAAGTTGATTAAATGATACGATTAAAAAATATATTATTAGAATTAAAAGATCAAGATGTATCTAGATTATTAGATAAAATCAATAACAATGAATATAGATTTTTCGATCAAGGAGATAATGGTCGTGTATATGAGATAGACGGAGAAGATAAACTTTTTAAAATAACTAGAGAGTCAGATGAATATAAAGTAGCTACAGTTATTGTAGGAAGATTTGGCGAATTTAGCACATTTGTTCCAGTATATTATGTTGATGATAAAAAACAATTATACATAATGGCAAAAGCATCAAAAATATCTGGATCAGATTCTTCTAATATAAATCAGTTTATAAATTCATATAAACAATATGCTCGAGAACAAGGAGGAGAAGTTTCTATTTTTGATTTTTTAGATGCAGAAGGAGCTCGTAACGCAGACCAAGAATTAGTTTCATTTTTACGAGCTTTACAACAAGACATTAAAAAAATGGGTATAGTAGATTTAGATTTAGATTTAGATTTTAAAACAGACAATGTTATGCGTTGGCAGGGCCGTTTAGTGTTAATTGATTGGTAAATTTGAAAAAAGGATATTTATATAAAATGGATAGATTTACAAAAATAGTATTAGAACAGATAAAACGTGGAGACTTTGGAGCAAAATCTGCTTCTGAAAAAACTTTAAAGTATTTACGTAGAGAAGACGGTGGCGTTACCGCATTTGAGTTTATCGTTAATCTAAAACGAGGACAAAAGTTTGGTCCATATAATATTGCAACGCGTGGAATATCAACTACCAGGTGGAATAAATATAATACTAAAGAATATATATATGTTATTGGTTTTAAGGGTGAGGGTAGTAAAAAGCGAATAGATGCATATCCAATATGGATTATAAAGTTGAATGAAAATCCAATTAATCAGTTAGATAATAATATGATACAGGATAATTCATTGGGTAAAGTTGGAAATAAAACAGATGGGGCATATGCTTTTGATTTTGTTCAATACAAAAAGTTGCTCGATTTAGGTAAAAAACAAAAACAAAAAGCTGATGATGAAAAACGAGCTTCTGCAGACAAAGCTAAACAAAAAATAGCTAATATTAAAGCAGAAAAAGAATTATTATATAAATTTGGAATGAAACATAACTTTGGCAAAGGAAAAAAAGCAGAGTTAAAATCATTTGTAAAGCTTGAAAAAAATAAATATTCGGGAGAAGATTATGGCTGGGATTCTAGTATGGAACCCGCACGGGACTTTATACGATATATGCTAGCTGGAAATAACTGGGGACCTGACGAAAAACCTCTAACAACATATAAAGAAATATTAAAATATATAAAAGATAATTTAAATGAAAGTCGTATTAGATCTACGAATTATTTTAAAGGCACGGGATTAAATATAAAATTAAAAGATTTATTGCAAGAATGTTTAATTAAAGAACAGATGCCAGGAAATTTTGATACGGCAAGAGCTCAAGCAGCTGTAGAGCCAGAAGAGACACTAGATGTTACGCCAACGCCAACACCAGATGTTACGCCAACGTCAAATAAAAAAAAGCCAGTTGTTAATACAAAAAAGACTCCAAAAGATACAACAACACCAGAAGAAAAATCTGATGCGTGTAGTGAGATTAATAAATATAAAAACCAATACTATAAAAGTAATACCGAGATAAGTGGACCTAGAGCTGTTACATATGATATTTGGGAACTTTACACTAGTGCAGCTAAGGCAATTCGTAGTCATTTTAAAGATGAAGCTTTTTGGGTTGATTTTAAAGGAACAAATTTTCCAATATTGGGAGGAGATAATGAAAGAGCAGCAGTTAACTGGTATTGGGGTGATTATTTTGCATCACCCGGAGGTAGATTTTATGATTTAGTATATAAACCATATATATTAAAAGCTGTGCGTCTTACGGAAAAATATTCGAAAGCTGCTCGAGAGTGTGGTGATGATCATGATAGAAGTTTCTTTGATTTATTTGGAACAAGTGATAAACCGCATGGAAGAAATTATATGATACTGCGTCAAGCTTGGATAGATGGTAGGAAAAAAACATATGGTGATACAAGTAATGACACATTGATAATTAAATTAGAGTCACCTACTGGAGTTTCAACTTATACAATTGATACGGATTTTTAATAAATAAAAAGTTATACGTGAAAAAAAATCATTGGCATACTGCTGGTAGTAAAAAACGTCAAGCAGCTTATAAATACGGTTATAAATCAGGATTAGAATTAACTGTTGCAGAACAAATCAAATTAAACGATTACGATGTAAATTACGAAACTGAAACTATTCATTACACTGTTCCAGAATCAAAACACAAATATACACCAGATTTTGTGTTCACAAAAAAGAATGGAGAATTAATGTATATTGAAACAAAAGGACGTTGGACTGCAACTGATCGTAAAAAAATGAAACATGTATTGCAGTGTAATCCTGGTATAGATTTGCGCATAGTGTTTCAAAATCCTAATCAAAAAATATCAAAAGCTAG